>ULSD01009971.1_pt1 | contig 65037 bp, 69 predicted proteins | sample 1956051 | NCBI WGS metagenome assembly ULSD01 (sample SAMEA4835699, study PRJEB28245) | human gut metagenome | biome: gut microbiome; material: fecal sample | place: Denmark | collected 2008
CTTAACAAATTTATCGAATGAAATCAAAACAGCTTCTTAATTGTCTGATGAAATTTCGTAGGCATTCGAACCAATGCTTGCTGATTGCCGTTTTTCCAGATAGTATCATAGCAAGGCGCAGTTGGCTGCGGAAGCCCGCGGATATGGGTGCGTCGGCACATACATATAAGTCCATCCGTTGTAAGATTATTAATCTTCAGGCTGCAAGATTATTAATCTTACAAGCGGAAGATTATTAATCTTACACCAGGCGAAGTTATCTGCGGCTGTTCCATTTTGCCGTTTCAGTTATCTTTGTGGATTGTGGCAGTCAACAGGAATGACTTGTGAATATATCTTCGTCCTCAAATGAATATATACATGAGATCTAAATATTTATTTAACCTTTTTATGCAATTTTATATCTACGGGAAAGGGATGATTCTTCTCTTGGGACATAGAATCCTGAAAGTCATTGTATAATGATCCGTATTGTCATCTTTGGAGTTTGTGACGGATGTTCTCCGGCTGGGTAAGCTCTATGCCTTTCTCTCTGACTAATCAGTTTGCGGAAAAGAAAGGAGAAAATTTTATCGTTATCAGAATTTTATGCAAAAACAGTTTGTGTATTAAAAAGTTATTTGTAATTTTGCAGCCCGAAATGTATAGTTTCGGCTTGATATAGGAAAACAAAATAAATATAACAATATAAATAATTAAAAATCAAACAAAATGCCTACTATTCAACAGTTAGTAAGAAAAGGAAGAAAGGTTTTGGTTGAGAAGAGTAAATCTCCGGCACTTGACTCATGTCCGCAAAGACGTGGTGTATGTGTGCGTGTTTACACTACAACTCCGAAGAAACCGAATTCTGCAATGCGTAAAGTTGCTCGTGTGCGTCTGACAAACTCTAAGGAAGTGAACTCTTATATTCCGGGAGAAGGCCACAACTTGCAGGAACACTCTATTGTATTGGTACGTGGCGGTCGTGTGAAAGACCTTCCGGGTGTACGTTATCACATCGTTCGTGGCACATTGGATACGGCCGGCGTGGCAGGACGTACGCAAAGACGTTCTAAGTACGGTGCTAAGCGCCCGAAACCGGGACAGGCAGCTCCGGCAGGAAAGGGTAAGAAGTAATATCTGCTGCGGGTATACAGAAAATTATTAATCCGTTTTGGTTTGCAGGAAAGCTTTAAGGTTGAGTAAATGTCTCGGAGGAGGCGTTGAAGAAAACAAAAGGTGCAGCCCCAAACTAAACATTATTATCAAAACAAAATGAGAAAAGCAAAACCTAAAAAACGTATCATCCTTCCGGATCCCGTATTCAACGATCCGAAGGTTTCTAAATTTGTAAACCACTTGATGTATGACGGTAAGAAGAATACTTCTTACGAAATCTTCTACAAAGCATTGGACGTGGTAGGAACAAAGCTTCCGGGCGAAGAAAAATCAGCATTGGAAGTGTGGAAAAAAGCATTGGACAATGTAACTCCTCAGTTGGAAGTGAAGTCTCGCCGTATTGGTGGTGCCACTTTCCAGGTTCCGACTGAGATCCGTCCCGAACGTAAGGAGTCTATTTCAATGAAAAACCTGATCGCTTTTGCACGTAAACGTGGTGGAAAATCGATGGCTGACAAATTGGCTGCTGAAATTCTGGATGCATATAACGAACAGGGCGGTGCTTTCAAGCGTAAGGAAGATATGCACCGTATGGCTGAAGCTAACCGTGCATTTGCTCACTTCAGATTCTAATCAAGTATAATTAATTTAAGAAGGAACAGAAAATGGCTAAACATGATTTGCATTTGACCCGTAACATTGGTATTATGGCTCACATCGATGCCGGTAAAACCACTACTTCAGAACGTATTCTGTTTTATACTGGTTTAACTCACAAAATCGGTGAAGTTCATGATGGCGCTGCTACGATGGACTGGATGGAACAGGAGCAGGAACGTGGTATCACGATTACCTCTGCTGCTACAACCACTTACTGGAATTATGCGGGCAACAAGTATAAGATCAACTTGATCGATACTCCGGGGCACGTGGACTTTACTGCTGAGGTAGAACGTTCGTTGCGTGTGCTGGACGGTGCTGTTGCTACTTATTGTGCCGTAGGTGGCGTTGAGCCGCAGTCGGAAACGGTATGGCGTCAGGCTGACAAGTACAATGTTCCCCGTATCGGTTATGTCAACAAAATGGACCGTTCGGGCGCGGACTTCTTCGAAGTGGTACGTCAGATGAAAGATGTATTGGGCGCTAATCCGTGTCCGGTAGTTGTTCCTATCGGTGCCGAGGAAAACTTCAAGGGATTGGTTGACTTGATCAAGATGAAAGCTATCTATTGGCATGATGAAACCATGGGTGCCGATTATGAGGTAGAGGATATCCCGGCAAACTTGGTTGACGAAGCGAATGAATGGCGCGATAAAATGCTGGAAAAAGTAGCTGAGTTCGACGAAGCTTTGATGGAAAAGTACTTCGATGATCCTTCTACGATTACGGAAGAAGAAATCCTGCGTGCTTTGCGTGCCGGAACTTTGAAGATGGAAATCGTGCCGATGTTGTGCGGTTCTTCGTTTAAGAATAAGGGCGTGCAGACATTGTTGGATTATGTATGTGCATTCTTGCCTTCTCCGTTGGATACTCCGAATATTGTGGGTACAAACCCCTCTACCGGAGCTGAAGAAGACCGTAAGCCGAGCGAAGATGAAAAAACTGCTGCTTTGGCATTTAAGATTGCTACCGACCCGTATGTAGGCCGTCTGACTTTCTTCCGTGTTTATTCTGGTAAGGTTGAGGCAGGTTCTTATATCTACAATTCTCGTTCTGGAAAGAAAGAACGTGTTTCGCGTCTGTTCCAGATGCATTCTAACAAGCAGAATCCGGTAGAGGTAATTAGTGCTGGTGATATTGGTGCTGGGGTAGGTTTCAAAGATATCCGCACCGGTGATACACTGTGTGACGAAACTGCTCCGATCGTATTGGAATCTATGGATTTCCCGGAACCGGTTATCGGTATTGCAGTAGAGCCGAAGACTCAGAAAGATTTGGACAAGCTGTCTAACGGTTTGGCTAAGCTGGCTGAAGAAGATCCGACCTTTACTGTACGCACAGACGAGCAGACCGGTCAGACCATCATCTCGGGTATGGGTGAGCTTCACTTGGATATCATCATCGACCGTTTGAAACGTGAATTCAAGGTTGAATGTAACCAAGGCCGTCCGCAGGTAAACTACAAGGAAGCTATCACAAAGACTGTGGAATTGCGTGAAGTGTATAAGAAGCAGTCGGGTGGTCGCGGTAAGTTTGCCGATATCATCGTTACCGTAGGACCGGTTGACGAAGACTGGACACAAGGTGGATTGCAGTTCATCGATGAGGTGAAAGGTGGTAATGTGCCTAAGGAATTCATTCCTTCTGTACAGAAAGGTTTCCAGACAGCTATGAAGAATGGTGTGTTGGCAGGATTCCCGCTTGACTCTTTGAAGGTTGTGCTGAAAGATGGTTCGTTCCACCCGGTAGACTCTGACCAGCTGTCATTCGAAATCTGTGCCATCCAGGCTTATAAGAACGCTTGCGTGAAGGCAGGTCCTGTATTGATGGAGCCGATTATGAAGCTGGAAGTCGTTACTCCGGAAGAAAATATGGGTGACGTAATCGGTGACTTGAACAAACGTCGTGGCCAGGTAGAAGGTATGGAGACAAGCCGTTCGGGTGCCCGTATCGTGAAGGCGATGGTTCCGCTTGCAGAAATGTTCGGCTATGTAACTGCCTTGCGTACGATTACCTCGGGTCGTGCAACCTCTTCAATGAGTTACGACCATCATGCTCAAGTATCTTCTTCTATCGCTAAGGCTGTTCTGGAAGAAGTGAAAGGCCGTACCGATTTGGTATAATCAAAAAAATAGCTTGAAGCCTATGGGGGTTAGCGAATGACTCTTAACCCTCATGCTTCATCTTATTGGATAATCATCTATTAATATAATAAAAGGAAAATGAGTCAGAAAATCAGAATTAAATTGAAATCTTACGATCACAACTTGGTAGACAAGTCTGCTGAGAAGATTGTAAAGACTGTAAAAGCTACAGGTGCTATTGTGAGCGGTCCGATTCCATTGCCTACTCATAAGCGTATCTTTACAGTAAACCGTTCGACTTTCGTTAATAAAAAGTCGCGTGAACAGTTCGAATTGTCTTCTTACAAGAGACTGATTGACATCTATAGCTCAACTGCCAAGACAGTGGATGCATTGATGAAATTGGAATTGCCGAGTGGAGTAGAAGTAGAAATTAAAGTTTAATGAATTAAAAATTAACTGAAATGCCAGGATTATTAGGAAAGAAAATCGGAATGACATCCGTTTTCAGTGCTGATGGTAAGAATGTACCATGCACTGTTATCGAAGCTGGTCCCTGTGTAGTTACTCAGATTAAGAGCGTAGAAAAAGATGGCTATGCAGCTGTTCAGTTGGGCTTCCAGGAAATGAAGGAAAAGCATACAACCAAACCGCTGATGGGTCACTTCAAAAAAGCAGGAGTAACTCCCAAGAGACACTTGGCCGAGTTCAAAGATTTCTCAGAAGAATTGAATTTAGGTGACACAATTACCGTAGAACTGTTCAATGATGCTCCGTATGTGGATATAATCGGAACATCGAAGGGTAAAGGTTTTCAGGGCGTCGTTAAACGTCATGGCTTCGGTGGTGTAGGTCAGACTACTCACGGTCAGCACAACCGTGCCCGCAAACCGGGTTCTATCGGTGCATGTTCTTATCCCGCAAAGGTGTTCAAAGGAATGCGCATGGGAGGTCAAATGGGTGGTGGTAGAGTTACTACTCACAACTTGCAAGTATTAAAAGTAATTCCTGAACATAACCTGCTGTTGATTAAGGGCTCTGTTCCAGGTTACAAAGGTTCAATCGTAATAATTGAGAAATAATGGAAGTTAATGTATTAAATATTAAAGGTGAAGATACCGGAAGAAAAGTTGTCTTGAATGACGCCATCTTCGGCATCACTCCGAATGACCACGCTATCTATTTGGCTGTAAAGCAGTACTTGGCTAATCAGCGTCAGGGTACTCACAAGTCAAAAGAAAGAAGTGAAATAAGTGGTTCTACTCGTAAATTGGGCCGTCAGAAAGGTGGCGGTGGTGCACGTCGCGGTGATATCAATTCTCCGCTGTTGGTTGGCGGTGCACGTGTGTTTGGTCCGAAACCTCGTGACTACAGCTTTAAGTTGAACAAGAAAGTGAAATCGTTGGCCCGTAAGTCTGCTTTGTCTTATAAGGCTCAGGCAAATAACATTGTTGTGGTGGAAGACTTCACATTTGAAGCTCCGAAGACAAAAGATTTCGTAAATGTTGTGAATAATCTTAAAGTAGCTGGTAAGAAGTTACTGATGGTTTTGCCGGAAGCAAATAAAAACGTATATTTGTCAGCTCGTAATTTAGAGCGTACAAATTTGGCGATTGCTTCTGCGCTGAATACTTATGTGGTATTGAACGCAGAAACTCTTGTTGTTACAGAGAATGCATTGAAAGCTATCGAGGAAACCTTAATTAAATGATTATAGGAGGCTGAAAGTAATATGGGAATGATTGTTAAACCGTTGGTTACAGAAAAAATGACGGCTATTACAGATAAGATGAACAACCGTTTCGGGTTCATCGTACGTCCGGAAGCCAACAAATTGGAAATTAAGAGTGAAATCGAAGCTTTGTATAACGTGACCGTGTTGGATGTAAACACGATGCGTTATCAAGGGAAAAACAAAACTCGTTATACAAAATCAGGCTTGATCAAAGGTCGCAAGAACGCTTTCAAGAAAGCAATTGTTACCTTGAAAGAAGGCGATACTATTGATTTTTATAGTAATATTTGATATAGAAGATGGCAGTACGTAAATTTAAGCCCACAACACCGGGGCAGAGACACAAAATTATTGGTACTTTTGAAGAGATTACTGCATCGGTACCAGAAAAATCTCTTGTGTATGGAAAGCGTTCTACGGGTGGTCGTAACAACGTAGGTAAGATGACAATGCGCTATATAGGTGGCGGTCATAAGAGAAAATATCGTATCATCGATTTCAAGAGAAACAAAGACGGTGTTCCGGCAGTTGTTAAAACTATTGAATACGATCCGAACCGTTCGGCTCGTATCGCTCTGTTGTTTTACGCTGACGGAGAAAAAAGATATATCATTGCTCCTAATGGATTGCAAGTAGGCAGCACATTGATGTCGGGAGCGGATGCGACGCCTGAGATTGGTAACGCGCTTCCGTTGGATAACATCCCTGTCGGTACTGTAATTCATAACATTGAATTGCGTCCGGGACAAGGAGCTGCACTGGTAAGATCGGCTGGTAATTTTGCTCAATTGACTTCTCGTGAGGGACGTTATTGTGTGGTTAAATTGCCTTCTGGCGAATTGAGACAAATCTTGGGTGCTTGCAAGGCTACTATTGGTAGTGTAGGTAACTCTGACCATGCGTTGGAGTCTTCTGGTAAGGCAGGCCGCTCTCGCTGGTTGGGACGTCGTCCGCACAACCGTGGTGTTGTTATGAACCCTGTTGATCACCCGATGGGTGGTGGTGAAGGACGTCAGTCTGGAGGTCATCCGAGATCACGCAAAGGTTTGTATGCTAAGGGCTTGAAGACAAGATCTCCGAAGAAACAGTCTTCTAAGTATATAATTGAAAGAAGAAAGTAATAACAACTGATTTTAACTGAGAAAATTATGAGTCGTTCATTAAAAAAAGGTCCATATATTAATGTAAAACTGGAAAAGAAAGTGCTTGCCATGAATGAAAGTGGCAAGAAGTCAGTTGTTAAGACGTGGGCCAGAGCTTCAATGATTTCGCCTGATTTCGTTGGGCATACTATTGCAGTTCATAACGGAAATAAATTTATTCCTGTTTATGTTACAGAAAACATGGTGGGACACAAGTTGGGTGAATTTGCCCCGACACGTACATTCCGTGGCCATGCTGGTAACAAGAAAAAATAAACGGACAGGAGCTTTTTGAAATAATAAAAAGTGAAGAATAATGGGAGCAAGAAAAAAAATATCGGCTGAGAAAAGAAAAGAAGCCCGTAAAACCATGTATTTTGCAAAATTGCAAAATGTGCCTACTTCTCCACGTAAGATGCGTCTGGTTGCAGATATGATTCGTGGAATGGAAGTAAATCGTGCACTTGGCGTTTTGAAGTTTTCTTCAAAAGCAGCAGCTGCAAAAGTTGAGAAATTGTTACGCTCTGCTATTGCAAACTGGGAAACGAAAAACGAGCGCAAGGCTGAAGACGGCGAATTGTATGTGACTAAGATTTTTGTTGATGAAGGAGTTACTCTGAAAAGAATGAGACCGGCTCCGCAGGGTAGAGGTTACAGAATTCGCAAACGTTCTAATCATGTGACTCTGTTTGTTGATGCTAAAAATACTAATGATAAAAATTAAACGTAGATGGGACAGAAAGTTAATCCGATAAGCAACCGTTTAGGAATTATCAGAGGATGGGATTCTAATTGGTACGGTGGCAAGAATTATGGTGATGCTTTGCTGGAAGACAGCAAAATTCGTAAATATCTGAATGCCAGACTTGCAAAAGCCAGCGTTTCTAGAATCGTAATCGAACGTACTCTGAAATTGGTGACAATTACTGTATGTACTGCTCGTCCGGGTATTATCATTGGTAAAGGTGGTCAGGAAGTTGACAAGTTGAAAGAGGAGTTGAAGAAGATCACCGATAAAGATATCCAAATCAATATCTTCGAAGTAAAGCGTCCCGAACTTGATGCTGTTATCGTTGCAAACAACATCGCTCGCCAGGTAGAGGGTAAAATCGCTTACCGCCGTGCTATTAAGATGGCTATTGCCAATACGATGCGCATGGGTGCTGAAGGTATTAAGGTTTTGATTTCTGGTCGTTTGAATGGCGCAGAAATGGCGCGTTCTGAAATGTATAAGGAAGGTCGTACACCGTTGCATACTTTCCGTGCAGACATTGATTACTGTCAGGCTGAAGCATTGACAAAGGTCGGTTTGCTGGGCATTAAGGTATGGATTTGCCGGGGTGAGGTTTATGGAAAACGTGAGTTGGCTCCTAACTTTACACAGGCAAAAGAAAACGGCCGTGGCGGAAACGGGAATAACAGTGGCAAGAATTTCCGCAGAAAGAAAAATAACAATCGCTAACGAATTTGAATTTTAGGAATTATGTTACAACCGAAAAAGACAAAATTCAGAAGACAGCAGAAGGGCAGCGCCAAAGGTAATGCACAGCGTGGTCATCAGTTGGCATTTGGTTCTTTTGGAATCAAATCTTTGCAGACCAAATGGATTACGGGTCGTCAGATTGAAGCAGCTCGTATTGCTGTAACTAGATATATGCAACGTCAGGGTCAGATTTGGATCCGCATTTTCCCGGACAAACCGATTACTCGTAAGCCTGCTGACGTACGTATGGGTAAAGGTAAAGGTAATCCGGAAGGATTTGTTGCTCCTGTAACTCCGGGTCGTATCCTGATTGAAGTGGAAGGAGTATCTTTTGATGTAGCTAAAGAAGCTTTGCGCCTGGCGGCACAAAAACTTCCTGTGACTACTAAGTTTATTGTTAGACGTGATTACGACGCAAGTCAAAATGCTTAATTGAGATATGAAGATTGCAGAAATTAGAGAAATACCGACCAGTGAATTGGCTGAAAGAATTCAGACAGAAGTGGCTAATTATAACCAAATGGTGTTGAATCATTCAATCTCTCCGTTGGAAAATACTGCACAAATCAGAACTTTGCGTAGAACGATTGCACGGATGAAGACAGAATTGCGTCAGAGAGAACTCAACAACAAATAACAAGGTCTTATTATGGAAGTAAGAAATTTAAGAAAAGAAAGAACTGGTGTTGTGGTTAGCAACAAGATGGATAAGACTGTTACTGTTGCTGCCAAATTTAAGGAGAAACACCCGATTTATGGTAAGTTCGTTTCGAAGACGAAAAAATATCATGCTCATGACGAAAAGAATGAATGTGCTGTAGGTGATACTGTACGCATCATGGAAACTCGTCCTTTGAGTAAGACTAAGAGATGGAGAGTGGTTGAAATAATTGAAAAAGCGAAGTAATTATGATACAAACAGAATCCAGACTTACAGTATGTGATAACAGTGGCGCAAAAGAAGCTCTTTGCATTCGTGTATTGGGCGGAACGAGAAGACGCTATGCTTCTGTAGGAGATGTGATTGTCGTTTCTGTAAAGAGCGTAATCCCATCAAGTGATATTAAGAAAGGTGCAGTATCTAAGGCTTTGGTCGTACGTACTAAGAAAGAAATCCGTCGTGCTGATGGTTCTTATATTCGTTTTGATGACAATGCATGTGTGTTGCTGAACAATGCGGGCGAAATTAGAGGTAGTCGTATCTTTGGACCGGTAGCGAGAGAATTGCGTAGTGTGAATATGAAAGTGGTTTCACTTGCACCTGAAGTACTTTAATTTTGTTAAAAAGTTAAGTCGTAATGAGTAAGTTACATATTAAGAAAGGCGATACAGTTTACGTAAACTCTGGTGAAGACAAGGGTAAAACTGGACGTGTGTTGAAAGTTCTTGTAAAAGAGGGACGTGCAGTGGTTGAGGGTATCAACATGGTATCCAAAAGTACTAAACCGAATGCAAAGAATCCGCAGGGAGGTATTGTGAAACAGGAAGCTCCGATTCACATCTCTAACCTGAATCCGGTTGACCCGAAGACAGGTAAACCGACACGTATTGGTAGAAGAGAAAGTTCTGATGGAAGAACATTTGTTCGTTATGCTAAAAAATCGGGAGAGGAGATTAAATAATGGGTAATACTGCTAGCCTTAAGAAAGAATATGCAGAGCGTATCGCTCCTGCATTGAAGAATCAATTCAAGTATTCTTCGACTATGCAAATTCCTGTACTCAAGAAGATTGTAATCAATCAGGGCTTGGGTATGGCTGTTGCTGATAAGAAAATAATTGATGTTGCCATCAATGAGTTGACTGCTATTACAGGACAGAAAGCAGTGGCAACTGTATCACGCAAAGATATCGCAAACTTCAAATTGCGTAAAAAAATGCCGATTGGTGTGATGGTGACTTTGCGTCGTGAGAGAATGTATGAGTTCCTTGAAAAACTTGTGCGTGTGGCTTTGCCGCGTATCCGTGACTTCAAAGGTATTGAAAGTAAGTTTGACGGTCGTGGTAACTATACCTTGGGTATTCAGGAGCAAATCATTTTCCCGGAAATCAATATCGATAGCATTGCCAAGATTATGGGTATGAATATCACTTTCGTGACTTCTGCTCAGACTGATGAAGAAGGTTATGCATTGTTGAAAGAATTCGGTTTACCGTTTAAAAACGCTAAAAAAGACTGATTAGATATGGCAAAAGAATCAATGAAAGCTCGTGAAGTAAAAAGAGCGAAGCTGGTAGCCAAATATGCAGAAAAACGTGCTGCACTGAAAAAAATTGTCAATTCAGGTGATCCTGTTGCAGCGTTTGAGGCGGCACAGAAATTGCAAAGCCTCCCTAAGAATGCAAATCCGATTCGTTTACACAATCGTTGCAAGCTGACAGGTCGTCCTAGAGGTTACATGCGTCAGTTCGGTATTTCACGTATCCAATTCCGTGAAATGGCATCCAGTGGTTTAATACCGGGTGTAAAGAAGGCAAGTTGGTAATTAGTGTTTATTATTAAATATTGTCAGGGTAGTCCTGATTAATTTAACAATTAGTTTTATGACAGATCCAATCGCAGATTATCTCACAAGGTTGAGAAATGCAATTAGTGCAAAGCACAGAGTGGTGGAAGTACCTGCTTCAAATCTGAAAAAGGAGATTACAAAAATCCTGTTTGACAAAGGTTACATCCTGAATTACAAATTTGTGGAAGATGGTCCTCAAGGTACTATTAAGGTAGCTTTGAAGTATGATGCCGTAAATAAGGTTAATGCTATCAAGAAGCTAGTAAGAGTATCTACTCCAGGTTTGCGTAAGTATACTGGCTATAAGGACATGCCGAGAGTTATTAATGGATTAGGTATTGCTATTATATCTACTTCCAAAGGTGTAATGACAGATAAGGAAGCTTCAGTGTTGAAAATTGGCGGTGAAGTTCTTTGTTATGTATATTAATGGAGGGTAAGCTATGTCAAGAATAGGTAAATTGCCAGTTGTTATCCCTGCCGGAGTTACTGTAACTCTGAAGGATAATGTAGTTAGTGTAAAAGGTCCTAAAGGTGAGTTGAGTCAGTATGTCAATCCCGCTATTGAGGTGACGATTGCAGACGGACATGTGGAGTTGAAAGAAAATGAAAACGCAATGCTTGACGATCTGAAACAACGTCATGCATATCATGGCTTGTATCGTGCATTGGTGCACAATATGGTTGTGGGTGTTTCTGAAGGATATAAGAAGGAATTGGAATTGGTCGGTGTAGGTTACCGTGCGTTAAACAATGGTAATATCATTGACCTCGCTTTAGGATATACGCATAATATCTTTATACAGTTGCCTCCTGAAATTAAGGTGGAAACTAAGTCTGAGAGAAATAAGAACCCTCTTATTATATTGGAATCTTGTGACAAGCAGCTGCTTGGTCAGGTGTGTGCAAAAATACGTTCTTTCCGTAAGCCTGAACCTTATAAAGGAAAAGGTATTAAGTTTGTTGGTGAAGAAATTCGTAGAAAGTCTGGTAAGTCGGCTGGCGCTAAATAATTCACATTAAATCGTATAATATTATGACAACAAAAATAGAAAGACGAATCAAGATTAAATATAGAGTACGTAACAAGATTTCAGGTACTCCGGAACGTCCTCGTATGAGCGTGTTCAGAAGCAATAAGCAAATCTATGTTCAGGTGATTGATGATTTGAGCGGCAAGACTTTGGCGGCAGCTTCTTCTTTGGGAATGGCTGCAATGCCTAAGAAAGAACAGGCTGCCAAGGTTGGTGAACTGATTGCAAAGAAAGCCCAGGAAGCTGGTATTACGGCTGTTGTATTTGACCGTAATGGCTACTTGTATCATGGGAGAGTAAAAGAGGTAGCTGATGCTGCTCGTAACGGTGGACTTAAATTTTAATGGATTATGGCAATTAATAATAGAGTTAAGATCACTAACGATATAGAATTAAAGGACAGACTGGTAGCCATTAACCGTGTAACGAAGGTTACGAAAGGTGGTAGAACTTTTAGTTTTGCTGCTATCGTGGTGGTAGGAAATGAAGACGGCATCATTGGTTATGGTCTTGGTAAAGCTGGTGAAGTGACAGCTGCAATTGCTAAGGGTGTGGAAGCCGCTAAGAAGAATCTGACTCGTGTGCCTGTATTGAAAGGTACTGTGCCTCACGAACAGACTGCAAAGTTTGGTGGTGCTGAAGTATTTATCAAACCGGCTTCGACAGGTACAGGAGTAGTTGCCGGAGGTGCAATGCGTGCTGTATTGGAAAGCGTAGGTGTGACAGATGTTTTGGCTAAGTCTAAAGGATCTTCCAATCCTCATAACTTGGTAAAGGCTACTATTTTGGCACTCAGTGAAATGCGTGATGCCTGTATGGTTGCTCAAAACAGAGGTGTAAGTTTGGATAAAGTATTTAGAGGATAAGGAGGTTTTACATGTCAACTATTAAGATTAAGCAAGTTAAAAGTAGAATAGGTGCTCCTGCCAATCAAAAAAGAACGTTGGATACCTTGGGACTTCGTAAATTGAATCAAGTGGTTGAGCGTGAAGCTACTCCTTCTGTTCTGGGTATGGTTGAAAAGGTGAGACATCTTGTTACAATCGTTAAGTAATAATTAATAAAGAATTTTGCGATATGAATTTAAATAGTTTACGTCCAGCAGCAGGTTCTACTAAGACAAGAAAAAGAATAGGCCGTGGTCCGGGTTCTGGTTTGGGTGGAACTTCTACAAGAGGACATAAAGGTGCAAAATCAAGATCGGGTTATTCTAAGAAGATTGGTTTTGAAGGAGGGCAGATGCCTCTCCAGCGCCGTGTGCCTAAATTTGGTTTCAAGAATATTAACCGTGTTGAATATAAAGCTATTAATCTTAGTGTAATTCAAGAGCTGTCAGCTGCAAAAAATTTGTCTAAAGTAGGCATTAATGAGCTGATTGAGGCAGGTTTTGTTTCTTCTAATCAATTAGTGAAAGTTCTTGGTAACGGTAGTTTAACTACTAAACTCGAAGTAGAAGCACATGCTTTTTCCAAGAGTGCAGTAGCTGCAATCGAAGCCGTTGGTGGTAATGCAGTAAAACTCTGATTCAATGAGAAAATCTATTGAAACATTAAAGAACATATGGAATATTGAGGATCTGAGAAAACGGATCCTCATTACTATATTGTTTGTCGCAATCTACAGATTCGGTTCGTATGTGGTTCTTCCAGGTATCAACCCAGATATGTTGTCAAAGTTGCATGAACAAACAAGTGAAGGTCTTCTTGCTTTGTTAAACATGTTCTCTGGTGGAGCTTTTTCCAATGCTTCTATTTTTGCATTGGGAATTATGCCGTACATCTCTGCATCCATTGTGATTCAGTTGTTGGCGATTGCAGTTCCTTATTTCCAGAAACTACAGCGTGAAGGTGAAAGTGGGCGTCGGAAAATCAATCAGTATACTCGAATTCTGACTATATTCATTTTGATTTTTCAGGCTCCTTCTTATCTGATTAACTTGAAAATGCAGGCAGGTCCGGCTCTTAATGCTTCATTAGATTGGACTTTCTTTATTATTACTTCTACCATCATTTTGGCAGCCGGAAGTATGTTTATTTTATGGTTAGGTGAACGAATCACAGATAAAGGTATCGGAAACGGAATCTCCTTAATAATTATGATTGGAATTATAGCCCGTCTTCCGCAAGCCTTTTCCGGTGAGTTCGTATCACGTCTTGCTTCTCCAGGAGCAGGCGGTATTATCATGTTCTTGCTTGAAATCATCGTGCTGATTTTGGTAATAGCTGCTGCTATCCTTCTGGTGCAAGGAGTCCGTAAAATACCAGTGCAATATGCAAAACGTATTGTCGGGAACAAACAATATGGTGGTGCAAGACAATACATTCCTTTGAAGGTGAATGCTGCAAATGTGATGCCGATTATCTTTGCGCAAGCAATAATGTTCATTCCTATAACTGTTATCGGTTTTTCGAATGTTGCTTCGGCAAGTGGAATTGCCCGTGCTTTCGTTGATCATACCAGTTTTTGGTATAATCTGGTTTTTGCTATTTTGATTATTGTATTTACGTGGTTTTATACAGCAATCACGATTAATCCGAATCAGATGGCAGAAGACATGAAACGGAATAATGGCTTCATCCCAGGTATTAAGCCGGGTAAAAGTACGGCTGATTATATTGATATGATTATGACACGTATCACTTTGCCTGGTTCGTTGTTTTTGGCACTTATCGCTATCCTTCCTGCTTTTGCCGGTATTTTCGGTGTGCAGGCAGAGTTTGCGCAATTCTTCGGTGGAACATCTCTGTTGATTCTTGTAGGTGTTGTACTTGATACTTTACAGCAAGTAGAAAGTCATTTATTGATGCGCCATTATGACGGTCTTCTCACTTCGGGAAGAATAAAAGGCCGTTCCGGCGTTGCTGCATATTAATTTGCATTCAATATGATATTTCTAAAGACTGATGATGAAATAGAACTGTTACGCCAAAGTAATCTCCTTGTGGGGAAAACTTTGGCTGAACTGGCTAAACTAATCAAGCCGGGTGTGACTACGAAGCAACTGGATAAAGTTGCTGAAGAGTATATTAGAGACCATGGAGCTGTTCCTACTTTTAAAGGATTTCCGAATCCTTATGGAGGTCCGTTTCCAGGTTCTATCTGCACTTCGGTGAACGAGCAGGTAGTGCATGGCATTCCCAATGATATTCCTTTGAAAGAAGGTGATATAATTTCGGTTGATTGTGGAACTTACATGAATGGATATTGTGGTGATTCAGCATATACGTTTTGTGTAGGGGAAGTTGCTCCGGAGATTGTTGCCTTATTGAAAACGACAAAGGAAGCTTTGTACAAAGGTATTGAAAATGCTGTACATGGAAAACGGTTAGGTGATATCGGATATGCTATCCAGCAGCACTGTGAAGCCCAATCTTATGAAGTGGTCCGCGAGTTTGTCGGGCATGGCATAGGAAAGGAGATGCATGAAGATCCTCCTGTCCCTAATTATGGAAAAAGGGGCACAGGCACTTTGTTGAAGAAAGGTATGTGTATCGCTATCGAGCCTATGATAACTTTGGGTAGTCGGAAAATCGTAATGGAAAATGACCGTTGGACTGTCCGTACGATGGATCGTAAGTGTGCCGCACATTTTGAGCACACCGTAGCTGTAGGATTAGGGAAAGCTGATATTTTATCATCATTTGATTATATAGAAGAGGTATTGAAAAATAAAGAGAATTAATATATGGCAAAACAGGCTGCAATAGAACAAGATGGAGTAATCGTAGAGGCATTGTCAAACGCAATGTTCCGTGTAGAGCTGGAAAACGGGCATGAAATAACTGCTCATATATCTGGCAAGATGAGAATGCATTACATTAAAATTTTACCGGGTGACAAGGTTCGTGTGGAAATGTCTCCTTATGACCTGTCCAAAGGAAGAATCGTTTTTAGATACAAATAAAATAATATAGATATGAAAGTAAGAGCATCATTAAAAAAACGTACGCCGGATTGCAAAATCGTGAGACGTAAGGGCCGTTTGTATGTTATTAATAAGAAAAATCCTAAGTATAAACAACGTCAAGGATAATTTATTATTATTTTTGCAAAAAAAATAATTTAGTATATGGCTATAAGAATAGTTGGTGTAGATTTACCTCAGAATAAGAGAGGTGAGATTGCGTTGACATACATTTATGGTATCGGACGCAGTAGTTCAGCAAAAATTTTGGACAAGGCAGGTGTTGATCGTGATCTGAAAGTAAAAGATTGGACAGACGATCAGGCAGCAAAGATTCGTGAGATCATCGGTGCTGAATATAAGGTGGAAGGTGATTTGCGCTCAGAAATCCAGTTGAACATTAAGCGATTAATGGATATCGGATGCTATCGCGGTGTTCGTCACCGTTTAGGTCTTCCTGTAAGAGGTCAGAGCACTAAGAACAATGCTCGTACACGTAAGGGAAGAAAGAAAACTGTTGCAAATAAGAAAAAAGCTACTAAATAATAATTGTTGATATGGCAAAAAAAACAGTCGCAGCTAAAAAAAGAAATGTGAAAGTAGATGCTAACGGACAGTTGCATGTGCATTCATCATTCAACAACATCATCGTTTCTTTGGCAAACAGTGAAGGTCAGATTATTTCATGGTCTTCAGCCGGTAAGATGGGATTTAGAGGTTCTAAGAAGAACACTCCTTATGCAGCTCAGATGGCTGCTCAAGATTGCGCAAAAGTAGCGTATGATCTTGGTTTGAGAAAAGTGAAAGCTTATGTGAAGGGTCCTGGAAACGGACGTGAGTCTGCTATTCGTACGGTACACGGTGCTGGAATTGAAGTTACAGAAATTATTGATGTAACTCCATTGCCTCATAACGGTTGTCGTCCTCCGAAAAGAAGAAGAGTATAATTTTTGATAACCTAATTTAAAGTGTAACTTGATTTTGTTAGATACATGGATTGCATTTCCTTTCTGTAATCGCGGCTGCAACAAATTGAGTTCATGAATAACAATTAATTTAAATTAAAGAAAATGGCTAGATATACTGGACCAAAAACAAGAATTGCACGTAAATTTGGTGAAGCGATTTTTGGAGCTGATAAAGTTTTGTCAAAGAAAAATTATCCTCCTGGACAACATGGGAATAATCGTCGCAGAAAGACGTCTGAATATGGTGTCATGTTGGCAGAAAAGCAGAAGGCTAAATATACTTATGGTGTATTGGAAAAACAATTCCGTAATATGTTTGAAAAGGCTGCAAGCATGAATGGTATTACTGGTGAAATCTTGCTGCAAAGTCTTGAGTGCCGTTTGGATAATGTGGTGTTCCGTTTGGGTATCGCTCCGACTCGTGCTGCCGCTCGCCAATTGGTAGGTCATAAACATATTACAGTAGACGGTAAGGTAGTAAACATCCCTTCTTATTCTGTAAAGCCTGGTCAATTGGTTGGTGTTCGTGAAAAATCTAAGTCTCTGGAAGTTATTGCAAACTCATTGGCTGGATTCAATCACAGCAAATATCCTTGGTTGGAATGGGATGAGAACTCTAAGACAGGAAAATTGTTGCATAAACCTGAGAGAGCTGACATTCCTGAAAACATTAAAGAACACTTGATCGTAGAATTGTACTCTAAATAAAATAATTAATTTCATGGCGATATTAGCATTTCAAAAACCTGATAAAGTCTTAATGTTGGAAGCGGATTCTAAATATGGGAAGTTTGAATTCCGTCCGCTTGAACCCGGTTTCGGTATTACCGTTGGTAATGCTTTACGCCGTATTCTTCTCTCTTCTCTGGAAGGTTATGCCATTAACACAATTCACATAGAAGGTGTTGAGCATGAATTTGCAACCGTTCCCGGTGTGAAGGAAGATGTGACTAACATTATCTTGAATCTGAAGCAAGTTCGATTCAAGCAAATAGTTGAGGAATTCGAAAATGAAAAGGTTAGCATTACCGTTGAGAATTCTACTGAATTTAAGGCAGGTGATATTGGTAAGTATTTGACCGGATTTGAAGTGTTAAATCCTGAATTAGTTATTTGCCATTTAGATTCAAAAGCAACTATGCAGATAGATCTTACAATCAACAAAGGTCGTGGTTATGTTCCGGCTGATGAGAACCGGGAATTCTGTACCGATGTGAATGTAATTCCTATCGATTCTATTTACACTCCGATTCGTAATGTCAAATATGCGGTGGAAAACTACCGTGTAGAACAGAAGACAGACTATGAAAAGCTGGTATTGGAGATTACGACGGATGGTTCCATTCACCCGAAAGAAGCGCTGAAAGAAGCTGCAAAGATTCTGATTTATCACTTCATGTTGTTCTCTGACGAGAAGATTACACTCGAAACGGCAGATGCTGACGGCAATGAAGAATTTGATGAAGAAGTTTTGCACATGCGCCAGTTGCTGAAGACCAAGTTGGTTGATATGGACTTGTCAGTCCGTGCATTGAACTGCTTGAAGGCTGCCGATGTGGAAACACTGGGCGATTTGGTACAGTTCAACAAGACCGATTTGTTGAAGTTCCGCAACTTCGGTAAGAAATCGCTCACGGAGCTTGATGATTTGCTCGAGAGTCTGAATCTGTCGTTTGGAACAGATATTTCTAAGTATAAATTAGATAAAGAATAAAAAATGAGACACAATAAGAAATTTAACCATTTAGGTCGTACTGCTTCTCACAGACACGCTATGTTGTCTAATATGGCATGTTCTCTGATTAAGCACAAAAGAATCACTACGACTGTTGCGAAGGCTAAAGCTTTGAAGAAGTACGTAGAACCGTTGATTACTCGTTCAAAAGACGATACAACTAATTCACGTCGTGTAGTATTCAGCTATTTGCAAGACAAATATGCCGTTACTGAACTCTTCAAGGAAATCTCTGTAAAGGTTGCAGATCGTCCGGGAGGTTATACCCGTATTATCAAAACCGGTCACCGTTTGGGAGATAACGCTGAAATGTGCTTTATCGAACTGGTTGACTATAATGAGAACATGGCTAAGACTGCTGCTAAAAAAGCAACTCGCACCCGTCGTTCTAAGAAGTCTGCATCTGCTGCTGCCGCTGAAGCACCTGCTGCTGAAGCAACTACAGCCGAAGCACCTGTTGCTGAAGCTACTACAGAGGAAGCCCCTAAAGCTGAATAATTCTGTAAATGCAATATAAAAAGAGGCCGGAATCTTTTCAGATTCCGGTTTTTTTGTTTTTTGGCGTAAATGCCTCTGTTGCTCTGAACTGGTACCTGTGTCTGTTTGCAGAAGCAACATTTATGAAGTGAAAGGAGAATGTACACGATGTTATTACCTTATTTACATAAAGATTTGATAGAGGCCGGATGTGATGAAGCGGGGCGTGGATGCCTTGCAGGGGCGGTATATGCAGCCGCTGTTATTTTGCCTGCCGATTACAGAAATGAGTTGTTGAACGATTCGAAAGAGCTGACTGAGCGTCAGAGATACCGGCTTCGTGAGGTTATCGAACGAGATGCTTTGGCATGGGCGGTTGGTGTAGTTTCGCCGGAAGAAATCGATAAAATCAATATTTTGAATGCATCTTTTCTGGCGATGCACCGGGCGGTAGACCAATTGTCGATACGTCCACAACATTTGTTGATTGATGGAAATCGTTTTAATCCTTATCGGGGTATTCCTCATACAACCGTGATAAAGGGTGACGGAAAATACTTGTCTATTGCCGCTGCTTCCATCTTGGCTAAAACCTATCGTGATGATTATATGAACTGTTTGGATAAGGAATATCCGATGTATGACTGGAAGGGCAACAAGGGATACCCGACAAAGAAACATCGGGAGGCTATCCGGCTGTATGGTACGACTCCTTATCATCGGATGACTTTCAATCTTTTGGGTGATGGTCAGTTGTCATTTGATTTTTGAATTTACTGTTGATTTTAATGGCTATCTTTTGGATTTACCCGAACAGAAAATAAGGAACATATAGTAGTAAACTCCGGCGTCTAAGTATCGTTGCTTCTATGGTCAAGTATTATAGGATACTTTGCCTTTTATCATTGCTTCTATAACTGTTGAAGCATAGCTATCATTGCAAAAGCATAATTGGATGGGGGTATTCATTTTGATTTTTTTACAATTTGTCCCTTCTTTTTAAAATAATTATCCATAAATGTTGCTTAATTGGCTGAAAAACGTTTATTTTGTTACCGTTTTTATGGTGGTTGTTAATATTGGGATAGAAAAATGAACGATGGCTTGCCTTTGGATATATCTACGTGGGATGAGTCTTGTATGAAGCGTTTTATACGAGACAATTCTGCTTTGTTTTATGCTTTTGCCAGTCGCTATGTCAATAATCCGGATCTTGTTGACGATTTCTTGCAAGAAGCTTATGTAAAACTTTGGACTCACCGGAAGACAATCGGCAAAGTCAGCTCCGTGCAAAATTATTTTTATTCGATACTTCGGAATACCATCATTGATAAATGGACGTATTTCACTGCGGGTGAGAACGAACGGAGTCTGGATGATTATATGGAGGTGTCTTCCAATGAATCTTTTGTACAGCATATCATCGAAGCTGAAAGTTCACACTTGATTGCTGCGGCAATCCATAAACTGTCTCCTCAGAGCCGGCGCATTATCTTGATGAGTATGGACGGGAAGACAATGCCCGAAATCGCCGATGCCCTGCATATTTCCATTAATACAGTGAAGACCTTGAAATATCGTGCCATCAAGCAGCTTGCATCTTCGCTTTCGAAAGAGGACTTTCTTCCTCTCTTATTACTTTTATATTCTTCCATGTGTTAAAATCGTAATGCTTTGTCATACTTTTGGCGCATATTGACCGTCTATTGTAATAAAGAGACGAAAATATGTGTCAAAATAATAAAGATATATCCCATTTGATTGCTCAACGGATTTTAGAAGTCCCTTTGAGCGAGGAAGACAATCGCCGTTTGGATGAATGGTTGCGGGCTTCGGAAGAAAACCGGAACCTGTACGAGCAGATTCGTAGTAAACAATTGGCGAGGCTTATTCTCCGTTTGCAACACGAAGATTATGGAGAAAAAATGGCAGACCGCTTTTCGCGTCAGGTATTCGGCAGGCAACGGCGCATCCGCTTACTTCGGTGGGGAAGTGTGGCTGCTATGTTTGTGTTGCTTTTTTCGCTTTCTTTTTATTTTTGGGGCGAGCATGAGCAGCAACAGATTTTTCCTGGTAAAGGCGGAGCGGTGTTGACTTTGGCAGACGGAAGGCAGTTTGATATTGCAGATGTCGACCGTCAGGTGGTGGATGAATTGGTAACATCGGTTTCGTTGGATATCAAGTCTGATACTGTTCCTTATAATACGTTGACGGTCGAAGCCGGTCAGGAGTATGTATTCCGTTTGCCCGACAGCACACAGGTATGGATTAACTCCGAGTCGGAACTACGCTTCCCGGTCACTTTTACCAAGGGTGAGGAACGGAAAGTCTATTTAAAAGGTGAGGCATTTTTTGATGTGACGAAGGACCGCCGGCATCCGTTTGTCGTGTCTTTAGACGAGGGAGCTATTCGTGTGTATGGTACTCGTTTCAATGTTTCCAGTTATGCAGGCGAGCCTTTGTCGGCAGTGTTGGTCGAAGGCAATGTCGGTTTTCAGCCGTCAGAAGGAGAAGAAGTCCGGTTGCATCCTTCCGAGCGTTTGGAATATGATGCAGCTTCGGGAGAAGTAGCGGTGCATCCGGTCGATGTTTCCCAGTATGTGGCGTGGGTCAACCATCAGTTTGTATTCCACGGTGAGACATTGGAGGAAATTATGACAACCTTGTCGCGTTGGTATGACTTTACCCCTGTATTCACTTCCGATGCTGTGCGTCATGTCCGGCTTTCGGGGCGTTTGTATCGTTACGATGATATCCGTATTTTGTTAGACAGTTATGAAAAGACTTCGGGACTGAAGTTTAAGTTGCAAGGCAAACGCATCATCATTTCCGAATAATCAGTTGATAATATATATAGTGATAAAAAAGTAGAGAATGCTTATGAAACGAATCGTTAATTGTTTTTGTGCTTTGATGCTGGGAGGTGCTTTGGCTTTTCCGGCTTCGCTGCTGGCACAGGCGCTTTCTGTCCGCATCGAACGGGGAACGCTGGACCAGGCTTTCCAACAAATTATGCGGAACAGTGATATCCAGCTGGTGTATAACACCGATGTAGCTGCACATATCCGCTGTCGGGCGCAGGTGTTCCGGGAAAAGGATATTACCGAAATATTGGACGCATTGTTGGCTAATACTTCCTTGACTTATACAGAGAAAAACGGTATCTATACTATCGTTTCCAAACCGAAGACCTCCCAAGGTGCGCAGGCAAGGGCTGCCGTGTCGGGACAGGTGCTTGACGAAGGAGGAGAGCCGGTCATCGGTGCCTCGGTTTTGCTGAAAGGAACCCGTAAGGGTATGATTACCGATATGGACGGACGTTTTGCCATTCCGGGCGTGAGCGGCAGTAAGGCGACGGTGGTGATTTCTTTCTTGGGCAAGAAGACCATCGAGGCGGATGTGGAACCGGGTTCGAATACGGTCTTTACCCTGAAAGATGATGACACGATGTTGAATGAAGTGGTCGTGACCGGTTATCAGGACATTGCCAAGGAGAAAATGACAGGTTCGGTCGCCATTGTCCGCGCCGAAGATTTGCAGACTCGCTATACGCCGAATATCTTGAACAACCTGGAAGGTCGTGTGGCTGGTTTGAGCACGCAGGATGGCAAGATAACCATTCGTGGTACCAGTTCGTTGTATGCCGAGACCAATCCGTTGCTGGTAGTGGACGGCGTGCCTATCGAGGGAAGGATAGAAGACTTGAACCCTTACGACATCGAAAGTGTCAATGTCCTGAAGGATGCTGCCGCAACGGCCATTTACGGTGCGCGGGCTTCCAATGGTATCATTGTCATCACGACCAAGAGCGCGAAGGAGAAAGGGAAGATTGACATTGATTTTTCCACCAACCTGACCATTTGGGAAAAGAAAAACATGGATTATGCCGATAACTTCTACCTCACTCCCGAACAGCAGGTAGACATCGAGTCGGACTACTGGAATTATTATTTCTTCGATAACGACGGTGAAGTTGCCGACCCGTTGGAGAGTACATATCAGACAATCGAGGGTGGATCGAGTGCCATCTCTCCCATTCAGTATGCTTATTACCGGCTGGCACAGGGCGAAATCACCAATCAGGAATTGAATGACTATTTGAATGGCTTGAAGAAGAACAATTTTGCCAAGGAATATGGCGACAACATCTACAAGCAGCAGATTCTGCAACAATACAACCTGTCGCTGCGCAGCCGTTCCGACAAGTTCCAGAGCAACTTGACGCTGAATTACAAGTTCGACAACAGCGGGCAGATTCATTCCGACAAGAGTTCGCTCAACATCAATTACAAGGGGAGCTACGACGTGGCTTCCTGGCTGACGGCCACTTTCAATATCAACGGCATCTATGACAAGAGTGTCGGTCCGGGTGAGGATTATAATTCGCAGCACACCAACCCGTGGGCGGTTCCTGCCTACGAACGGATGTACAACGACGATGGTTCCGCCAATCTGTTTTATTATTGGTATGATGGAAACCCTTATTGGAGCAGCAAGGGTGCCGAAGGTTTTCACGACCTGGGTGTGAACATCAAGGACGAATTTTATAACAACACGTTGACCACCCGCCGCCAGCATCTCCGTTATCACGGCGATTTGCTGTTCAAGATTATCAAGGGATTGACCGCCAATGCGCAGTTCATCTACGAGACCGACCGGACACAAGAAGATTGGTTGGCCAACGAGGCGAGCCACGCGGCACGTAGCATCCGCAATGCCTATACGCAGGTAGGAGCCGACGGGAAAGTCACCTACATGACGCCGGAGAACGGGGGCATGCTGCGTTCCACCAATACTTACGGACGTTATTGGACAGCCCGCGGACAGCTGAATTATGCCAATACCTTTGGCAAGCATTACGTGGCAGCCATTGCCGGTCTGGAGTTCCGCCAGACGAAGTCGAACGGTTCGAAAGCCCTCGTCCTGGGCTACGATGACCAGTTGCAGAACAGCTCCACGCACACGGTGGACTTCGGCACGATGAGCACGATGAGATACAACAGCTACTACATGCAGCTGGCAGGAGGTTATCCCTCGCAGCAGTTTGTGTTCAATCCTTACTTCCGTGACGGCATGGGAGTGGTGATAGAGCAGTTCCACCGCTATGCTTCCGGCTATTTCACCCTGAGCTACACGTACGATGACCGTTACAATGTCTTCGGGTCGTTCCGCAAGGACTATGCCGATGTCTACGGGTTGAACGCCAAATACCGTGGCCGTCCGTTGTGGTCGGTCGGTGCGGGCTGGAACCTCCATCAGGAAGAGTTCCTGAAGCCGGTGGACTGGATTAACTTCTTGAAGCTGCGTGTTAGCTACGGTGTGACGGGTAACATCTACCAGGGTGCCACCAGCTATATGACCGCCACGTCGACCGAAGTGAACAAATATACCAATCTGCCCTACGGGTCGATAGAAAGCCCTGCCAATCCGAACCTGAAGTGGGAACGCAACACCACCACGAACGTCGGCGTCGACTTCTCGTTCTTCAACAACCGCCTGCAGGGGTCGCTGGACTTCTATAACAAGATGGGTACCGACATCTTCGCGCCGCGCCAGCTCGACCCGACCACCGGATTCACCTCGATGTACTACAACACGGCGAGCATCCGCAACCGCGGTATGGAACTGGCCCTCAGCTACAACTGGTTCGTGCCCCATCGCCGCCGTGCCTTCGGATGGACCACCAACTTCACGATGTCCTATAACAAGAACGTGGTGACCGACGTGCAGAACCCTGCCACTTCGGCCTACCAGCTTATCAATACCCCGTACATGACCGGTTATCCGTCCAGTGCCCTGTGGTCGTACCGCTTTGCGGGCATCAGTGACGTGCCGGGCGAGAAAGGACAGACGCTGTGGTACGTGGAAGACGGAGGAACCTCGCATACAGCGACTAGCCGTAGCATCAGCATCCTGGAATATTCCGGGCAGACCGAACCGAAGACCATCATGGGCATGGAAAACCGCTTTACATGGAATGGCTTCAGCCTGAGTGTGCTGATGGCTTATTATGGCGGACACAAGATGCGTGCCTTGGCAGAATCCGAAATCATGGGTGGCGTGCCTTACCAGGCTCTACCCAGCTATTTCGCCAATGCCTGGACGCCGGAAAATCCCACCAACACGCCGGGCATCGGACGTTATAGCTCCACGCTTTTGGGCTCGGAACCGTCGTATAGCGACATCTCCGTGCGCGATGCCGATTTCTTGAAAATCCGCAACATCGTGTTCGGCTACGAGTTCCCGGCTTCGTGGATGCGCCACCTGGGCATCAACCGTCTTGTCCTCAGCTTCCAGATAGACAATCCCCACTACCTGTGGGTGAAGAACAAGGTGGGCGTCGACCCCGAGACCTTGGGCATCCGCCAGCCGAGCTCGTTTATCTTCGGACTGAACGTGAACCTGTGACAACTTGTGACAAACAGCTTGTGAAACCATAAAAAGACAATGAAAAAGATGAAAACGAAACACATACTCTATGGCTGCCTGCTGGGAGGGGCGATGCTCGTCAGCTCCTGCTCCGATTTTACCGACGTGCAGCCCAAAGGAAAGAACCTGCTTTCCACTACCACGCAGCTCGAAATGCTGCTCAACCGTCCCTATGAGATGAGTTCGGGCGACGGACCGCAATTCCTGGGCGATGTCATCACGACGTTGAACAACGTCCCGAACTTGCTGAGCCAGCCCACGCCGACGCGCACTTCCATCATCCTCGAGTGGGACGCCTCGCTACAGGACAGGCTGGCGGAACTGACCGCCAGCGATGATGAATATGACTCGTATTATGGCGTCATCGGCCAGGTGGCGAACCCCATCCTCTCGCACATCGACGCCGCCACGGGCGACCCGGCGGTGAAAAACCAGTTGCGCTGCGAGGCGTTGACCCTGCGCGCCTATTTCCACTACCTCGTGGTGAACAAGTTTGCCAAGGCATACAATCCCGCCACGGCGGCCGAAGACCCGGGCGTGCCCTACGTGCTCGAGACGCAGGACGTGGCGCAGCCCACGGTGAAGATGACCGTGCAGGAGGTGTACGACCACATCCTCGCCGACGTGCAGGAGGCCATCGACCTCGACGGGATGCCCACCGTGGCGGTGAACCGCATGCGCATGAGCAAGCCTTGCGCCTATGCCGTCAAGGCACTGGCGCTGCTGAGCATGCAGCGGTTCGACGAAGCCGAAGAGGCGGCACGCCAGGCTCTTGCCCTCAACGGCGCGGTGGACAACTACTACGAGATGCTGACCACTTCCGCCGACGCAACCGGCAATCCCTACAACGTGTTGCTCCGTCCGCAACTGGAGTGCCAGGAAGACATGTTCTTCACCTATTATATGGAGTACTTCGAAGCCCTGACCCCTGAGTCGATGGAGCGCTTCGAGCCGGGATATGCCACGCTGGAACTGATAGACACCGATAAAAAGATGTATGCCGGCACTATGCCAGGCATGGCGACGACCTCGCTGGGACTGGACGACCGTTACATCATGACCATGGACTTGAACTCGGGCTGGAACATGGCGGGGCTGAGGACCACGCAGATGTACCTCATCGTGGCCGAGGCGGAAATCCACAAGGGCAACTACGCCGAGGCGATGCATGCCCTCGACGCCATCCGCGTCAACCGCCTCGCGCCGGAGACTTACCAGCCGCTGGAAGGCACGGTGACCACCGAGGCCGACGCCATCCGTCACCTCAAGCAGGTGTCGCACGGCGAGAACATCTATTCGGTCTACAACTTCATCCATCGCAAGCGCTGGAACCAGGTGAGCGGCTGGGAAGAGACCTTCACCAAGACCTTGGCGGGCAACACCTACACGCTGACGCCCGACTCGCCGCTGTGGATATTCCCCTTCGGCCAGAACGTGCTGTCGAACAACCCGAACATCACGCAGAACTATAAGTAACCCCCGTGCAGGGGTACGGCGACACTCCGGAGGGCTTGGAAACCGTGCCGCAGGGGTACGTCGGCAAAAACAACAGAAAAAACATCAAAAACGACGATTGTGACATGACGACAAAACATTTTTGGGCGGCAGCCCTGGTGGGTTGCACGCTGATGGCGGGTTGCGCTTCGCAGCCCGACAACGAGTTGAGACTGGACGGGACCATCAACGGCCACGAAGGCGAGTGGATTCACCTTGCCTATACCGTGCGCGACACCGTGCAAGTGACCGACAGCACACGCATAGCCGACGGCGCGTTCCGCTTCTTGCGGCCGATGGAAGTCCCTGTGGCGCAAGCCACGCTGTACATCGGCAATCCGATGGATTACCGCAATGTGAAATATGCCGGGCTGTTCATTGAGTCGGGCGAACTGACCGTTGCTATCGATACGGCCAATTTCTCGAAGCCGGAAGTAACAGGCTCTGCGGCGCAGGCGGAAAGCGACAGCCTGAATACTGTCCTCGACCCGCTTTACGCCTATGTTCAGGCAATGCGCGATTCGGTTTCAGGAAATGCATCTGCCGAGCGGAAGGCTTATTTCCAGAAACAACAGGAGATGTATGCCGACAGTGCGAAAGGCATTCAGCTGTCTTTTGTCAAGTCTCGTCCGCATTCGTTTGTGGCTCTCAGCTATTTGCCTTTCCTGATGGGAAACATGACGTATGATGAACTGAAGTCGATTTATGACAACATGGCTCCCGAAGTGAAACAATACGGGAATGTCGGGAGTGTCCGTGACGGATTGGCGGCATTGGAACGTGTGCAGCCAGGTAGGCCTGCTCCTCTTTTCCATGCCGTGACCTGGAAGGGTGATTCCATCGGCATTGCCGACCTCAAGGGTAAATACGTTCTGCTTGACTTTTGGGCGACGTGGTGCGTGCCGTGTCGTAAGAGTTTCCCCCATGTGAAGGAACTCTACAAGAAATATCACGCGAAGGGATTGGAGGTGTTCTGTGTGGCAGACGATGACAGCAAGCCCGACACGTGGAAAGAAGTGATAGAGAAAGACGGCATTCAGGATTTCTATCATGTGTTGCGCGGTTTGAAATGGGACCGCAGCAAAGGCGTGGATGGCATGGATCATACCAACGACATTAGCGACCTCTATGCCATTCATTATTTGCCGACCAAGTACCTGATAGACAAAGATGGCAACATCATCGGCAAGTTCGAAGATGAGGCGTTGGATGCCAAATTGAAGGAAATTTTCGGAAATTAACCAAACAAACTATCAAACACGATGAGAAAAGAATTGTTTTTCGGCTTGATGCTGGTGTGTGCGTGCGCCTTTGCGCGGCCGGCCGGCGACGTTGCCTCCGGGATGGACGTCCGGATGGCACATGGGGCGACGCTCCAGACGGGCGCCGATGCCCCGGACTTCACGTTGAATGACTTGCATGGCAAGTCCCTGGCGCTTTCTTCGCTGCGGGGCAAGTATGTGGTGCTCGACTTCTGGGGCAGCTGGTGCGCGTGGTGCATCAAGGGTTTCCCCGAGATGAAGGAGGCCTACGCCAAGTACAAGGACAAGATGGAGATTGTCGGCATCGCCTGCCGCGACACGGAGAAGCGCTGGAAGGCGGCGGTGGAGAAACACCAGCTGCCGTGGCTCAACGTGCTGAACGAAGGCGACGTGGACGTGAGCGCGCTGTATGCCGTCGAGGGCTATCCGACGAAGGTTGTCATTAGCCCCGAGGGGAAAATCCTGAAGGTGGTGGTAGGCGAGAGCCCCGAGTTTTACACCTATTTGGAGGAATTGTTCAAGTGAGATGAAACGAAAAGACGTAGGATGAATATGAAACGGATTATTTTGTCGGCATTGCTTTGCGTGTTCGCGATGCAATGCGTGCTTGCCCAGGGCAAGCAGCCTGTGAGTGTGTTGTATGTGGGCGGTTCCCCCGAGCTGGATGTTGTCGGCGGCGTGGAAGTGGACAGCGCGACGTTGGCCCGGTCGGCACAAGCCCGCATGGCCTCTTTCGCCAAGTTCCTGAAGTCGCGCTTCCGCAAGGTGAAGGTGATTGACGCCAAGGAGTATCTCCCGTCGATGTCCGATGCATACGATGTGACGGTGTTCGACGGCAGGCCCCGCCCGATTCGTCCCGAAGTGCGCGAGTTTGACGCCCAGGGCAGAATCACCAAGTATGAGCCTGTGGCCTACCTGCCGGACGACTTCGACCGTGCCGCCCTCTGCATCGCCAACGCCAGCGAGGACATCGGGCGCAGCATCGGCACCAAGTGTGACTGGTTCTGCCTCTGCCTGGATGCGGACGCCTTGGGCTGGAAGAAGGACCATCCGATTTTCCAGGGACCTTTCAAGGTGAAGATTCAACCCGAGATGAAGCCCACGCCCCCGATGGCTTTCGAGTATGCCGAGATGGACGGCTACACGTTGCCCGCCGAGACGGAGATGTGGACGGTGCAGACCAAGTCGTACACCACCGACCGCTCCTACCGCATCGGCATGGTGAGCCGTCCCGAAGGTTTCCTCGACTCGCCGGAAGCGGAAGTCATCTCCAGCGGCGCATGTGCCAAGAGCATCGACGCCGTGGCCATCGGCCGTCACGGCAACTTCTTCCATTGGGGATTTTCCGCTTCGCCTGATTACCTGACCGAGGCGGGAAAGGCGGCCTTGGCGAATGCCATCGTCTACATATCGAAGTTCTCCGGCCAGCACATCATCGCCCGCAAGCTGGACGAGACCATCGCCACGCGCAAGTCTGTCGACCGCAGCAAGTTCTCGGCGTCGCGCAAGGCTTGGCAGGAATCCAACGAAGCACACCGGCGGTTCTATCAGTCGGTGGACAGTGTCAAGAAAGTGGCTTTAGCGAAACAGGAACAGGGCCAGGAACTGGATGCCACGGAGAAGATATACTTGTCCATGGACTCCCGGCAACCGAAGGAACCGACGTATGCCGAGTACATGAAGCAGCGTTTCCCAGCCCTTTATCACGTGTTCGGGGACGATGCCACGGAATATCAGCGCTATTTCGACAAGAACCGCGACTGGTTCCATCCCACTGCCGAGGGTTACGACCTGGATATCGATGAAGACGTGCGCACCTTGGGCATTGCCAACAATGACAAGCATCTGTTGGATTCTTGCATCACGATGCTCGAAAAAGGAGTGGAACCCGAACTGGCGACTCGCGTGTTGCACCGCTATACGTTGTGCCGTTTCGCTGCTCCTGCCGAATGGCGTGACTGGTATGACACCTATCGGGACAAACTCTTCTTTACCGAAGCCGGCGGCTGGTTGTGGCTGGTCGACACGCAAGACCGTTCTGTTCCCGGAAACGATTACAGCGTGTTGAAAGCTGCCGGGCAGGACGAAGCGAAGAAACCGGCATTGGCGCAAGATACGGACGAGAAGAATCCTGTGGCTTTGTCGATGGACGTGGAGACCTTGGCAGATGGCAGCCGCGAGCTGGTGGTCCGGATGAAAGTGCATACCGGATATCATACCTATGCACAGGTATCGGAAGAAGACCCGTTCCTTCCGACAGAACTGGAGTTTTCGTTACCCGAAGGCTGTAAGCTGGAAGGCGACTTGATAACGCCTGCCTTTACGCAGCTGGGTGCCACGAAAACAACCATTTATACGGGTGATTGCCTTTTCCGTCAGAAAATAAGCGGTACGGGCAAAGGGGAAGTGAAGTGTACGGTCAGCTATCAATGCTGCGATAATTCAATCTGTTTCCCGCCCGCCAAGAAAACATTGACAGCTCAATTATAAAAAATGAAGAAAACACGGAGGCACGAAGACAGATTAGCATATTATTCTCCGTGTCTCTGTGCCTCTGTGTTCCATATAAGTCCTAAAACCATTTTATTTTCCGGAATACGATGAATGCCAATGCCGAAAGGATGACAGACAAGCAGACGATGAGGGAGAAGGCATGGGGCATGTGTTCCACGTTGATATCGACGTTCATCCCATAAAAGCTGGCTATCAGCGTAGGCACCATTAATACGATGGATAAGGTGGTCATGCGCCGCATGATGGTATTTACATTGTTCGAGATGATTGATGCAAACGCATCCATTGTTCCCGTCAGGATGTCGCTATAGATGTTCACCATGTTGCGTGCCTGTTTTAATTCAATCAGTACGTCTTCGGTCAATTCTTTGTTTTCCCTGTCTTTTGTCCCGAAAATATTCTGGAATTTGCTTATCATTACTTCATTCCCACGGATGGAGGTGTTGAAATACACCAGGCTTTTCTGTAAGTTCATCAGGCGCAGCAAATCTTCGTTACGGATGCTTCGCTCCAGTTCTTTTTCTGCACTCGACACCTCATTATTGATTTGTTTCAGATATTTCAGAAACCATACGGCCGACGAATAGATGATGCGCAGGATTAGTTCGTACTTGTTGGGAACCTGGATTTGTTTGCGTTGGGTATGCTGGATAAAGTCCGGAATCAATTCGCTGGAATGATAACATACGGACACGGTTATCTCATCGTTGGTAATGATGCCGATGGGGATGGTGCTGTAGGGCACTTTGCTGCTTTGTGTCTGTATCGGAATACGTACGATAATGAGCTGCCAGTTGCCTTCTGTATCTGTACGTGGCCGTTCGTCAGTGTCGGCGATATCATGTAGGAAGGCAGTTGGAACTTTCAGAGTTTCTGTCAGGAATTTGAAATCATCATCGGTAGGGCATTCTACGTTTACCCAGCATCCGGGAAGCCAGTTTTTCTTTTCTACAAATCCAGCTTCGCAGTAAAGGTATTTTCTCATGTGCTTTACTCCTTTCTTGTTTGGCTTTCATACAGGAGCAAGCATGAATCATCAGAGCGTTCATTCTCCGCTTGCTTCTGCAAAGAAGCGGTTAATAATTTCGGTATACGTTCGCGAGTTTGAATCGTCCATAATGATTTGTTGTTAATGGTTATAAAAAAAGTTCGTCTTTCGAACGAACTTTTTTGCTCTTCAGGTTGGACTTGAACCAACGACCCTCTGATTAACAGTCAGATGCTCTAACCGACTGAGCTACTGAAGAATGAATGTTGCTTTCTTTTGTTTTTGCTCTTCAGGTTGGACTTGAACCAACGACCCTCTGATTAACAGTCAGATGCTCTAACCGACTGAGCTACTGAAGAATGAATGTTACTTTCTTTTGTTTTTGCTCTTCAGGTTGGACTTGAACCAACGACCCTCTGATTAACAGTCAGATGCTCTAACCGACTGAGCTACTGAAGAGTGTTTTCCTTAATTGCGTGGCAAAGGTACAAGGTTATTTTGAATTATGCAACAACTTGGCCGAAAAAATATTATAAAGGAGGGCTTTTTTTGCATTTTAGGGAATTGATGGTATATAATTGTGCTAGCAACACGGTTAAATTGTGTCCAGTTGTATATGTTTATCGGGATGATGTGTTAGCTTTTCATTTCATCATTCTAAAGCATGTCGGGCTGTCTGTATGAGGTTGCGTTTGTAAGCTGTTGAGTGGGATATTCATTATATATGTGTACTGACGGAAAGTCTATTGTGGACAATTGTGAAGTCGATAATGATTGGCTAATTATCGGTTTTGTCCTATCTGTTATGCTGTAATATATGATGTTCGTCGGTTTTGTATTATTTTTATCCAGTTTAGTCCTATTGTATGTCTTACCTGTTTTGTAAGTTTGTGTATCTAAATTTAAAACCTTAAGATTCATGAAACACAAATTGTTTAACCCTATCTTACGAGCAAGTCTTTTGCTCTTTGTGTGCGTTTTAAGTTCTATGGCATGGAGCCAAAACGCCGGTAATGTGAAAGGTCATGTCACAGATTCTTCGGGCGAACCTCTAATTGGGGTAAGCATCTTGGTTAAAGGAACTACTAATGGAACCGTTACTGATTTGGATGGAAACTTCACGCTTTCTGTCCGTGAAGGCGAAGTGTTGCGCGTCAGTTATGTAGGTTATGCCATTCAAGAAGTTCCGGTTGCTTTGGGAAAGCAGATGCGGATCATTCTGGAAGAAGATACAGAAGTGTTGGATGAAGTGGTGGTGGTAGGCTACGGTACGCAGAAAAGAGTGAATTTGACTGGTGCCGTGTCGGTTGTTACTGCCGATGAGCTTGCCAGCAAGCCGGTCATGAGTACGGCGCAAGCGATTGCCGGATTGGCACCGGGGCTTAGTGTAGTGCAGAACTCCGGACGTCCGGGTACGGGAGCAACGGTGAAAATACGTGGTACAGGAACTTTCTCAAGTGCAGGTACCGATCCGCTGGTTCTGATTGACGGATTGTCGGGAAGCATGGACGATGTAGACCCTAATGATATTCAAAGTATTTCTTTCCTGAAAGATGCAGCTTCGGCTTCCATTTATGGTAATCGTGCAGCCAATGGCGTTATTCTGATTGAAACCAAGAAAGGGGCGCAAGGGAAGACGACTGTTTCGTACAGCAATTCGTTCGGCTGGCAAAAGGCAACCGAATTACCCGATTTCTTGCCTTCTTGGGAGTATGCGGAATATTATAATATGGCGATGCAGAATATGGGCAGGCAAGATGCCTATTCGGCAGAGCAGATTGAGCTGTATAGAAATGGCTCTGATCCGGACAATTATCCGAATGCCAACCACTTGGAATGGTTGCTGAATAGCGGGTCAGGCTTCCAGCATCAGCACAACATCAGCATCCAAGGGGGAAACGCACGTACCAGCTATAACCTCTCTGTCGGCTATCGGAAGCAAAACGGCCTTACGGCTGAGACTTCTAACGAGCGCCTTACGGCTTTGTTCACCATGAAAAGTGAGTTGACGAAAGGATTGACCTTGAATTTGAATGTCAATGCTTATAACAATAAATATAATGCCCCCAACGGTGAGCCGCAAAGTATTGACGGGATGATTGGATTTGCTGTGCGTGAGGCTCCTATCTATGCAGGGCAAAAGTCAGATGGTACTTTCGGATATCAGGATAACTATAGTCCTGAAGCCTGGTTGGCAGGTGAATCGTTTATCGAAAATATCGGACGCAATGTCAGTGCGTCTGCCCAGTTAAGATGGGAAACTCCTGTGAAAGGACTTTCTATCAGTGGCAAAGGTGGATTCAACTATTACACCAAATATGACAAGGCATATCGTGCCGAGACTTATTTTGATGAGAACAAGACGGTTGGGCCTTCTTCATTGAATATATGGTCGGGCAATAATACATATACTACGATGGAGGCATTGATCAATTATGAGCGGACGATAAAGAAACACGATTTTAAAATTCTGTTGGGTACTTCTGCCGAACAGTCCGTGAATCGCGAATTGTCGGGCTATCGCAATACGTTTCCTAATAATTTCCTGTATGAATTGGGATCGGGAGATGCTTCTACAGCTACCAATGGCAGTACATTGGAAGAATATGCTTTACTTTCTTTCTTCGGGCGTGTAAACTATGTTTATGACGACCGTTATCTGCTTGAGGCCAATTTGCGCTACGATGGTTCTTCACGTTTTGCCAAAGACAACCGTTGGGGGCTTTTCCCTTCAGTGTCTGCTGGATGGAGAATTTCGGAAGAAGACTTTTGGAAGGAGGCTGCGATAGGGAAGGTAGTAGATAATTTGAAACTTCGTGCTTCTTATGGTGTATTAGGAAATCAGAATATCGGTGTGTATCCTTATCAGCAGACATACGACTTGGGGAATAATTATCCGTTAGGTAATCCGGCGGTCTTAACTCCTGGGGCTGCTCCCTCATCGTATAAGAACGAAGATATTACTTGGGAAAAGACCGCAATTACCAATGTCGGACTTGATTTTGGATTGTTTAATAATACGTTGAACGGAAGTATTGAATACTTTTACAAATATACCTCTGATATTTTGGCACCGGTAGAGGTGACAAGCATTATGGGACGCAGTGTAGGCGAATCGAATGTCGGTGCTGTATCTAATAAAGGTATTGAAATTAATCTGTCTTATAACGGGTATATCGGTAAGGATTTCCGTTTCTCCATTTCTCCTAACTTTACATGGGTAAAGAATGCAGTAGAAGAATTGGCTAATGGTGCTACCGAAGAAATTAACAATAATCGTATTGTGGGTTATCCTATTGGCATCATTTATGGCTATGAGACGGATGGGTTGTTCGTTGATCAGGCTGAAATCGATGCTGCTCCCGAACAGCTGGTAGGGAAAGATAATCTGAAACCAGGCTATGTGAAATATAAAGATATCAGCGGTCCCGATGGGGTACCTGACGGGAAAGTGGATTCTGAATACGACCGTACGGTGTTAGGAAGTACTACACCAAAGTTTTATTATGGCTTGACTTTAGCCGCTTCTTATAAAGGGTTTGATTTCTCCGCTTTATTTCAAGGCTTGGGTGGATATCAGCGGTTGATAGGTTCATATATGGCATACGCTTTCTATAACGGAGGACAAATCCAGCGCTGGCAAGCAGAAAATTGCTGGACAACGGAGAATCCCAATAAATGGGCTGAGTATCCCCGACTGGAAACTCTAAACATGAGCGACCCTAACCTACAGACTTCTGATTATTGGATGCGCAATGCCAGTTTCCTGCGTTTGAAAAATCTGCAAGTAGGTTATACGTTCCCTCAGCGTTGGACCAAGAAAATTGGTATTCAAAGCTTGCGTGTATATTTTAGTGGTCAGAACTTGTGTAGCTTCAATAGTTTCTACAAAGGATGGGATCCGGAAAATGAAATCGGAACGGGAGACCAACCGTCGTATTATCCGATTACGGCTATCTATTCTTTTGGGTGTAATTTTAAATTCTAATTCATGCATTAAATTTATACGGATATGAAAATACATGACTTTATACATATTGCTAAAGCTTGTTTTTGCTTAGGAACTTTTTCATGCCTGATTGCCGGTTGTTCTGATTTCTTAGAAAAAAATCCTCCTTCGTCTATCTCAGACAGTAATTTCTGGACAGGGGAGAGCGATGCTTATTTGGCGTTGGTAGGGTGTTACCGTTTCCAGACCGGATGGTCGCACGATAGTTTCGATACCCCGCAAGGACTGTTGTATTTAGACTTTTGTGGAGGCAACGGTACGGAGAAAGAAAACTATACGACTATGATGGCAAGTTCGAATACTGTTGCAACAAATGGCAATATCCGCTGGTACTGGGGAAATTCGTATATCCAGATGGCGAAGTATAATAATTTTTTGGAGAATGTGGTCAATTGTCCGATGGATGAAAGTACTAAAGCGGCATGGTGTGCCGAGGTAAAGACCTTACGTGCTTATTTCCTTTATAATCTTGCTTTCTATTTCAAAGATGCTCCCATGCCGCTTACCACATTAACTCTTGAAGAGGCAAACAGCATAGCACAGACACCGCAGGCTGATATTTATGCTCAAGTGGAAAGCGATCTGACTGATGCCATCAGCGTTTTGCCGGTAAGTTACGAGTCGGATCAGTACGGGCGGATTACCAAAGGAGCTGCACAAACTTTATTGGGTCGTGTATATCTGGCGCAGGACAAATGGGCGGAAGCTGCTTCTGTGTATAACGAGATTGTCCAGTCGGGTACCTACCAGCTGGATCGCCGGAATGGAGATGATAGTTATGAAAAGCTTTTTCAGGTCGGAGGTGAATACAGTCCGGAAATGATTTTCTGTATCATGGGTATTGAAGACCAGTATACCAATTCTCGTTATCAGTACCTGTATCCTGAATGCGCTTACGGAGGATGGCATCAGTTTGCACCTTACAATGAATTGGTGAAAGAATATTTTTGTACGGATGGGAAAAGTATAGAAGAGTCAGAAATTTATGATGACAACGACCCATATGCAAACCGGGATATAAGGCTATATGCTTCTATTTTCTTGCCTCCTTTGGGAAGCTATCCAGGCACAACGTACAATGGCATCACTTATGATTGTTTTCAGGGACCCAATACGGCTGATTCTTACAATCGTTATACCTTGTTTAACGGGTATTGCCCGAAAAAAGGTTGCGACCCGTCTGTTACCGACAATATCGGTGCTACGGCTACCTATACACCGATTATGCGTTATGCCGAAGTTTTGTTAAGCTATTTGGAAGCGCTTAATGAATCCAATCCGAATGGTGTGACCCAGTCGGTGCTTGACCAGACAATCAATGATGTCCGCGACCGTGTGAACCTTCCCGGTTATACAAAGGCAGACTTGCCGTCGCAAGAGGCTGTACGCAATGCCGTGCGTAAGGAAAGACGGGTGGAGCTTGCTTTCGAAGGCTTGCGCTACTTTGATGTCTTGCGTTGGGGTATAGCATCGGAAGTGCTGAACCATACTTTCACCGGTGTCAAGCTTTCGGATGATCCGAATGCAAGGAATTACAGGGGAAGCGGTTCATCGGCTTCACCGGTTGATGAGGATATGTACTATCAGTTTGAAACACGTACTTGGTCTCCTCATAACCGCTATTTCCCGATTCCGCAAAACGACATTAACGTCAATAAGAACTTGAAGCAGAACGAGGGTTATAATTAATCATCCGTGTTGCTGCCTTTGCTATGGCAGATCGGACAGTAAGGCATAAGAATATATTCAAATATGAAAATTTATTTCTTGCCTTACTGCCCGTTTTTTTATGGAAGAGATTGTAAGTCGTTTTCTTTTCATCTCAGGATGTCTCAACGCAGATAACTTAGTCTGGTGTAAGATTAATAATCTTACACCAGATGGACTTATATGCGTTTGCCGACGCACCTATATCCGCAGGCTTACGCAAACGGCTGCGTCTTGCTATGATTCTATCCGGCAAGGCGGTAGTCGGCAAGCATTCGTTCGAATGCTTACGAAATTTAATCAGGCAATAGGAAATAAGATAGTATTGATGTGAAATTTTCAAATCACAGAGGCAGAAAATGCACATTTTGATACAGTTTTAAGTATAATAGTCAATATCATAAGGCTGTTTATGAAGTGGAAGCTCCTTGGCACCGATTATTATCGGTAAATATGTCTGTACTCTTGTGGTGTCATGCCGGTCAGTTTTTTAAACAAGCGATTGAAGTAGGAATAATCATCAAAAGCCAGTCGGAAAGAAATTTCTTTTACAGATAATGCTTCCGTAATCAGGAGCAGTTGTGCCTTTTCTATTTTTTTCTGGTTGATGTACTGGAGCGGGGTCATGTTCATTTCACTTTTGAAAAGACGGATGAAATGGTCTTTCGACAGGCAGGCGTTTTCCACCAGTGTGTTCAGGCTGATTGTTTCACCGATGTGCCTGTGTATGTATAAGACGGATTTTACGATGCGGTTGTCTTTGGTCTCTATTTTCGATTTCGCTTGTTTGAACAGGCGGGCGAGCAGCTGGAGCACAATGCCTCTCGATTCCACTTTGTCGCAAAAAGCGCGTTGCCTGTTTTTCATCAGGCTTTTCATCAGGGTAGGATTGTTGTCGTAGGTGGATGGATCGGACTTCTGCAAGCTCATGTGCGGGTTTATTTCGCATAAGCGTTCAAATAACTGCAGTTCCCATTTCCCTGTTGGTATCTCGAACGGAAAGTCCCATAATTCCAGCCAGTCCTCATCTGATTTATGGTCGTCGTAAATATGCAAGTAGTAATGCACGAAACGCGAATTGCAGATATAGGTATGTCGTGTAAAAGCAGGGATGAAGTATAAATGGTTGGGGTGTAATGTATATATACCGTCTGCAAATTGTATTTTAGCCTCACCTTCGGTAACATAATATAAACGGCTGAAAGGGCTGCTCACGTTCTTCCAGTTCCAGTCAGCATCTTGTATGGCTAAGCCCACATTCAATACTAAGGGATGCAATTGGTCTACTTGTAAACTCATATATTAATAGGTGTTTTTATATGGCTTTTCAAAGTTAACTTTTTTCTTTTCTTTGGTGCAAATTTATGAAATATAAATCGTTTTTGTTTTCGTTTGAAGATATAAAAATAACGGTTTGTCGATTTTATCCATAAACTTCCTGCTTTGTCCTATTGTGGTTTGCCGTATGTTCGTATCTTTGTTATCAGAAAAACACTAAACACTTATACGTATGAAAACAAAACTCTTGATTGCATCTTTATTTTTATCTGCAGGGCTGTATGCCCAGACTTATCAGGTGCCTGTATCGGAAAGAGATGAACCGATGATGAAAGGAAAGTTCGAGCCTACGTGGGAGTCGTTGAAACAATATCAGGTGCCGGAGTGGTTCCGCAATGCCAAGTTCGGTATCTGGGCACACTGGGGACCGCAGTGTGTAGAAGGATCGGGCGACTGGATGGCACGTTCAATGTATATAGAGGGCTCTCCTGAATATGAATATCATGTAAAGCATTACGGGCATCCCTCGGAGTTTGGTTTCAAGGATGTTATTCCTCTCTTTAAGGCAGAACGCTGGGATCCGGACAAACTGGTGGCGTTTTATAAGAAGATAGGGGCGCAGTATTTCTTTGTGTTGGGAAATCATCATGATAATTTTGATTTATGGGATAGCAAATACCAGCCTTGGAACTCCATCAATATGGGACCGAAAAAGAATATCCTTGCCGGTTGGGAGAAGGCAGCCCGCAAATACGGATTGTATTTCGGAGTCAGTTTGCATGCCGACCATGCGTGGACGTGGTACGAAGTAGCCCAGCGGCATGACACCATCGGTCCCAAGAAAGGCATCCCTTATGACGGGAAGCTGACCAAGGCGGATGGGAAAGGCAAGTGGTGGGAAGGTTATGACCCGCAAGACCTCTATGCACAGAACCATCCGCTGAGCGAGAACAGCTGGGATAATGGCATGATTCATCGCCAGTGGGGATGGGAGAACGGTGCATGTCCTCCTTCGCAAGAATTTGCAACCAATTTCTATAACCGCACGCTGGATGTCATCAACCGTTACAACCCCGATTTGTTGTATTTCGATGTGACGGTATTGCCTTTTTATCCGGTAAGCGATGCGGGATTGAAGATTGCCGCACATTTTTATAACCATAGCATGGCTACGCACAATGGCAAATTGGAAGCCGTAATGTTTGGTAAGATTCTGAACGAAGACCAGCGTAAGGCATTGGTTTGGGATGTGGAACGCGGAGCTCCCAACAAGGCGATTCCGGAGCCGTGGCAATCCTGTTCGTGTATCGGAGGCTGGCACTACAATACCTCCATTTATGAGAACAATGGCTACAAGTCGGCTTCGTATGTCGTAAAGCTTTTGATGGACATCGTGAGCAAGAACGGAAACTTGTTGCTGAGCGTGCCGCTCCGTGCCGACGGGACGTTTGACGAGAAGGAAGAAAAAATCCTGAACGAGTTCGGTGCCTGGATGGACATCAACAAGGAAGCCGTTTATGATACCCGTCCGTGGAAAGTGTTTGGCGAAGGACCGATAGCTGAAGAGGATATTCCGCTCAACGCGCAGGGTTTCAACGAAGGTTCGTATAACAAGGCAGACTCGAAAGAAATCCGTTTCACGCAAAAAGGTGATGTATTATATGCCACTGCACTTGGATGGCCCGAAAGCCATACCGTAATCATCAAGTCACTGGCGGCAGGTTCGGAATTGTATCCCGAAGAGATACACGAAGTGACTTTGCTAGGATATGGAAAGGTGCAGGCGGAACGTACCGCCGGGGGGCTTGCCATCACCTTGCCTGCTGAACCGCTCAACCAAATAGCTCCGGTTTTCCGCATCAGATAAAGACGGGTTGGGAGTCCACATAGATACGGCTTTTCATGAAAGTATATGCAGTCGCCGGTGAAGATACGTTCACTGGCAGGTTTAACTAAAATGTACAGAAGACAATGGATTACGAAGGATATCAAACAAAGGCATACGATATTCCGGTCAAACGTTATTGCCAGACGCTTGACTTGAAGGACAATCGCGCGCTTATTGCCGAATACCGCAAGTTGCACAGCCGTGAATATGCATGGCCTGAGATACGGAGGGGAATCCGTGAGGTGGGTATCTTGGAGATGGAAATCTACATTTATGGCAATAAGTTGTTCATGATAGTAGAAACTCCGCTTGACTTTGATTGGAATGTAGCTATGAAACGGCTCGCTTCTTTGCCACGGCAGGCGGAGTGGGAAGAATGTGTGACACGTTTTCAAGAGTGTCTTCCCGGAAGCACATCGGCAGAGAAATGGCATCTGATGGACCGGATGTTTTACTTGTATGACTGAGCCGGATGGCTTGGAATAAAGATATAAGATCCCTAAAAATAGGTATTGTCAGATAAACACCGACCCAGTACCTTTGCAAAATGAAAACATTGTTTTATCATACATGCAAGTGCTGAAAGAAGACATACGCGACCGTATATTGGCTATTTCATTGGAACATTTCCGCGAGAACTACACCGACCGTTCTATGGAAGTGGTCAAGGCATGGTTCGCGTCCATGCAGCAGAAGCATCCCGAAATCAATACGGCGGTGTCCGATTTTATCATCCACCTGCATACAGTATGGATGTTCACCCTGTTCGAAGAACTGCTGATGCATTCGGTTCCCCAACAGGAAATGGAAACCATCTTGCACGACTATATTCTTTTTGAAATTCTCCAAATATGAGATACAGACAACGTACATACGAACATTCAACCGCATTGGGACGGTTGGCAGGGAGGAAATCTTCACGGAGGTTTCCTTCTTTTTTATTTATCGTGCGATGATTTGGGATGAGTTTTTGTAGAGACGCAAAATCTTGCGTCTTTACTATGAGGAAGATAGCCCGCTATCTTTCCTCATCACAGAAGCGAAAATGCCTCAAAAACTCATCCCAAAATCATCGCACGATAAATTCAAAACTGCTTCTTATTGGGCGGATTTTCAGAATACATATCCGAACCCGAGGTTCAGGTAGATGGGGTACATGGCGAATGTAATGGTTTCGAAATCTTTCTGAAAGATGTCGTTCAGTCCCCAGGTCAGGTCGGCGTGTACGGTAAGGTGCTTATAGGCACGCCATGAACCACCCACTTGCAATCCCCATTGGAAACGGCGGAGGTCTTCGGAAAAGTCATAGGTAGCGACGTTGTCACCTGTAAAGTTGACACGGCTTCCTGTAGCATCGGGAGTGCGCAGATGGCCTTCGTAGACGTTCCCGTCGAAGTCACCGCTCATCATATATGACAGGTAGGGGCCGAATACCAGTTTCCAGCGTTCGCCTATCTTATAGTTGGCAAGGATGGGGATGGTGAGGAGCGACATCCTTACTTTTGTTTCTACGCCACCTGTCCAAAGTCCTTGTATTTTTCCACCTGTCTCACTGAAGATTTCCATGCCATAGTTTTTCACCGTGGCTTGGGTGGTCATGCTCTTGCTGTCGAGGCGTAACCCTACGCTTACGCCCCATTTCTTGGCTTCGTCTATCCATTTGGTAGCGTTTCCTTCGATAGTGATGGCAAGCCCGGGGCGATAACTGTCGATGCTTCTGATTTCGTGTGGAAGTGGGAGTGGGGAAGTGCCTCCGAAGTTTACACCTGCCTTGAATTCGTATTCCAATCCGTGCAGGGATGACCAAAGCAAGCCTTTGTGTTCCGACCATTGTGCCTGTGCGATGCCTGTGCCGAATGCCAGGGCTACTGCTAAAGTTAATATGTATTTTTTCATGTTGTTTACGTGTTAAGGGTTATTCGCAGATTATTTCCACTTCGTCTATGTACAGTTCGCTTCCTACAGCTCCTCGGAAATAACCTCCTCCTCTGCTGGAGGCGAAAGCGATTGCAAGTTTGTATTTGCCGTTTGCCAGTCCTTCAGGGTCGACGGTCTTGCCGTTTTGTGCCTCGAATGATAAGTCGAAGTAAGTCCATTCATCGGTTTCTTTCATTTCTTGTTGGCCTTGTTCACCAATACGTGCCATCAGTACAATATTCGGGTTGATGCCTCCGGTCAGTGGGAAGAGGTCGCCATCCAGTGTATAGTCGCTGGTCTCAGCTTCGTAAAGCACTGCATAGATGTCGCCTATATCGGTTTGTCCGCTTAGTACTTCATTGTTTTCATCGGTGAATGTCTCACCTTTTTGGTATTTATACCATCCGGTTATGCGTTGGGGTATTTTGGTAAATGGGAAACCGAAGTGGGTAGCCTGTCGTGGAGCTGTGACGGCATTTTGTACGTCGAACGAGCCAACAAACAAGTTTCCGCAAGCTATGGGCATTCCTAACGGGAGTCCGAAAGAGCCGGTGCTACGTGTAGTAAGACGTACGCATTTGCCGCTGTGGCCTATTGGATCCTGTACGGTAGGGTATTGCGTCTCGTCGAGTGCCATGCCGCTCAGTTCGTAGCCTGGGTTTCCGCTTGCCCACTGCATGATGCCCGACTCATTGGTGAGATAGAAAATATGATAGGGCGTAGTGGCGCGCAGGTTTTCGAACGAATAATGAGTGGGAAGTTCCATTTTGTTGATGCGGACTACATACGTGGCGGTTGTGTTTCCGTCTTCCGATGTCACGGTGAACCGGCGCAATGTGCGTTGGCTGAAATCGTAATACGGAGGCTGGTCGCCTGCTTCTGTTTCGTCGGCTTGAATGGTTGCGCCGTCGGCAAGCGTAAAGTTCAGTTCCTGCTGTGATACATCTGTACCGTCGAGCACATAAATTTCTATTTCTTTGTGGGTGGCATCTATGCTTGCCAGTTGGATGTTTTCGCCTGTGCAGTCATCGATGGCTGCTTCCACGTTCAGGGCTTCGTCTTGAATGCACGAAGACACCGCCAGGGTAAGAAGTAACCCTGCAAAGATTTTTCGGATATTCATAACATTATCGGCTTTAGCGTAATAACTCGGCAAAGATAATGAAATAAGTGTAACTATTGATAAAGTGAGTGTTAAAATAGGAATGGCGGGGAAGGGTAAGCGTAAAAAAATCCGGCTTCCTGTGACGGAAGCCGGATTGAAATTTGTCGCACCTGTATAAATTATACGATGCCTTGAGCCATCATGGCATTTGCCACTTTCATGAATCCGGCTACGTTGGCACCTTTTACGTAGTTGATGTAACCGTCGGGTTCTGTTCCGTATTTTACGCAAGCTTCGTGGATGTTCTTCATGATGCTCTTCAGTTTTTCGTCCACTTCTTCCTGGCTCCAGCTCAGCTTGATGGAGTTCTGAGTCATTTCCAGACCTGATACAGATACACCGCCGGCGTTAGCTGCCTTACCTGGTGCATAGAGAATCTTCGCTTCCTGGAATACACGGATTGCTTCGGGGGTAGAAGGCATGTTGGCACCTTCGGATACAGCGAATACACCGTTGGCAACCAAAGCTTTGGCATCATCGCCGTTGATTTCATTCTGTGTGGCAGAAGGAAGGGCAATGTCGCCTTTTTCGTTCCAAGGACGTGCTCCGGCTACGTATTTGCAGCCGTATTTCTCTGCATATTCGCGGATACGTCCACGATACAGGTTCTTCAGTTCCATGATGTAATCCAGTTTTTCGCGGTCGATTCCGTCCGGATCGTAGATATAACCGTCTGAGTCGGACATTGTAACTACTTTCGCACCCAACTGAATCAGTTTTTCTACTGTATATTGTGCTACGTTTCCTGCACCTGATACCAGACAGGTCTTGCCTTTGATATCAATGTTGCGGGTCTTCAGCATTTCGAGCAGGAAGTAGATGTTTCCGTAACCTGTTGCTTCGGGGCGAATCAATGAACCGCCGAATTCGCGTCCTTTACCGGTGAGCACACCGCTGAATTCACGGGTCAGTTTCTTGTACATGCCGAACATGTAGCCTACTTCACGTCCGCCTACACCGATGTCACCGGCAGGTACATCGGTTTCAGGGCCAATGTGACGCCACAATTCCAGCATGAAAGCCTGGCAGAAACGCATTACCTCAGCGTTTGATTTGCCACGTGGAGAGAAGTCTGAACCACCTTTGCCTCCACCCATCGGAAGCGTAGTCAATGAGTTCTTGAATGTTTGTTCGAAAGCCAGGAACTTCAGGATACCGAGGTTTACAGAACTGTGGAAACGGATACCGCCTTTATACGGGCCAATGGCGTTGTTATGCTGTACACGGTATCCCATGTTGGTCTGGATGTTGCCTTTATCGTCCATCCACGTTACGCGGAACTGGTAAACACGGTCTGGAATACACAAGCGTTCAATCAGATTCACTTTGTCGAATTCAGGATGCTTGTTGTATTCTTCTTCGATTGTACCTAATACTTCTTCTACTGCCTGATGGTACTCAGGTTCATTGGGAAATCTTCTTTTCAGATCTTCCAGGACTTTTGCTGCATTCATTCTTCTAATCTTGTTATTGGTTATTAAATATTCTTCTCATTGTTTGATGTGGTAAAAGTATAGATTATTTTTTATTTATGCAACAATTTAGTAAGAAAATCAGAGTAAAAACATCAAAAAGTTGTTTTTGTTTCGTTTTTGTGTGGAAATGACTACTTCTGCTGTTTCTTTTTTAACGCTTTGACAATCGGAATGAACACCAGGGCACCTGAAATGAGTATTGTCAGGATAAGTATGCCGTCAATTTGTGGGCTGGAAGTAAGAACAATGAAACAAAGTGCTGCCCAAGCCAAGGCTAACACGACACATTGTGAAGAGGTGAGTGGTTTTCGCATAAGGTCAGGGTATGAAAAGGTGTATGGTGACAGAAGAAACGCAGATTCACGAAGATTCTCGCAGTTTCTTAATTTGCGAAAATCTGTGTAAATCTGCGTTTCAAACAGAGACATAAATTTATTTTTGGTTATGCAACTTCTTGGCTACGATCGCATCGATGCAGGCGATAGCGGTGATGTTGACGATATCGCGCACCGAGCTTTCAATGTCGGTAAAGTGAATCGGTTTGTTCAGTCCCATCTGAATCGGGCCGATTACTTCTGTTTCGCTCATGCTTTGGATAAGCTGGTAAGTAGCGTTGGCAGAGTTCAGGTTCGGGAATACCAGTGTATTGACTTCTTTACCTTTCAGGCGGGTGAACGGATATTTCTCGTCACGCAACTCGTTGTTGAGGGCAAATCTTGCCTGCATTTCTCCGTCGATAGCCAGATCGGGGAATTCTTGCTGCATGTAGGCTAAGGCTTCGTGCACTTTAGCCGGGCTTCCTTCCTGGTCGGAACCGAAGTTGGAGTAAGCAAGCATTGCCATTACCGGTTCTTGGTTGAAGAAACGTACTGCTTTGGCAGACAATTTGGCGATGTCAATCAGGGTTTCTGTGTCGGGGTGGTGGTTGATCAGTGTATCGGCAATGAAGTAAGTGCCTTTCTTGGAGTTCAGGATATGCATGGTGCCGAAGTGTTTGTATCCCGGCTGGATGCCGATAACTTCTTTTGCCACCTTAATGGTGTTGGTATATTTGGTATACAGACCTGTAACGAAAGCGTCTGCTTCACCGGTTTCTACCATCATCATACCGAAGTAGTTACGTTCGAACATCTTGTCGTTTGCCTCTTGATAGTTTGCTCCTTCACGGGCACGTTTCTCGCTCAAGATGCGTGCATAGCGTTCACGGCGCTCTGCTTCACGGTCATGACGCAAGTTGACGATTTCGATGCCTTCCAAGCTTAAATCCAGTTCTTTGGCAAGTTTCTCGATGCGTTCTTCGTTGCCCAACAGAATCGGGTGGCAGATGCCTTCGGCTTTTGCTTCTACCGCAGCTCTCAACATGTTGGGGTGGATGCCTTCAGCAAATACGACACGCTGCGGGTCTTGGCGTGCGGTTTCGTACAGCTGGCGGGTCAGTTTGTTTTCTTGTCCCATCAATTCACGCAAATGGTTCTTATAACCTTCCCAGTCTGTGATGTGCTTGCGTGCTACTCCCGAATCCATAGCAGCTTTGGCTACAGCCATAGATACTTCGGTAATCAAGCGTGGGTCTACGGGTTTCGGAATGAAATAATCCGGACCGAATGTGAGGTTGTTTACGTGGTATGCGTTGTTTACTACATCGGGTACCGGTTTCTTTGCCAGTCCGGCAATGGCGCGTACGGCTGCCAGTTTCATTTCTTCGTTGATGGCTGTGGCACGAGTGTCGAGTGCGCCGCGGAAGATGTAGGGGAATCCGATAACGTTGTTGATTTGGTTCGGGTAATCAGAACGTCCGGTCGACATTAATACATCCGGGCGTGATGCCATGGCGTCTTCGTACGAAATTTCGGGTGTCGGGTTTGCCAATGCGAAAACAATCGGGTGAGAAGCCATGCTGCGTACCATGTCTTGTGTCAGGACATTCCCTTTGGAAAGTCCCAGGAATACATCGGCGCCTTTGATGGCTTCGGCTAATGTATGTACATCGGTGCGGTCTGTCGCAAAGAATTTCTTCTGTTCGTTCAGGTCGGTACGCTCTTTGGTTATGACCCCTTTGCTGTCCAGCATCAGGATGTTTTCCAGTCGCGCTCCCAGTGAGATGTAAAGTTTGGTGCATGATACGGCAGAAGCTCCGGCTCCATTTACTACAATCTTTACTTCTTCTATCTTCTTGCCTGCTACCTCCAGCGCATTCAGCAGTCCTGCACTTGAAATAATGGCAGTTCCGTGCTGGTCATCGTGCATGACCGGAATGTCCAGTTCTTCTTTCAAGCGTTGTTCGATTTTGAAACATTCGGGAGCTTTGATGTCTTCCAGGTTGATGCCTCCGAATGTCGGGGCAATCGCCTTTACAGCTTCGATGAATTTGTCGGGATCTTTTTCGTTGACTTCAATGTCGAATACATCAATGCCTGCGTAAATCTTGAACAGTAATCCTTTTCCTTCCATAACCGGTTTGCCGCTCATGGCACCGATGTCTCCCAATCCCAATACGGCGGTTCCGTTCGAAATAACCGCTACCAAGTTTCCTTTGTCTGTGTAGTCGTATGCAGTGTCGGGGTTCTTTTGGATTTCCAGGCACGGTTCCGCTACACCGGGAGAATAAGCTAAAGACAAATCACGTTGGGTTTGATAAGGCTTGGTCGGTACGACCTCAATTTTTCCAGGCTTGCCTTGCGAGTGATAAAGCAGGGCAGCTTCTTTTGTTATTTTCACCATCTTCTTTTAGATTTATCGTTAATGTGTTGTGCAAAAGTAAGAATAAAATAACAAATGGACGATATTTAGGCTTTAAAAACTCTAAATTGCAGGAATCGTCACATTTTTTGTCGATAAGATTTGTCATTTGGTCGGATTATTAGGACTATATGTAATAACTTCTTTGTTTTATGGTTATTCTTAGTTAAACACCTATTTTATATAGACACTTTTTTCCTATCTTTGCAAAGCTCAAACGAATGCATTTGGGTAAGTTTTCATAGGCAATTAACAAATCAAGGAAACACTAACAGTTATATTTATGAATATGAGCATGAAAAAAAACAGAAGTTTTTCTTCTAGCCGGATAGCCCTTTTGGCATTGGGCATATCGGCGTTGACTGCATGTAGCAGCCAAGGCGGTAAAATGGGTGATGACGAGTTCACAGTACAGGAAGTGACTTCTACTTCCAGTAATCAGGTGACAAAGTATCCGGCAACAATCAAAGGTTTGCAGGATATTGAAATCCGTCCGCAAGTGTCGGGATTTATCGTGAAATTGTGTGTAGACGAAGGTGCTACCGTTCATAAGGGACAAGCGTTGTTCCAAATTGACCCCACACAATATCAGGCGGCGTTTGACCAGGCTAAGGCAGGAGTTGAGTCTGCGAAAGCAAATCTGAAGACTGTTTCGGAAACGGAAGTGAACAAAAAGATGCTTCACGAACAGAAAATCATCAGTGATTTTGAATATCAGACTGCCGTCAACAACCTGTTGACAGCTAAGGCAAGCCTGGCACAGGCTGAAGCTTCGTACACTGCTGCCAAGCAGAATCTGGGATTCTGTACGGTGACCAGCCCTTCGGACGGCGTTATCGGTACGTTCCCCTACCGTATAGGTGCACTGGTAAGCCCGTCGGTAGCTGATCCTTTGACAACGGTTTCTCAAATCGGTGACATGTATGTGTATTTCTCATTGACCGAAAAGGAACTGTTGAACCTGACCAAGGCAGGTGGTACACTGAAAGAGCAATTGGAGAAGATGCCGGAAGTGCAGCTGGAACTTTCTGATGGAAGCGTTTATGCAGAAAAAGGAAAGATTGATGCCGTGAGCGGTGTTATCGACCAGGAAACCGGTTCGGTAAGCATGCGCGCCATTTTCCCCAATAAGCAGAATGTCTTGCGAAGCGGAGGTATGGCGAACATTATCTTCCCTTATACAATGGAAAATGTATTGTTGGTTCCGCAGTCGGCTACAGTAGATATCCAGGACAAGAAGTTCGTTTACGTATTGCAACCGGACAGCACAGTGAAGTATACGGAAATCCAAATCTCGAATTTGAACGATGGCAAGAACTACATTGTGCTTGACGGTTTGAAGTCGGGCGACAAGATTGCCGTAGAAGGTGTAACCCGTTTGAGCGACGGTATGAAGATAACTCCGATTACCCCTGCCCAGAGAGAAGCCAAGTATCAGCAGGCTTTGAAAGACCAGAGAGAAGGCAATCTGGCTACAGCTTTTAATTGATTCAATACGTAAATATCGTTATATAATATATAAGGTATAGAATGAAACTAGATAAATTTATTAACCGTCCGGTATTATCAACCGTTATCTCAATTTTGTTGGTAATCTTGGGTTTTATCGGTTTGGCAACTTTGCCAATTACCCAATATCCGGACATCGCGCCGCCTACCGTTTCGGTTAGTGCGACCTATACAGGTGCCAATGCGCAGGCTGTATTGAACTCTGTGATTTCTCCGTTGGAGGACCAGATCAATGGTGTGGAAAACATGATGTACATGCAGTCTACCGCTACCAATAACGGCTCGGCACGTATCACAGTGTATTTTAATCAAGGAACTGACCCCGATATGGCGCAGGTCAATGTGCAGAACCGTGTGACTCAGGCTCAAGGTCTGTTGCCTGCTGAAGTAACACAGGTCGGTGTGACCACCATGAAGCGTCAGACCTCTATGTTGATGATTTTCTCTATCTATGATAAGGAAGACAAATACAACATCGAGTTCCTTGAAAACTACGCAAGTATCAACTTGATTCCGGAAATCAAGCGTGTAAGCGGTGTGGGTGATGCCAATGTGATGGGTACCGACTACTCCATGCGTATCTGGTTGAAACCGGATGTGATGGCGCAGTATAAGTTGGTGCCGAGTGACATTACGGGAGTATTGGCAGAACAGAACGTGGAAGCTGCTCCGGGACAGTTCGGTGAACGCGGTAACCAGTCGTTCCAATATACCATCCGTTATAAAGGACGTTTGTCGAGCGAAACAGAATTCGGCGATATTGTCATCAAGTCTTTGCCGAACGGTGAATTGCTTCGCTTGAAAGATGTAGCCGAAATGGAATTGGGCCGTTTGACTTACAACTTCAACAATACGGTAAACGGTCACAAGGCTGTATCTTGTATCATCTATCAGATGGCAGGAACCAATGCGACGGAAACCATTGCTAACTTGGAAAAAGTGCTTGCCGAATATGAAAAGAATCTTCCCGAAGGCTTGGGTATCAACATTGCACAGAGTGCCAACGACTTCTTGTTCGCTTCTATTCATGAGGTTGTCAAGACGTTGATTGAAGCATTTATCCTGGTGTTTATCGTAGTATATATCTTCTTGCAGGATATGCGTTCTACGTTGATTCCGGCGATTGCCATTCCGGTAGCTTTGATTGCCACCTTCTTTGCCTTGAAGATTATCGGCTTTAGTATTAACTTGCTGACTTTGTCGGCTATGGTACTTGCGATTGCGATAGTCGTCGACGATGCCATAGTCGTCGTCGAGGGTGTCCACGCCAAGTTGGACCAGGGATATAAGTCAACGCGTGAGGCATCTATCGATGCCATGAGCGAATTGGGCAGCGCCATCGTTTCCATTACGTTGGTGATGATGTCTGTGTTCATTCCGGTAAGTTTCATGAGTGGTACGGCAGGTACCTTCTATCAGCAGTTCGGTCTGACCATGGCGATTTCTATCGGTTTCTCGGCTCTGAACGCCTTGACGCTTTCTCCGGCATTGTGTGCCTTGTTCTTGAAACCGCATAATTCGGAAGCTACGTTGAAAGAACGTATGGGTACGGCTTATAAGGAGTCTCGTAAGATTCTCGTGGCACGGTATACAGACGCTCTCGGTAAGTGGATGAACCCGAAGATTGTCATTCTCTTTACGGTTGTTGCCATTCTGGGTATGATTTTCGGCTTGTTCAGTTTCGAAGAACATCCGGTGCTCTGTATCGTGATGATTATTATCAGTGTCTTGGCTTTTGCCGGTATGACTACCGACAAGTTCAAGAACTCGTTCAACAAGTCGTATAATTCGTTGCTGGCAAAATACAAGAAACGTGTCGTATTCTTTATTCACAAACGCTGGCTGTCAATGGGTATGGTTGCCGGAGCGATTGTGCTTTTGGTTGTATTCATGAGCATTACACCTACCGGTATGGTGCCGAATGAAGATACGGGTACCATTATGGGTTCTGTGACTTTGCCTCCCGGCACTTCTCAGGAACGTGCACGTGAAGTATTGGCACAGGTGGACAGCCTGATAGCTGCCGAACCTGCCGTTCAGTCACGTACGGTGATTTCCGGTTTCAGCTTTATCGGTAGCGGTCAGGGACCTTCTTACGGTTCTATTATCATCAAGCTGAAAGACTGGGAGGAACGTTCTACGCAGCAAAGTTCAGATATTGTGGTCGCTACGTTGTTCATGCGTTCACAGAAACTCTTCAAGGATGCGCAAGTACTGTTCTTTGCACCTCCGATGATTCCGGGTTATTCTATTTCAACCGATATCGAGTTGAACATGCAGGATAAGACCGGTGGTAGTTTGGATCACTTCTTCCAGGTGGTAAACGACTATATTGCCGCTTTGCAGGAGCGTCCGGAAATCAATTCGGCTTCTACCAACTTTAACCCGAGCTTCCCGCAATATCAGTTGGATATTGATGCGGCAGCTTGTAAGAAAGCAGGTATCAGCCCGAGCGACATCTTGACAACCATGCAAGGTTACTTTGGTGGTATCTATGCTTCTAACTTCAACAGCTTCGGTAAGATGTACCGTGTGATGATTCAGGCAGAACCCGATGCTACAAAGAACTTGGAGTCGTTGAACGGAATCAAGGTGCGTGGCAGTGACGGCGAGATGGCTCCTATTTCGCAGTTCGTATCGCTGAAGAAGATTTACGGTCCGGATGTCATCAGCCGTTTCAACCTGTATACTTCTATTCAGGTGATGGTTTCTCCGGCAGCCGGTTATTCTTCGGGTCAGGCATTGCAAGCGATTGCTGAAGTAGCAAACGATAACTTGCCTGCCGGTTTCGGTTACGAATTGGGAGGTATGGCGCGTGAAGAGGCACAGACCACCAATACGACAGGAATTATCTTTGTGCTCTGTCTGGTATTCGTTTACTTGTTGCTGAGTGCACAGTATGAAAGCTACCTGTTGCCTTTGGCAGTATTGTTGTCAATACCTTGCGGTTTGTTGGGAAGCTTCCTGTTTGTCAACGGTTTCTCGGCATTGGGCAGTATTCCGGCATTGAAGATGGTATTAGGAACGATGTCGAACGATATTTATATGCAGATTGCGTTGATTATGTTGATGGGTCTGTTGGCAAAGAATGCCATCTTGATTGTAGAGTTCGCGCTCGACCGTCGTAAGCAGGGTATGAGTATATCTTGGGCAGCTGTCTTGGGTGCTTCCGCCCGTCTGCGACCGATTCTGATGACTTCTTTGGCAATGATTATCGGTTTGCTCCCGTTGATGTTCGCCTTTGGTGTAGGTGCCCACGGTAACCGTACATTGGGTGCTTCGGCTATCGGCGGTATGTTGATTGGTATGATTTTCCAGATTTTCATCGTTCCGATTTTGTTCGTGACGTTCCAATGGTTGCAAGAAAAAGTTAAACCGATGGAATGGGATAGCTTGGACGAAAGCGAAGTGGAATCTGAAATTGAACAGTATACTCCTACTAAACGATAAGATGATAATGAAGAAACAAATAATAGGAATTGTGTGCGTAGCTGCTATGATGAGCAGCTGCCACATTTATAAATCGTATGACCGTCCGGAAACGATAGATGCTTCGGGCATCTACCGTGACCCGGTTTCGCCTACGGATACGTTGGCAACAACCGATACGACAAATATGGGAAACCTGCCTTGGCAAGAAGTTTTCCGCGATGCCAAGCTGCAGGCGCTTATTGAAGAGGGATTGGCGAACAATGTGGATTTGCAGGCTGCCGCCCTTCGGGTGGAAGAAGCGAAAGTCATGCTGACTGCTGCCAAGTTGTCTTATCTCCCTTCCATCAATCTGGCTCCTCAAGGTACTGCAACCAGCATGGATGGAGGAAATTATGTAAAGGCTTATACGCTGCCGGTTGCAGCCAGTTGGGAACTTGATTTCTTCGGTAAGATTCTGAATACGAAACGCGGGCAGAAGGTGGCTTATCTTCAGAGCCAATATTCTGAACAAGCTACACGTTCGCAAATCATTTGCGGCATTGCGAATACGTATTATTCTTTGTTGATGCTCGACCGTCAGGTAGAGATTACAAGCCAGACTGTAGACATCTATAAGGAAAACGTACGCACGATGGAAGCGATGAAGATTGCCGGAATGACTACCGAGGCTGCTGTAGCCCAGATGCGTGCCGCTTACCATCAGGTACAGGCTTCGTTGCTGGACTTGCAGCGTCAGGTGCGTGAAACTGAGAACTCGCTTTGCGTGCTGTTGGCAAAGACTCCTCAGCCGATTGACCGCAATACTTTGGATGAGCAGGTGATGCCGGAAGATTTGACGGTAGGCGTTCCTTTGCAATTGTTGGAAAACCGTCCCGATGTAAAGATTGCCGAGATGACTTTGGCAAGTGCATATTATACAACCAATCAGGCGCGTGCTGCGTTTTATCCGGGATTGAACATTACGGCTACGGCAGGTTGGACGAACGGGTCGAACATTTCGGTTGCCAATCCGGCTGAGTTCATGTTTCAGGCATTGGCTTCATTGGCACAACCTATCTTTAACAATGGCAAATTAGTGGCTAACTTAAAGGTTTCGAAAGCTGAAGAAGAGATTGCACGTATGAATTACCAGCAGACCATTTTGGAAGCTGGAGAGGAAGTCAGCAATGCCTTGCGTCTCTATGATACACAGGACAAGAAGCTGGAACACGACCGTCAGCAGGTAGACCAGTTGGACAAGGCGGTTACTTATACCAAAGCATTGTTCCAAAGTGGTGATGCCACATATTTGGAAATCCTGACGGCACAGCAGAACCTGCTGAGCGCTCAATTGACCGAAGTTTCGGACAATATGCAGCGCATACAGGCAGTCGTTTCTTTGTATAGTGCACTGGGCGGAGGTAGAGAATGAGATTTATTAACCTTAAAATAAAGCAACTATGATCAGTCCTTTAGCTTATGTTGACCCGTCTGCAAAGATTGGCAACAATGTTACGGTTCATCCGTTTGCCTATATCGATAAGAATGTCGAGATAGGGGATGACAATGAGATTATGCCTTACGCAAGCCTGATGAGTGGTACACGTATGGGTAACGGTAACAAGGTCTGTCAAGGAGCAGTGATTGCAGCTGTTCCGCAAGACTTTGCCTATACAGGAGAAGATACCATTGCACGCATCGGAGACAATAATGTGATTCGTGAGAATGCCGTGATTATCCGTGCTACACATGCCGACCATGAAACATCGGTGGGTAATGGTAATTTTATCATGACCGGTGCACGTTTGTCGCACGACGTGACAGTAGGCAACCGGTGCATTATCGGAAACGGTTCGCAAATTTCGGGAAACTGCATCGTTTTCGATTGCTCTATCCTGACATCGAATGTGCTGATGCAAGGAAATACGCGGCTGGGAAGTTATTCGGTGGTGCAAGGAGGTTGCCGTTTCGTAAAGGATATACCTCCTTATATCGTGGCAGCGCACGAACCGATTGAGTTCTACAGCATCAGTACGCTTGTGCTGGAGCGTGCAGGATTCTCTGAGACCTTAGTCAAGCACATTGCGCAGGCATACCGTATTTTGTACAAGGCAAATACCTCACAGCACGATGCGCTGATCCGTATCAGGGAGCAGATTCCGAATAGTCCTGAAATTGAGAACATCATCAAGTTTGTGGAATCTTCCAAGCTGGGTATCATTCATTGATTTGTATCTCTTGTTGAGATAAGCATAAAAACTTCCAAAGCCCGTAAGGAGCTTTGGAAGTTTTTTATTTGGTACGTGTGTGGCGTATGTCGAAAATCTGTTATCTTTGTGCCGTTTTTTTAGTGTGAGAACGATGAAAAATAAAGTTACATCCACGTTTCTCTTTGCTTTGCTGGTTGCAGGAGGTTTGTTGGCGATGTATTTCCTGCCTGTCTTGAAGATTGGGGGATATACGTTGCGCAAAGTTGATTTACTGTCCGACTTGCGCCCAGACCCTGTGGAGGAGGTGCTGGCAGACTCTGATTCTTTGGTGTTGCCTCCGGTGGTGAAGCCTGCCTTTGTCGATACGTGCAAGACCGGAATGACTTGCATCGAAGACTATGCCGATTCTACGATGCGGGGGATGTCGCATTTCTACGAAGCCTTGTCGGCTTGTCCGACGCTTCACCGTCCCGTGCGTATTGCTTATTTCGGGGATTCGTTTATCGAAGGAGACATTCTCACTGCCGATTTGCGTGCCATGCTTCAGTCGCGTTTCGGCGGTTGTGGTGTCGGTTATGTTCCGGTTACTTCCCGTGTGGCAGGATTCCGCCCCACGGTTAAACATACGTTCAGCGGTTGGAAGACCCATTCGGTTACTGATTCGGTGGGCTTTAACCGCCGTTTGCAGGATTTGTCCAATCATTATTATTATCCTTCGCCGGGTGCCCGTGTTACGTTGAAAGGTTTGGGTACATACGCTGACCATCTGGGAGCGTGCGAGACGTCTTCCTTCTATTTTGTTTCGCTCGACTCCATCCGGCTTTCGGCTGTACTCAATCAGGGAGCGGATACGGTTTCGTATGCTTTTGCCGGCGACAGCCTGTTACAGGCAGCTACGGTGCAGGAGGATATACGTAGTGTCGAATGGAGAGTGGAACATACAGATTCTACTGCTATCTGTTATGGTGTGACCATGGATCCTTCTTCGGGCATTGTGGTTGACAACTTCAGTACCCGGGGCAGTAGCGGGCAGCAGTTGGGCGGTGTGCCGATGCCGATGTTGCGGGCGTATAACCGGCTCCGTACATACGATTTGATTGTCTTGCAATACGGTTTGAATGTGGCATCGGAAGGTATAACGAATTACCGCTATTACACTTCCGAAATGGTGAAGGTAATCAACCGTTTGAAAGAGGCATTCCCGCAAGCTTCCTTCTTGCTGGTCAGCATCGGAGACCGTGAGTCGAAGGATGAGACAGGCAAGTTGCGTACGATGCCGGGTGTCAAGAACCTGGTGCGCTATCAGCAGGCACTGGCTGCCGAGACGCATATCGCTTTCTGGAATCTTTACGAAGCGATGGGGGGAGAAGGCAGCATCGTGAAGATGGTGGAGAGCAAGCCTCAGATGGCAAACTATGATTATACTCATATCAATTTCAGGGGAGGGAAACACTTGGCTGGATTGTTATTTGAGACATTGATGTACGGCAAGGAACAGCATGAGAAACGGAAAGCTTATGAAAATGAATAGGTTACGATACGATTTAGCATTGCTCTTTCTGGTGGGACAATGGGTATACGCGCAAGATACTATACCCGTCCAGCCCAAGCCGGACAGGCATTCGGAGCCGATATATTCCAGTGAAGAGATGACCCGGCTTATGGAATTCATTGCCGTAGACAGCCCGATGCCGGATAAGTTCTTGCAGACTGAAGATAATGTTCTGACAGACCCGACGGCTTCTTTAGCGCCTTTCTTTGCAAAGTTAAAACGGTTGGACCGTCCGGTACGCATTGTGCATATCGGCGATTCGCATGTACGTGGACACGTCTTTCCGTATGTGATGCGCCGTTGTCTGGAAGATGATTTCGGAATGAGGGCAGTAGAAGACCTTCCGGTGTCTTATCAGACTTCGGGATTGGCGGTGGAAACAGGCAGGGAAGGAGTGGTGTATCATATCTTGGGGGTAAATGGAGCTACTTGCGCTTCGTATTCCACGCCCGAACGTTTGCAAAAGGTGGCAGACTTGCATCCCGATTTGGTAATCGTGTCATTTGGAACAAACGAGGCGCACGGGAGGCGTTATTCTGCTTCCGAACATACAGAAGCTATGAGAACCATGCTGGCTGTATTGAAACAGCAATGTCCCGATGTGGCTTTTTTATGGACAACTCCGCCCGGTGCTTACGTTAGGAACGGACGGCGCGGACCGCGTGTCATCAATCCGCGGACACCTTCGGTGGTAAGTACCGAATTGCGTTTCGCACGCGAGAACGGGCTTGCCGTTTGGGACTTATACGATATTGTGGGAGGAAAGGAGCGTGCCTGCCTGAACTGGAATGCGGCACATTTCTATCAGCGTGACAAGATTCATTTTACGAGAGAAGGATATATAGTACAAGGTTTATTGCTTCACGAAGCATTCATAAAGGCTTACAACGATTATGTGGCAACTGGATTGGAGTAAACTGGCAGAGGTCCTGACTTATGACCCCAGCCAGCCGATGATATTCAACAGCGGACTGTTTCTGTTTCTTTTTTTAGGGTTCAGCCTGGTTTATGCGCTGTTGCAGAAAAAGACGACGGCACGCTTGTTGTTCGTCACGGCATTTTCGTATTATTTCTATTACAAAAGCAGCGGCATTTATTTTTTCCTGTTGGGAATTGTGACGGTGAGCGACTTCCTGCTTGCCCGGCAGATGGTGCATACGGTCGCTCATTGGAAAAGGAAGTTTCTGGTAGTTGTCAGCCTGTGCATTAACCTGGGCTTGTTGTGTTACTTCAAATACACCAACTTCTTTTACGAAATGCTCTACCCTTTGTGGAACGGAAGTTTTGAACCGCTCGACATCTTCCTGCCGGTAGGCATTTCCTTCTTTACCTTCCAGTCGCTCAGCTACACCCTCGATGTGTATAGGGGCGACCTGAAACCGCTTTCCAGTTTGCTCGATTATGCTTTTTATGTATCGTTCTTTCCCCAGCTGGTGGCGGGTCCCATTGTGCGTGCCCGCGATTTCGTGCCTCAGATACGCCAGCCGCTTAGGGTTACCAACGAGATGTTCGGGCAGGGTATCTTCTTTATCGTGAGCGGTCTGTTCAAGAAGGCGGTCATATCCGATTACATCAGCATCAATTTCGTGGAGCGCATCTTCGATAATCCCGGTTTGTATTCGGGATTGGAAAACTTGATCGGGGTATATGGCTATGCGCTGCAGATTTATTGCGACTTTTCGGGGTACAGCGATATGGCAATTGGGCTTGCCCTGCTGTTGGGCTTCCGTTTCCCCATCAACTTCAATTCGCCATACAAGTCGGACAGCGTGACCGATTTCTGGCATCGCTGGCACATATCCCTTTCTACGTGGCTCCGCGATTATCTGTACATTTCGATGGGAGGGAACCGCAAGGGGAAGGTTCGCACGTACATCAACTTGATTGTAACGATGCTTTTGGGAGGCTTGTGGCACGGAGCTTCGTGGAATTTCATTGTGTGGGGAGGGCTTCATGGAGCAGCGTTGGCGGTGCATAAGTTCTTGCGCAGCCTGTTGCACCGTCCCAAGACCTATCGCAGTACGGGGATTTGGCGTTTCTTTGCGGTGGTGATTACGTTCCATTTCGTCTGCTTCTGCTGGATATTCTTCCGCAACACCACGTTCGAAGGTTCGCAGACGATGATCCGCCAAATCTTTACTTCGTTCCATCCCGAATTGTTCGTGCAGTTGATTACGGGTTATTGGAAAGTCTTTGCGCTGATGGCGTTGGGTTACGTGCTTCATTGGTTGCCCGATAGCTGGCAGGATGCGTGCAGCCGGGGCGTGGTCCGCCTTCCGCTGGTAGGGCAGGCGTTGCTGGTCATTGTGTTGATATTTATCGTGATTCAGGTAAAGAGCAGCGACATCCAGCCTTTCATTTATTTCCAGTTCTAAGGGAAGTATCTTTAGTAGGTTGATATTGTGAAGGGATATTGCTGCATGGCCCGATGCATATAGCTTTCTCCCCTCAGTCCTTATAGCCAGGACTGCAGTCCTGATAGGTTGGGACTGGAGTACTGACTGCAGAGGACAGCAGTCCTGACTATACAGGACTGGCAGGACAATAGGGTGTGTTGGTTTTCGCAGTTGAATGCGTCTGTCGTTTATTCCGTATCTTTCTTCAGCTTCTTTTCGACGGTAAACTCGTATTGTCCTTGATACCAGTTGCCCGACCCTTCTTTCACTTGCGTGCTTTCCATATCGGCAAGATCCGTGCTGTCCGATTGGAAAGTGCCTCCGTTGGCTTCTCCGTCGATGTCATCGAAGTAAACTTTCTGCTTGCCGATACCTCCGGTAGTGTTCATTTCGTTGGCAAATGCCCCTTGCTTGTCGGTGTAGACCGTATCGTCCATATACGGATTGGGCGTGTTGTCCCACGCATTTCGGATAATGACCCGAATGTTCTCAATCGGGTTTCCGGCTTCATCGGTCACGGTGCCTTTTACCCGATATTCTACAGAAGGGCTTCCGTATTCTAATGGATAATCATCAGGGTAATCACCATTGTTTTCATCGTCGCAGGCGGTAAATCCTAATGCGACCAGTGCGCCCGACAGGAGGCGCGTCATCCATTTGTTTGTTTTCATATACGTTTTGATTTATGATTTGGTGAATAATTTGTGCAAATGACATACTAACAGTTCGCCTTTCTCGTTGCGCAGGTGCATGCCGTTACCCCGGCAATAGCGGAAATAGTCGCACGAGGCACATTCGCCGGTGCGCATCCATTCGCGGTCGCGATAGGGGAGGAAGCGGTTTTCCCATACTTCCATGAACTCGTCCTGATAGATGTTGCCTTGGTGATAATCGGCGCGGATGCTGGGGCACGATGAAATGGAACCGTCTATCAGTACCGAGCCGACGGTGATGCCTGCCTGGCAGCTGAACAGGTGGTCGCGTACGTCTCCTTCGTAGTTGCCCAAGAAGCCTTCGCATCCGTAACTGATGCGGATGTCTCCGGATTGGCGCGTGCGTTTGATGAAGTCCAGCATCCCCCGGAACTCTTCGGGAGAGAGTTGCAGTTCGGCATCGTGCGCCGCCCTTCCTATGGGGAACACGGTGAAGAGCCGCCAGCGTTTCAGTCCGATGCCGATGAGGTATTGTTTCAGTTCTTCCAGGTAAGGGTAATTGTGCTTGTTCACGCAGGTCACTACATCGAACACGAAGCCGGGTAAGGCTGCCAGCATACGGATGGCTTTGATGGCACGGTCGAAACTTTCCGGATGTCCGCGCATCCAGTTGTGCTCTTCCTTGAATCCGTCCAGACTGACGGTAGCCGAGTGCATGCCGGCACGGATGAGGCTTTCCAACCGTTCGGGAGTAAGGAACAATCCGTTTGTCACCATGCCCCAAGGGAATCCTTTTTCGTAAATGGCTCGTCCGCATTCTTCCAAATCTTCGCGCACCAGCGGTTCGCCTCCGGTCAGGATGACGAATACCTTGTGCGGGTCGGTGTGTGCGGCTACATTGTCCAGCACCTGCAGGAAATCTTCTTTCGGCATGTCCTGGTAGCCGGCTATCTTCTTGCAATCGCTTCCGCAATGGCGGCAATGCAGGTTACAGCGCAGCGTGCATTCCCAGAACAATTGCCGCAACGGATGTTCCTTGATAAGGTTGTCGGTAAGCTTCCGGTTGATTTCCAACCCCAGGCGTTTGCGTAGTGTAAGTGATTCTTTCATAAACAATGGTTTTCACATTTTTATTAAGTAAATGAAAGAAAACTTCGAATACTGCATGTCATGTCCTGTTTTTTTTACGTTCAGAAGCCCAACCGTTTGAATTCGTTTTCGAAGTTAGGCGTGAAGATGCCTGTGCCTAATGCTTTCCGGATGTCCTCTAAAGTCCAGAAGCGTCCGCCGTCCAGTTCGTCGCTGGGGGTGATAGTGCCGTCGTAGGTAGTGCGGTGGCTGAACACCAGTTCTTTTTCACGGTCGGATTCGAAGACGTAATGCGTGAGGAGTTGGGGTGTGAAGCCGGTGATGCCCAGTTCTTCGCGTGCCTCCCGTATCAGAGCCATTTCCACACTCTCGCCCAAGTCGATGTGTCCTCCTACCGACGTGTCCCATTTGCCGGGCTGGATGTCTTTCCATGCCGGACGGCGTTGCAGGAAGAGTTCACCCCGGCTGTTGAACACGTGCAAGTGTACTACCGGATGCAGCAGTTTGCTCCCGTTGTGGCATTCGCCCCGCGTGGCTGCTCCTGTTATGTTTCCCTCTTCGTCTACGATGGGGAACATTTCTTTTTCGTTGTCTCTTGTCATATCTTTTATTATTCTTTTACCAACCATTTTTCGATGTTCCGTGTCTGGATGCAGAAATTCACTCCTATTTTATATAGTTTGCGCGGATCGGTTTCGAAAGGCTTGGCGTATTGTTTGTCTTCTATTTGTTGCAAGGCTTCTTCCGCCGTTCCTTCCAACTTGAATTCCATTACGTAGATGTATCTGTCGGTTTTTGCCACGAGGTCGATTCTTCCGTTGGCTGTATGATATTCTACCTGTGTGTAGAATCCCAATAGCTTGAAGACGATAAACATCACGTTCTGGTAATGCAGTTCCAAATCGCGTATCAGTTCGTAGGGAGTATCGGCGAAAAAGCTTTTCAGACGGGTCATAAAGGCATTGATGTTTCCTTGGCGCACGTCCCTGACAAAGCTGGTCAGCTCGAAGGCGGGATTGCCTGAATCGAGGTTGGCATAGCAGGGCAGGAGGAACTTGGTAAAGCTTTCCTCCACTTCCTTGTTGGGGAATCCCAAGTAATAGACCTGAAACTCGTCATCGTATCCTTTTACGGTGAGGTATCCGCTTTGGTAGAGGATAGGGACAGGGTCTCTTCGCATCGTGTCGATGCCGCCCAATGAGTCTGCCATTGCCATTTCGTTGGTCAGACGATTCAGGTCGTAGCGGCTTTCCTTCAGCAGTTCCACGAGGAAGGTCGGCGTACCCGTATCGAACCAGTAGTTGCCGAACCGCATCCGTGCGAAGGTGTTCAGCAAGCTGAAGGGATTGTACATGTCCGGGCATTCGATGCCGAAGTGATAGCCGTCGTACCAGTCTTTCAGCTTGTTCCGGGTCTCTTCGGGTGTCAGTTGGTTGGCTTCTCCCAGCATACGGATGTCTTCCTCGAAGTCGTGGAACAGTTCCGCTTCGGTGATGCCGCAGATATCGGCGTAGCGGTGGTCTATCGAGATGTCCGTCAGGTTGTTCAGGTCGCTGAACACGCTGACCTTGCTGAACTTGGTCACCCCAGTCAGCAGGGCGAAGCGGATATACTTGTCGTAACTTTTCAGCACGCCGTAGAAGGCTTTCAAGGTGCTTCGGAAGTCATCCTGCAAAGGTTCGTTGTTGATAGTTTGCAGCAGGGGCTTGTCGTATTCGTCTACTAATACTACAACATTGCGTCCGGTGAGTTGGGCTGCACGCTGGATAACGCCTTTGAATCGCAGGGAAAGCGAGGTTTCAGACGGGGCGGTACCATATAGTTTTTCCCAGCGGCTGAGGGCATCGTTCAAGATGTTCTCCAGACTGTCCGGTGTCTCATATTTTTGCGCGTTCAGGTCAAGGTGCAATACGGGATATTCCGTCCACTCTTGTTCCAATGTATCTATCGCCAGTCCGGCGAACAATTCTTTTTGACCTTTAAAATAAGATTCCAAAGTGGAAACTAACAAACTCTTGCCGAACCTGCGCGGGCGGTTTAGGAGGTAGCACAATCCGGTTTTGACCAATTGGTAAATCAGCCGGGTCTTGTCGACATAGTGGTATCCTCCTTTGCGGATTTCTTCGAAGCTCTGTATGCCTATCGGATAAAGTTTGTTCATACGGCAATGTGTTTTAAGGGTGATTCGATGTCACAAAAATAAGCATTTCGCCGGATTTATCCTGCATCGCCTGCCGATTTATTCGGGAGAAACCGTCCGCAGCACGTAGCCTTTTTTCTTGATGGACTCGATGCGTATGCCCGAATCGTCTTTCAGGTAGTGGCGCAGGTAGGAAATCTGCACGTTCAGCGCAAGCGAGTTGGCGTACGAGTCGTTTCCCCATACGTGGGTCAGGATGTCTTCGCGGTAGACGGTCTGGTTGATGTTTTGGAACAGCAGGGACAGTATTTCCGCCTGACGCGAGGTGACGGTGTGCGCCGTGCCGCATACGGTCAGCTCGTTGGTTTCGGGCGAGAAGAGGGTATGGTTGGCTTGGTAGTGCGGGTTGTCTTCGCTGGTGCTGTCCGCGAAACGTTCTTCTATCTTTGCCAATAGTTCTTCGGGATAGAAGGGCTTGGGGATGTAGTCGTTCCCTTTCAGGTTGAATCCTTTCAGGCGGTCGGAGATTTCGGTGCGGTCGGACAGGAAGAACAGCAGCACTTTCTTGTCCCAGCTGCGGATTTGCCGTGCCACCTCGAAGCCGTTTATCTCCGGCATATTGATGTCCAGCAATACCAGGTCGGGGCGGCAGAGGCGGAACTGCTCCAACGCCTGCTTCCCGTCGGGCACGTGTACGACTTCGTAGCCTGCTCTTTCGAGGAAGCGTTTCAAGAACAACGAATATGTGGCGTCGTCGTCGGCAAACAGGATTTTTAAGGGTGAATCGTTCATTGCGGTATAGATATATAAAAGGTGGTACCTCGGTTTGGTTCGCTCTCTACGCGGATGTGCCCGCGGTGGGCTTCCACCAAGCTTTTTACGTAGCTCAGCCCCAGTCCCAGTCCCGGAATGTTCTCGCGGCGCACTGCCGGGCTGCGGTAGAATTTCTCGAAGATGTGTTTCAGCTCGTCGGCTGGGATGCCCCTGCCGTTGTCGCTCACCTTGATGTCTGTCCGGTTGCCCGTCTGGCGGAGGGTGATTGTGACGGCGGCTTCGCCTCGCGCATACTTCACGGCGTTTTCCAGCAGGTTGCTGAAGATGTTGCTGATGTGCATCCGGTCGGCTTTCACGAGGATGTCTTGCGGCTCGGAGTCGATGCGGATGCTCACGCCCTGCCTTTCGGCCTTTTCCGCCAGCGGACGGAGGAGGGCGTTCAGGCTGAACACGGTGCGGTTGAGCGGAATTTCCTTGAAGTCGCCGTAGGTCATGTCGCGCAGCTTCGAGAAGTAAGCGGAGAGGTTGTCCAGCTCTGCTTGTGCATCGGCAACCGCTTCCCGGCGCAATGTTTCATCGCGGCTCATTTCTTTGTCCTTGAGCACCGACATCAGGATTTTTAGCGACTGTACGGGGCGTTTCAGTTCGTGAATCATCGCGTGCAGGAAGTCGTTGCGCAGGCGGTTCAGCTTCCGTTCGCCGTGAATGGTGCGTGCTTGGTAGATGAGGCAGAGTATCAGGAGGACTGCCCATACGGCAGATGCCGCCAGCATCCAGTATATCTCTTTCAGCAGCGTGCCGGTCTTGAGGCTGCCTCCGATGAAGACGCTTTCCCGGTTCAGGGGGTTGATGCCGAACTGCAGGCGGTACGTGGGGCGGAAGAAACTGCCTGCCGACACGGTCTCGATGTCCGCCAACAGCTGCCGTCCGGCAGAGGCGGTGACCGTGAGTGCCGGTTCGTCCAGCCGTTCGCGCAAGAAGGCTTCCAGTGCCTGAGGGGAGGCAAGCCCGCGTTCGCTTGCCACGTAGCGTGTGGCCAAGGTACTCCAGTTGTTGTAGGAGACGGAAGCAGGCAGGTAGAACGTGTCGGTCTGCAGCGTCAGGCGTGTGTTCCACCGCACGATGCCGTTTTCAACGTACGAGCCGGGCACCGAAGTGTAGGTGTCCAGCAGCTCATGGGTTTCGGCGGTAAAGAGGTAGACCACGAAGCCTTTGTCGGACGGAATCTGCATCTGTTGCCGGAAGAAGTCGCCGCAGCATTGTCCTACCAGCCGTTTCTGTTCGTTGACCGCCTGCTCCAGCGCGTGCCGGCACTGCAGGCGGAAGCCGATTGCCTGCGCTATCAGAATGGACAGCGAGGCGACTATGGTGACGAGGTTTATCCAAGGGACTGATTTCTTCATAAGCGTATGTTTGATTGCGCACGACAAAGATAGCGGAAAAACCCGGAACTGTGGCGCGGAGTAATAAAATAGTAATATAGGCGTAACCCACGGGTAAGGATTATTTTTCGCCGCCGGGAAGTTTTGCCGTTACTTTGCAGCGAGTTCCAGCCGGATAAGCATTGTCGGAGGCTCGGACGATGCCAATCCTACAGGATACGTGC
>ULSD01020580.1_pt1 | contig 63715 bp, 47 predicted proteins | sample 1956051 | NCBI WGS metagenome assembly ULSD01 (sample SAMEA4835699, study PRJEB28245) | human gut metagenome | biome: gut microbiome; material: fecal sample | place: Denmark | collected 2008
GATCACGGTGATGACGTTTGGTTCCGCAATATCCGCGTGAAAGTTCTGGACTGATCACATAAATAATTCAAAGATAGGCTGTGTCAAAAGTAACATCAACATGGCATTTAGTTCTGAATGACAGAATGATATGCCCGACGAACTTCTGACACAGCTTTTTTATTTTAATACATGAACCCCTTTATCTACAAACATGAAACTCCAAATAAATCTATGTGCGCTGGCTCTTCTTTTAATGATTCCGTTTACGGCCATGGCACAGTCTAAAACAAAAGCGAAAGCTAAAAAAGAAGTAGCGATTCAACTCTATTCTGTCAGGGATATATTGAATAAGGTAGACAATAAGGACGGCAAATGTGACGCCGCTTATATTACTCTTCTGAAGAACTTGGCGAAAATGGGATATACCAGTGTGGAAGCCGCCAATTATAATAATGGAAAGTTTTACGACAGAACTCCCGACCAATTTAAAAAAGATGTTGAATCTGCCGGGCTGAAGGTTTTATCCTCACATTGCACAAGAGGATTGTCGAAAGAAGAATTAGCTTCCGGTGATTTTTCAAGTTCACTTCAATGGTGGGACCAGTGTATTGCTGATCATAAAGCTGCCGGTATGAGTTACATTGTAGCTCCTTGGATGGATGTGCCTAAAACACTTAAGGAGTTGGATACATATTGTGCTTATTACAATGAAATAGGCAAACGTTGTAAACAGCAGGGGATGTCGTTCGGATACCATAATCATGCTCATGAATTTCAGAAGGTAGAAGATAAAGTGATGTATGATTACATGATTGAGCATACCAATCCTGAATATGTTTTCTTCCAGATGGATGTTTATTGGGTAGTTCGCGGACAAAACAGTCCGGTCGATTATTTTAATAAATACCCCGGTCGTTTTAAAATGTTCCATATCAAAGATCACAGAGAAATCGGGCAGAGCGGAATGGTTGGTTTCGACGCTATTTTCAAGAATGCAAAGACAGCTGGTGTGAAGCATCTTGTTGCAGAGATAGAAAGCTACAGCATGCCCGTAGAGAAAAGTGTCGAGGTAAGTCTGGATTATTTGCTGGATGCTCCCTTTGTGAAAAGCTCATACGCTAAATAAGGCATAAAAAAAAGTCTGTGCATGCTTTTAGCATGTCAGACTTTCAATTCTCTCTAGGCTGTTCTGAATTATTCAGCTACAGCTTCAGTTGCAGTGCTATCTGCATTCAAAGAGTCAGCTGCTGCCTGAGCTGCTGCTTGTTCTGCTTCAGCTGCTGCTGCTTCTACAGCTGCGATTGAGTCAGCGATGCGGATAGAATCTTGTTGAGCTTTTGCTGCGTCAGCTGCTTTGTTACCACAAGATGCGAATGATACTGCTACGATAGCTACGGCCATCAAAACTAATTTTTTCATTTTCTTTGCTTTTTAAAAACGTAATACAATCAATTGCTTTATTAAAACGCTGCAAAGTTATGTACTTTTTCAATATGTTGTTCTCGAAAAGCCAACTATTTTTATAATTTTTTTTAGAAGCTTGTTATATTACGCCTTCAATCCATGTTTTAAAACATACTAATCGACAGCTATACTGTTATATAGATACCTTTTGATGCTTCTTTTCGGGGTTTTCTCAAATTCCGTAGGATAAAGCTGAATCTTGCTGACTTTTTCATACGCAGCTACATTATTATTTAAGTTCTTCAGATTTTCATCCATGATGGTTTTCAGGTTATCCGGATTGTTCAATCCGAGAGAATCAAGCGCTTCGTAATCCGCATAGACCAGTGCCACCAGTTTCTTGTTACGTTCGATGACGAGGCTTTCAAGAATGAATGGCAGGTTATTGAGTTTGGCTTCCAGCTCTTCGGGGAAGATGTTCTGTCCGCTCGAACTCAGAATCATGCTTTTGAGTCGTCCGCGGATGAAGATATTTCCGCTGGCGTCCATAGTACCAAGGTCGCCGGTGCGCAGCCAGCCGTCTTCGGTAAACACTTCCTGCGTGGCTTCCGGATTCTTATAATATCCCACCATCACGTTTTCACCACGTACCTGAATCTCTCCGGTTTCCGCTTCCGGATTTTCTTTATAGATGCGTGCCTCCATGATATCCAGCACTTTGCCGGAAGAGCCTAAAATAAATTCATTCCAGGGAGCATAGCTGATCAGTGGTCCGCACTCGGTCATACCATAACCGATGGTGAAAGGGAACTTTATTTTGTAGAAGAACTCTTCCACTTCCTGATTCATGGCAGCGCCTCCGATGATGATTTCTTTGAAACGTCCGCCTAGGGCGTCTATCAGCTTTTTCCGTATCTGATTATAAATCTGGGTGTCGAGCAAAGGAATGTTTAATGCCCATTTCATACCTTTCTTATTAATGAGCGGCTGGATGACATTTTTATATATTTTCTCGATGACCAGCGGAACAGTGATAATCAGGTTCGGTTTTACCTCCTCAAAAGCCTTCATGATAATTTTGGGAGAAGGCGTTTTACCGAGCAGGGTGACATGAGTTCCGACAGCAGTTGCAGTCAGAAAGTCGAAAGCGCAACCGTAGGCGTGTGCCAGTGGCAGGAAAGAAAGCACTTTATCTCCTTTTTTAAGTAACTCCGTGCGGATGCCGAAAGTGACATTGCCGGCAAGATTGTTGCCCGTCAACATTACCCCTTTGCTGAAGCCGGTAGTTCCCGATGTGTAGTTCAACAGCATTACCTTATCATTGGATAACGTAGTGTATTGAATGTCCTCGCGCGTGAATCCTTTCGGATAGGCGGCGTACATTTCATCATTGAGGTGTACCAGAAACTTCTGAATAGTTTCTCCGTCCCGCTGATAGAGGCAGCGGAAGTCGGTGAGCGAAAAAACTCCGCGCAGTCCGGTCAGCTTTTCTTCTTCCAGGTTTTCCCAGATGCTGTCACTGGTAAAGAGGAAAACGGACTCGGAATGGTTGACGATATGATGCACATCGTTGGGCGTAAAGTCTTGCAGGATAGGGACGATGATGGCTCCGTAGGTGATGGTTGCCATGTAGGCGATGCACCAGTGGGCATTATTTTTGCCGATAACGGCTATTTTATCTCCTCTACGCAGGCTGCAGTGTTTGAAGAGCAGGTGCATACGGGCGATTTCTCCGGCTACCTGGCCATAAGTATAATGAACGGATTCACCATAATCGGTATAGCAAGGTAAATCCCAATTTTCCCGAAAACTATTTTCGTATAGTTTAATGAAATTCTCTTTAATCATTGCACGTTTTTTAGTGAATTGTGCAAAAATAGGAATAAACTTTCGTATCCTAAAGTGTTTTACTAATAATAATGTGTAACTTTGCAGGAAATATGCGTTATAACAGATTATGATAGATACCACTGTATTTCAAAATAAGACAGCCGTTTATTATACGTTAGGCTGCAAATTGAACTTTTCAGAGACTTCAACTATCGGCAAAATCCTGCGGGAGGCAGGAGTCCGGACTGCACGTAAAGGGGAAAAAGCAGACATCTGTGTAGTAAATACTTGTTCGGTGACGGAGATGGCAGACAAGAAATGTCGTCAGGCTATTCATCGGTTGGTCAAGCAGCATCCCGGAGCTTTTGTGGTAGTGACCGGATGTTACGCGCAGTTGAAACCCGGCGACGTGGCAAAGATAAAAGGAGTAGATGTAGTGCTGGGTGCCGAGCAGAAAGGAGACTTGTTGCAGTATCTCGGCGACCTCCATAAGCATGAAGAGGGAGAGGCATTTACTACCACCACCAAAGATATCCGTTCGTTTTCTCCTTCGTGTTCACGGGGCGACCGTACTCGTTTCTTCCTGAAAGTACAAGACGGATGCGATTATTTCTGTTCTTATTGTACCATTCCTTTTGCCCGTGGACGCAGCCGTAACGGTACTGTTGCCTCTATGGTGGAGCAGGCAAGGCAGGCTGCTGCCGAAGGCGGAAAAGAGATCGTACTGACAGGTGTGAATATCGGCGATTTTGGTAAGACTACCGGTGAGACTTTCTTTGATCTGGTGAAAGCGCTGGATCAGGTGGAAGGCATCGAACGTTACCGCATTTCTTCTATCGAGCCCAATCTGCTGACTGATGAAATCATCGAGTTCGTTTCCCGTTCCCGTAGATTTATGCCTCATTTTCATATCCCGTTGCAATCCGGTTGCGATGAAGTGCTGAAATTGATGCGCCGTCGTTATGATACGGCTCTTTTTGCCTCTAAAGTAAAGAAAATCAAGGAAGTGATGCCGGATGCCTTTATCGGAGTCGATGTGATTGTAGGTACTCGCGGAGAGACGGAAGAGTATTTTGAACAGGCTTATCAGTTTATTTCCGGACTGGATGTGACACAGTTGCATGTGTTCAGCTACTCCGAACGTCCGGGGACGCAGGCCTTGAAGATAGATTATGTGGTTTCGCCGGAAGAGAAACATCAGCGCAGCCAGCGCTTGCTGACACTTTCTGATGAAAAGACACGGGCTTTCTATACCCGTCATATCGGGCAGACCATGCAGGTATTGATGGAAAAATCAAAAGCAGGTACACCGATGCACGGGTTTACCGCTAACTATATCCGCGTAGAAGTGGAGAATGACGAATCATTGGACAATCAGATGATTAACGTCCGACTGGGAGAATTTAATGAAGACATGACAGCGCTTAAAGGCACAATTCTGATGAATTATGAAGTCTAGATTTATCTATTGGCTGGTATATAGCGGGATGTGGCTGTTTTCGGCGCTTCCCTTCCGGATATTGTACTTACTTTCGGATTTCAATTACCTGTTGATGTACCGTATAGGGAGGTATCGCCGGAAAGTAGTACGGGAGAATCTGAAGAAATCATTTCCCGAAAAAGACAAGAAAGAAAGGCTGCAGATCGAACGCCGTTTCTATCGTTACCTTTCCGACTATATGCTTGAAGACTTGAAAATGCTTCATATGTCACCCGAAGACCTTTATAAGCGGATGACTTATAAGAATACGGAACAATATCTGGAACTGACCGAGAAATATGGCGGAATCATCGTAATGATTCCTCATTATGCCAATTATGAATGGCTGATCGGGATGGGATCTATTATGAAACCGGGTGATGTACCGATGCAAGTCTATAAACCTCTGAAAGATAAATACTTGAACGAATTGTTCCAGCGCATCCGTTCCCGCTTCGGAGGATATAACGTTCCGAAACATTCTACGGCACGCGAAATTATCAAGTTGAAGCGTGAAGGCAAAAAGATGGTTGTCGGTCTGATTACTGACCAGTGGCCCAGCGGAAACGAAAAATACTGGACTACTTTTTTGGGGCAGGAAACCGCCTTTCTGAATGGTGCGGAGCGCATTGCGAAAATGATGAACTTCCCTGTGTTCTATTGTGATCTGACAAAACCCGGCAGAGGGTATTGTGTAGCTGAGTTTAAGCTGATGACAGAGAAACCGAAGGAGACGGGTGAAGGAGAAATTACGGAAATGTTTGCTGATTATCTGGAACAGACGATTCGCAGGGAACCGGCTTATTGGCTGTGGTCTCATAAACGTTGGAAAGCTTCTAAGGCTGAATGTGAAAGGGGGTAAGGATGAAAGTGTCAGTGGTTATTTTGAATTGGAACGGGTGCGATATGCTTCGTACTTTTCTTCCGTCCGTGATCCGCTATTCGAAGAGCGAAGAAGTAGAAGTCTGTGTGGCCGACAATGGCTCTACGGATGCTTCTGTGGAAATGCTTCGGGAGGAATTTCCTTGTGTCCGGATCATTGTGCTGGATCAGAATCATGGATTCGCAGATGGATATAACCTGGCTTTGCAGCAGGTAGAAGCGGAGTATGTGGTACTTCTGAATTCTGATGTTGAGGTGACCGAACATTGGCTTGAACCGATGATCTCCTATCTTGATGGCCATCCGGAGGTAGCTGCCTGTCAGCCGAAAATCCGTAGCCAGCGGCAAAAAGAGTATTTTGAATATGCCGGAGCAGCCGGAGGATTTATAGATAAGTACGGCTATCCGTTCTGTCGTGGGCGTATAATGGGAGTGGTTGAAAAGGATGAGGGACAGTATGATACGATCCTGCCAGTTTTCTGGGCAACGGGAGCCGCCCTGTTTATCCGTCATGCGGATTATCGTGAGGCGGGCGGACTGGACGGACGTTTCTTTGCCCACATGGAAGAGATTGATTTATGCTGGCGACTACGTTCCCGTGGTCGGGAAATCGTTTGCATTCCTCAAAGTACGGTCTATCACGTCGGTGGTGCAACTCTGAAAAAGGAGAATCCCCGCAAGACTTTTTTGAATTTTCGTAATAATCTTGTCATGCTCTATAAGAATCTTTCGGACGAAGAGTTAAATAAAGTGATGCGTATCCGGACTTGTCTCGATTACGTGGCTGCATTCACATTTCTGCTGAAGGGGCAGTTAGACAACGCCCGTGCGGTGATGCGTGCCCGGAAAGAATATAAACAGATTTGTCCTTCATTTTCTTCTTCCCGTAAAGAAAACTTAAGAAAAACTTCTTTGAATCCAATCCCTGAACGGATAAAAAGTAGTATCTTGTGGCAGTTTTATGTGGGAGGGTGCAAAAGATTCTCTCAATTGTCGGATTTAAAAGGATAACAAAATGGAACCAAAAGTAAGGAGAGGCATCGGGCTGGTAGCACATGATGCCATGAAAAAAGACCTCATCGAATGGGTGCTGTGGAACTCGGAACTGTTGATGGGAAATAAATTCTATTGTACAGGTACTACAGGTACTCTGATTCTGGAAGCACTGAAGGAGAAGCATCCTGAAGTGGAGTGGGACTTCACAATTCTGAAATCCGGTCCTTTGGGAGGTGACCAGCAGATGGGATCGCGTATTGTGGACGGTCAGATTGATTATCTATTCTTTTTCACTGACCCTATGACTTTGCAGCCACATGATACGGATGTTAAAGCATTAACCCGACTGGCCGGTGTTGAGAACATCGTTTTCTGTTGTAACCGTTCTACGGCGGATCATATCATTTCCAGCCCTCTGTTTATGGATCCCGATTACGAACGTACCCATCCGGACTATTCCAGTTATACGAAACGGTTCGAAAACAAATCCGTGGTAACGGAAGCTGTAGAATCGGTAAATAAAAGAAAAAGAAAGAAGAGATAGGTCGTTATAGACTGAAAATATGATAGTGTGAGGCTGCTTCAAGTAGAAATGAGGCAGCCTTACTTGTGCCATGCCTTTGGCACGACGATGCCACGCCTTTGGCACAACTGTGCCATGCCCTTGTCACAACTGTTTCCAAGCCTTTGTCACAACTGTGCCACACCCTTGTCACAACCGTGACACTCCTTTGGCATAACTGTGCCCATTACTTGGCACAAGCGGAATGATAGGGTGTTGTAAATAAGTTGACCGGATGTGGCAGTCCGGATGATAGGATGACAGACCAATGTGCTTCTTGATAATAACACAAACTGATAAAGCAAAGGTACTTATCTGCTGCAATGCAGTTCTACTCCGGCTGAGTCGATGTCTGCTCCCATAGGCGGATTCCGTTTGGAAAGACGAAGTTCTATTTCTTCAATGGCAGGAAATTCTGCCAGTAGTCTTTTAGCTATTCGTCCGCATACGTGTTCCAGCAACTTCGACGGGATGGACATTTCAGCTTTCACGGCTTCGTGTATTTCGGCATAGTTGACCGTATCCACCACGTCGTCTGTTTGAATAGCCTGACTGATATCTACCTTCAACTTCAAGTTGATAATATACTCATTTCCAATGATATTCTCTTGGGGGGCTACTCCATGATAAGCAAAGCAGCAGATGTCTTTCAGCAAAATATAGCTGTTGTTTATCTTCATATCTTTTGTTTTCTAAAAAAGTAAAGGTAAGGCTTTATTTCTTTTTATAAAGTGTTTTCGATCATTTTTGTTCGCTTATTAAATGAATGAAAGGCTTTATAAATGAGATTGTACTCATCAGCTATGTAATTCAACTGCCATTTTTAGTCCCATGGAAGACGTCGTGCGATATCTATAATATGGGGGACTTCTTTATTCAAAGGTTCGCCGTTCAGTACAGTTTCATATTTCTTTAAATAGGCTTCTGCCATGACACTTGAATTGAATAGATCTCTGGCATATTCGTGGCAGACTTTCGGAGAATATTGTGCTGACTGTATATGTTCGGCCATTTCCTGTCCGTGGGCGGTCAGAAAACCGACTTCCGGTGAAACGAGTTCGGGAAGCGCACCGTAGGGAGTACCGAATACGGGAGCTCCGAAGTATAAGGATTCAGTGATTGCAAGTCCGAAAGGTTCGTGCCATGTAACGGGGAAAATAAGCCCTTTTGACTGCTCAATAATAACTTTTTTCTTTGAATCATCTACCATTCCATGAAAATGAATCCGTGGATTCCATGTGAATCGGAAGCCCATTTTGAGATTGAGGCGATAACCGCCTAAAACGTCCAGTTGTGCGTTCTTGATGCTTTGGACAACGGCGATAGCTCCTTTGATATTTTTGACCTTCCAGGCTGCTTTGCCTAGAAAATGGTAGTTTTTTCTGGAAAGGGTGAGGTTGGCGGGACCGTAGTCATCCCAGTCCAGTCCATTGTAAACGAATGATTCGCTTCCAAGTCTTTGTGCATGATTACGTGAGACAAAAACGATGTTCCGGTCTGCGTTGGCCGGGATTCCATTGCCGTGTATGGTCAGTAAGTGCGGCTTGGTGATTCCTTCGGGAACGGGAATGTTGAAATGTACGATGTCCGCGTCTGTGGGGATTTGGGTGTTCAGATTTACGCTAGGGTCCAGTTCTATCACTTTAGCGAAAGGGCAGGAGGAACCTTTTCCTGCGATGAAGGTGACTTTGTGTCCGCGCTTATTGAGTTCTTTACCCAGATACCACATTACTCTTTGAGTTCCGCCGTATTTTATAGATGGAATTTTATCTCCTAAGACAATCGTTATATTCATTTGTTCTCGGTCTATAGTTCTTTGGAACAAAAGTAGTAAATTATTTGATAATTAAACTTAGAGTTAAGAAAAGTTTGGCTTGCACAATGTTTTGTTATTTGACTTTTAATAAATCCTTTTGTGCCACCAACTGTGGAATTATCTTAAGCAGGATAGGGGTAAAGAGAATGCAGATGGTCAATGTCAGCAGGAGCAGTGCGCTTGCTTCTGCCCAGTCGTTATGAATATAATGCGAAACGACCGGTCTTGCAAAGTGTATAATCGGTCCATGAATACTGAGTGTGATAATGGAATATCGCCCCAGATAAGAAACGATGCTTATTCTTTTTATTTTCTTACAGATCAGCATAATCATAAAGATTCCGGCAAATGCGGCAATGTATACCTGGAATATGTTGCCGGGATAATTGTTGGTCCGCATACCCGGCGTGGTGGCGGTGAAGTACATTACGACCAGTGCCAGCAGGACAAATGAGGGAATAATCTTGTCGAACCGATGACTGGGGAACAGGAAGAAATTATATCGGCGAACCCAGAAACCTGCCACATAGAAGGGGAGGGCAGTCATGGCAACGTCTATATACAAAGGAAGTTCGATGTGAAATTTGCCCAGGAAGAATCCTGTGCATCCGATCAGTAACGTTGCTGCAAACATCAGAGATAAATGCTTGTCACGCAGATAATGAATCAGATAGAACAGGATATTGCAGTTGAACAGAGCAAGCAGAAACCAGATGGGAGGATTGAACTTGATGAGGTCGTGCCCGTGAAAGACAAACAGTAATTCTCTCCATGACACAGGGAGATGGAAAGTTCCCGGTGCAATCTTCCATACAATGTATTTTAGTAGAAAGGCGCTGACGTAGAAGAAGATAAAGGGAATGATTAGCTTATTGGTCTTTCGGATAATGAACCCGTATAATCCTTCATAAGGCTTGAAGAAAATTCCTGATATAAAGAAATAGAGAGGCATGCGAAAGCAGGATAGCATGGAATGCTTGTCAAGTTGGTCGAAAGCGCCTCCGATATGCGCCATCACTACCAGAATAATGCAGACTCCCTTGGTTAAGTCCACAAAATCAATACGCCGATGCTGATTGTCTCCCATTTATTTTGCGTTGCGTTTTTGCGTTGCAAAGATACTTGATTAATTGGAAAAAACGGAATGAAGGAAGATAAAGAATTGCCGCATGGGAGAGAAACGGAGGTGTCAAAACTATCAGTTGATTTTATTCAGGCACAGATGACACGGATTTACAGTTTTAAGAGATTATAGGTCTAAAAAACGTGTTAATCCGTGTCACCCGTGCCTAAAGATATTTATTTCTTGGGAGCTCTGCCGGTGTATTTTATTAGCTCACGTATCTTGTCATTGAGTTCTTCTGCTTTCATCAACTGTTCCAGAGTGAGGTGCATCCGGTAACGCCAATAATTGCGCGGATTGGATGGTACATTAATCCGTTCTTCCTGCACATTCGGATTTCTCCATTTGCCATCAATGCTCAGCCAGTCTTGCAGGGACAGAATACAAAGTATGGAATTGCTTTTCAGATGATTGCGCACCACTTCTTCGCACAATTCGGGAGTGGCGACTGTCGGTGCGGTTCCGTAATGCCCCAGCATCGTGTTGTAGTAACGCTGTGTCTGCAGGTAATCTTCTTCCCACCAGCCTCGCAAAGTAGACATATCATGAGTGGAGATGGTACAAACCGACCGGTATGGGTATTCATTTAAATATCCGAACTCGTGCATCGGATTCTTTGGCATCCGCTGAATCTCCAGACTGAGGATACGAAGATCATTCATGACGGACGAAACACAATCCGGAATCATACCCAGGTCTTCTCCGCAAACCAGCATACGTGTCGATTGTGTCAGTTGCGGTAGTTTCTTCATAGCCTGTTGGCGCCAGAACTCGTTGTGGCGGTGATAATAATACTGATCATACAGTCTGTTAAACGCATTCTGCTCCTGTTCATTGAGTGAACGGAAGATGAAATCGCGTTGTATTCCGATGCGCGGATGATATTTATCTTTTTCTTTCGTGTCCGGTACAAAAAGAACATCACTGATCAAAGTGTATAGTCCATCCCGAATCCAAAGACTGTTTTCATCATTCTTTCCTGCAAAGAAACTCTCCACTTCCCGTTGGGTGGTGAACTCCGGTTTCATGTGATAAACACCGGGTGTTTCGGCAGGAAGCAGAAAAGTCTGTTTCACATAATCGGTATGCGGACCGAATACTTGCCCGAGGAAGGATTCATGAATATATGGAATCAAATATTCTTCCCGAAAGGGGAGTCCGTAACTTTCGATTTCCTCCCGACTCATAGGGATGGAGGGAATGAACTGTCCGAGTAATCCGTGTACGGCATGCATCGGGATTTCCCAGATACGGAAGAAACCGAGGATGTGGTCAATCCGGTAAGCGTCGAAGTACTCTGACATTTTTTGGAAACGCTTCATCCACCAGCGGTAGCCGTCCTTTTCCATGACGTCCCAGTTGTACGTGGGGAATCCCCAGTTTTGTCCGTTCACCGAGAAATCATCGGGAGGGGCGCCCGCCTGCCCGTTGAGATTGAAGTAATAAGGTTCGGTCCATGCTTCCACACTGTTGCGGCTGATGCCGATAGGGATATCTCCTTTGAGTACGACACCGTGTTCGCGGGCGTATTTCGTAGCGGCTACCAATTGCAGGTGCAGGTGAAACTGGATATAATAATAAAGTGCGATGTGCGGGTAATCTACAGATTCCGGCCGGCACATCTTCTCTATATCTTGTGCATTATAAACGGAATGTCTGGGCCATTCACGGAAATTAGGTGTCTGAAAGGCATCGCGCAGATAGCTGAAAACAGCGTAAGGTTGCAGCCATTCCTTATTGGCATTAAAGAATTCGCCGAACTCTCCGGAGGCTAATACTTTTTCTCCTTCCTGCTTGAAGATCAGTCGGAAGTATTCCCATTTCGTTTGGTTGACAGCTTCATAATCCATCGCCGGCAGGCCGTTGAGTTCTTTCTGTTTTTTGTTGAACTTCGCTGCGGCTGACTTGTCTTTCAGTGTTCCCATCTGCTTTATATCCGCATACATCGGGTGGAAAGCATAAATGGAGATACTATTATATGGATAAGAATCGGTCCACGCATGAGTCATGGTCGTATCATTGATCGGTAATATCTGTATAACCTTTTGTTGGGTACTTACAGCCCAGTCAATCATGCGTTTCAAATCTCCGAAATCTCCTACTCCGAAACTGTTCTCTGATTTCAGTGAAAAGACAGGGATGGCTATACCGGCCCCTTTCCATACCGGAATATCGAAATATGCATATCGGTCGGAGATGACCAGCGTCTCATTTGTTTTCAGTTCCGGGTCGGCAAGATAGCGGTTGGGGTTATTTTCCCAGCAGTCTGCTTTCTTTTCTTCTTTATGGTAAAGGATGAATTTGTATTCCAGCGGGAATTTCAGCTTACTTGCATCCAGCTCGATCTGCCATTCCGGAAAGTTGGCATCGCTCATGGGAATCGCTTTGTCCGGGTCCCAGTTTCCCAATGCTTTCTGATTTCCGCAAATTGCCAGGCAATAGTCTTTGTTGATGCGTGGGGCGTATGCCTTGATGACCAGCCCTTTTCTGTGACAATGCGGAATTTCAGCTCTGTCGGGATGGGCTAACAAGGCTTCCGTGAAGGCCGAACTGTAGTAATACAATTGTTCGGGGATATTTTTCCAGCAGTCTTTAATCTGATACTTCTTTTTAGAGTTACCGGATAAAAAGAGACGTCTCGGAAAACTGTCCCATTCTTTGCGGATGATGATTTGGTTTTGTTCTATCTGATAGCTGTAATTGATAGTCATTCCTTCTTTGGGAACTTCCAGTTCCACGTCTGCCGTCCAGTATATGCCGTCTGTGGTATGCATGGGGATCGACTCCGGCAGCAGCCCGGCAATCCTGACTTCTTCTCCCCAACTGGTACGATATTCGATGTTAAATGATACAGTCATATATATTAGATTTTGATTAGACACTAATGACTATGCAAGTATAAGACATTTTTTTGAATAAAAAATAAAAGGAGCCGTATTAGGACTCCTTTTAATCTTTTGTTTATATATTAATTAACATACATCACATGTTAACCGCATCTGGAAGCACCGCAAGTGGTACAGATCAGACAGCCTTCCTGATAGACCAAAGTTTCATTACCGCAATTCGGGCATTTCTTTCCTTTGGCTTCCGTTCCGTCCTGAATATATTTCTTCAATGCACGTTCTACACCGTTCTTCCAAGTGTTGATGCTCTCGCTGTTTAGTTGCAGAGAACCTACCAGCTTGATAACCTGCTCGATCGGCATCCGGTAACGGAGTACACCGGAGATCAGTTTTGCATAGTTCCAGTATTCCTTGTTGAACTTCTCTGACAATCCTTCGATAGTCGTCTTGTATCCACGTTTATTTTCGAACTGGAAGTCGTAACGCTTGGTTCCATCCTCGTCTATATTCTTGATAATACGTCCGCTGGTTACGCTTTTCGGCAACAGGATACCTTCATCGTCATCCTGCAAACCGGTGAATATCTCGTAAGGATGTCCATCCAGCAGTCCTACAAAAGCCACCCATTTCTCTTTGTTATTCTGGAAACGAACCACGTCGGCTTCCAGTATTCTTGGGCGTGTTTCTACTACCGTAGGCGGTTTGCAAGGAGGAAGAGTTTCTTTCTTATCCGATTTGGTTGAAATCAATACTCCGGAACGTGAGCCGTCGCGGTATACCGTACATCCTTTGCAACCGGATTTCCATGCTTCTACATACAGGCGGTTGACAAGATCCTCGTCTACATCGTTCGGCAGGTTGATGGTTACGCTGATAGAGTGGTCTACCCATTTTTGGATTCTTCCCTGCATCTTCACTTTCATCAACCAGTCTACGTCATTGGAAGTCGCTTTATAATAAGGTGACTTGGCCACCAGCTCGTCAATCTCTTCCTGCGAATAACGCTTGGCGGGATCGTATCCGTTAGCTTCCATCCATGTCACGAATTTATGATGGAATACGATATATTCTTCGAATGCGTCGCCTGTCTCGTCAACAAAGTCAACGTGTACATTCGTATCGTTCGGGTTTACTTTTCTTCTGCGCTTGTAAACGGGTAGGAAGACCGGTTCGATACCGGAAGTCGTCTGTGTCATCAGACTGGTTGTTCCTGTAGGAGCAATCGTCAGACATGCAATATTACGACGGCCATATTTCTTCATTTCTGCATACAGTTCCGGATCAGCCTCGGCAAGACGCTGAATGAACGGATTGTTCTGTTCGCGCTCATTGCTGTATATTTCGAAAGCACCGCGTTCTTTTGCCATTTCAACCGAAGAACGATAGGCACCGAGGGCCACTGTCTTATGTACTTTTTCAGAGAATTCGGTTGCTTCTTCGGTTCCGTAGCGCAGACCTAAAGCAGCAAGCATATCGCCTTCCGCAGTGATTCCCACACCTGTACGGCGACCTTGACCGCTCTTCTTATATATCTTGTTCCACAAGTTGCGTTCGGCATGTTTTACCTCTTCGCCTTCCGGGTCTTGATCGATCTTTTCCATGATACGTTCGATCTTCTCCAGTTCGAGGTCGATGATGTCGTCCATGATGCGTTGAGCCAGCGCAACGTGTTTTTTGAACAATTCGAAATCAAAATAGGCATCCGGTTTAAACGGATTTACTACATAAGAATATAGATTGATAGCCAGCAGACGACAAGAGTCATAAGGACACAATGGAATTTCACCGCATGGATTGGTAGATACAGTCTTATAACCTAAATCTGCGTAGCAATCGGGCACAGATTCACGGATAATCGTATCCCAGAATAAAACACCGGGTTCTGCCGATTTCCATGCATTGTGCACAATCTTCTTCCATAATGTGGAAGCATCTATTTCTTTAGTGGTAGTCGGATTTGCCGATTCAATCGGATATTGTTGTATATAAGGTTTCTCGTCAACTGCCGCCTGCATGAAAGCGTCGTCCAGCTTTACGGAAACATTGGCTCCGGTAACTTTTCCTTCCGTCATTTTAGCGTCGATGAAGGCTTCCGAATCCGGATGCTTGATAGACACACTCAGCATCAGTGCACCACGACGACCGTCCTGAGCGACTTCGCGGGTAGAGTTGGAATAACGTTCCATGAACGGAACGAGACCAGTGGAAGTCAATGCCGAATTTTTAACGGGAGAACCTTTCGGGCGGATGTGAGACAAGTCATGACCTACTCCTCCACGTCTTTTCATGAGCTGTACTTGTTCCTCGTCGATTTTGATGATAGCGCCATAAGAGTCTGCTGCGCCGTCTACCCCGATTACGAAGCAGTTGGATAGTGAAGCGACCTGATAGTCATTACCGATACCCGTCATCGGGCTTCCTTGCGGAACGATGTACTTAAAATGATCCAGCAGATCATACAGTTCCTTTGCTGTCAGTGCATTCGGATACTTTGCCTCGATACGTGCTACTTCATTGGCAATTCTCCAATGCATATCTTCCGGAGATTTTTCATAGATGTTTCCGAAAGAATCCTTTACTGCGTACTTGTTTACCCAAACCCTTGCAGCAAGCTCGTCGCCTTGAAAATATCGTAAAGATTCTTCGTAGGCTTCGTCATAAGAATAAATTTGTTTTTCCACGATCCAATGTGTCTTAGATTTTATTATTTAATAAGTAATGTGTAGAAGTTTACTTATCAGTAACAAATGTGGCTGCAAAGCTAAGAATGTTTTTTTATCTATCAAAATAAAAATGCAACATTTTATCAACAGGCTTTAAGTTTTCCGTTTGTTATTGTTAAGTCTTTGATTAACAGATAACTTTGCTTTTTGTTCATGGCTTTAAGTTTTCCAAAAAGAAAATTAGATTATTTCATTGATATGGCAAAATAATATTTCTTTTTGTATCTTTGCAAAAAAAAGATATGTTTGAAACCGTAAAGAACAGAAGAACAATCCGGAAATACCAGCAAAAAGATATTGCTCCTGATTTGTTAAATGATTTGCTCGAAACCTCTTTCCGCGCTTCTACGATGGGAGGGATGCAACTTTATAGTGTTATAGTGACTCGCGATGCAGAAATGAAAGAGAAACTTTCTCCTGCTCATTTCAATCAGCCGATGGTAAAAGGGGCACCTGTCGTGCTTACTTTTTGTGCCGATTTCCGCCGTTTCAGCAAGTGGTGTGAACAGAGAAACGCTGTTCCCGGCTACGATAATTTAATGTCTTTTATGAATGCATCTATGGATACCTTGTTGGTTGCGCAAACCTTCTGCACATTGGCAGAAGAGGCAGGCTTGGGTATCTGTTATCTGGGAACGACTACTTATAACCCGCAAATGATCATCGATACACTTCAACTGCCGAAACTGGTATTCCCTATTACGACGATCACAGTCGGCTATCCGGACGGTACTCCGGCCCAGGTGGACCGCTTGCCTCTCGAAGCTGCCGTGCATCAGGAAGTTTACCATGATTATACTCCGGAAGACATCGATCGCTTGTACGAGTATAAAGAATCACTGCCGGAAAATAAACAGTTTATAGAAGAAAATAAGAAAGAAACTCTGGCACAAGTATTTACGGATGTACGTTATACAAAGAAAGACAATGAATTTATGTCTGAGAACTTGTTGAAAGTGCTTCGTCAACAAGGATTCTAATGATAAGTAATAGGTAATAAGTAATAGGTAATAGCTATGCGGACTGCACTTGTTTATGCAGCTTCGATATTACCTATTACTTAATACCTATTACTTGAATTATGCTTTCTTCTTCAGCAACGACTCAATCTCCTGTACCTCAGCCTGAAAGCTTTTATCTACTTCCAACTGACCTTTTACAGTCTTGCAAGCATGCAGCACTGTCGCATGATCCTTATTGCCGATGAACTTACCGATTTTTGAAGTTGAGAAATCCGTATAATTCTTAGCCAGGTACATTGCAATCTGACGTGCCTGAACCACTTCTCTTTTTCTGGATTTGGTGTGAATAGCCGATGCTTCCAGATCAAAGTGCTTGCATACTACTTTCAGTATATCGTCAATGGTAACTGCTTTTGTTTCGTTGTGAACTACGCCGTGTACAATATGTTGGGCTAAATCCAGGTCTATTTCTTTGTTGAAAATAGTAGAGCGTGCCATAATGGCGATGACGATACCTTCCAAGTCTCGTACACTCTCATTTACATTTTCAGCGATATAGTCGATCACTTCCGGTGGGAATTGCAGACCGTCGCGGTGTATCTTGTTCCGCAGGATGTTTTTGCGGAGTTCGACAGTCGGTTTTTCCAGTTCTGCCACCATTCCCCATTTGAAACGGGTCAACAGACGTTCTTCCATACCCTGCAATAATACAGGGGCACGGTCGGAAGTCAGTATAAGCTGCTTTCCGTTTTGATGTAAATGATTGAAGATATGGAAGAAAGTATTTTGAGTTTTCGTTACTCCGGCAAATTCCTGAATATCATCAATGATTAATACATCAATTGTCTGGTAGAAGTTGATAAAGTCGTTGGTCGTGTTATTACGTACGGAGTCTGTATATTGCACCTGAAACAGATGTGCCGAAACATACAATACTCTTTTATCGGCATATAACTCTTTGATTTTAGTACCGATTGCGTTTGCCAGGTGTGTTTTCCCCACTCCGGACGCTCCGTAAAGGAACAATGGATTGAAGGCAGTACCTGCTGGATTTTGCGCAACCGCTTCTGCTACGCTTCTTGAAAGTTTGTTGCTGTATCCTTCTATAAAGTTCTCGAAGTTATAGTTCGGGTTCAAGTGCGGGTCTAAGTCCTGTACGGCAGGAGCTTTCAGGAAACTGGGCGCCTTGTTGCCACCGACGATGCTTTTAGGAGTAACAGCTGTAGAACGATTGCTTGCTTCGAGATTCACGGTTTGATTCGGAATCGAAGTCTTGTCGACCATGACGTTATACATTAACTTGGTGCCTTCGCCAATAGCTTTGTACAATGTCTTTCGCAGCAAATCCACGAATTTCTCTTCCAGTATTTCATAGAAAAACTGGCTCGGGATCTGTACGATCAATGTTTTGTCCTCATATTTTAATGGAACAATCGGGGCAAACCAAGTATTATATGTCGTCTCTGGAACATTGTCTTTAATTACTTCGAGACAGCGGTTCCAAAGTACAACATGATTTGATTCAATCATAGTGACTTTAATACATTTATTAAATTAAGCGAAACTTCTACGTTTGCAAAATTGGGAATCTTATTTGGAAAAAACAAATTAGCTTTTTCTTGTTTTTCTCGGGCAAACAATAATGTGTTTACTTTCAATGACTTATAGAATTGTGTTGGAACACTGTCTGTTTTCCCTCTCTTGCAAAATTATAAGTATCTGTATTTTAGTTGTTTATCGTTTTATTCTTGCTCTTTTATACTTCCCGTACTTGTTTGTACGGGAATATTATTTCGGTCTGTAGATAGACTTTTGCAGAGGTTATACTCCCTTTTATATACCGCCTGCTTATTTAGATAAAATCTATATAAGAAAGATTTGCTACTTGTCTTTCTTCCCGAATAAAGAGAAATGAACGTACCGTTTGGGGTGTGCTTTCAGGTCTTCCAGTAAGCTCGCCGCATTCTCTGTGGTAGCGTTCAGATTGTTATATAAAGCAGGGTCGTTGAAGAGCAGTCCGATAGTGTTATCTTTGCTGTTCAACTTCTCTGTAATCATTTTTACGTTAGCGAGTGTTGCGTCAACTTTTTGGAAAATGGCGCTGTAGTCCACTTCCTTCAAGTTACCGCTGATCGCTACAAAATTATCTCCGATGGTATTGAGCTTGCCGGTCAGCTGCGGGATATCTTTGCTCATGAGTCCTTTCATCTGAGAGCTGACTATAGCAAGATTGGCGGTAGTCGTTTCGATAGAGTGCAGCGTAGAAGGGATGCTCTTGTCACCTACGATGTTGTTCAGTGAGGTGAGGATAGAATCCAGTTTCGGTAACATGCTCTCAATTTGGGGCATGAGTTTCGCTACGCTTTCCATCATTCCGTTGTTCAATGTGCCGGGGATGGTGTCGCCTATGGCATATTTTTCACGCGGATTGTTGGCGAGAAGAATATTCATGCGTACGCCTCCCATCAGTTCGGATACAAGTTCTGCGCTACTTCCTTTCGGGATGCGGAGTTCGGTGTCCAGTTCGACTTCAACGATCACATTTCCGGGATTTACATAGTCATATTCGATGTCGCGTACAATACCTACACGAACGCCATCAGCAAAAACAGGGCTCGACTTGGTCAGTCCGTTTACATTCTGAAACTTGGCATAGAAATAGCTTGAAGGCTGAAACATATGTATGCCTTTCAGCCAATTAATTCCATAGACAAGCACGCATAATGCTACGATACCTGCAATTCCTATTCGAACTTCTTTTGTAATGTACTTCATTTTATTTTCTATTTATTTCTTCTTTTTTTAAATTCGGCTATCGCTTCGTTGACATTCATCTTTTCGCCGTTTCGGAAGGCGATGATGAATGCGTCTTTGAACTGTGCCGAGATGGTACGCTTGGTGCGTAACACTTTGTTATAATCACTGGAAGCACCATACGTATATTTGTACAGTCCTTTTTCTTTGTAATAATCCACATCCTTCAGTCCTTTCAGTCGTTTGTCATTCCTTGTAAGAGGCTTTGAGGAGGTGAGTATCTGTATCTTAAACGTTATTTCGCTGTCATTGGTTGCGCTTTCTGAGACAATAGGCCGTTTGGGAGCTGTTTTTGTGGCAGTGGCGGGTTTTGTACTTGCTTCGGCCATCAGTTCCCTTTGTTTCGGGGTGCTGTCCACTTCTTCGGAGTCTTTCTGCGCTTGGGCGATTTCCGGAGCACTTGTAACCGGTTCTTCGGTTGGGATAATTGTTTTGCTGGCTCCGGTCAGGCGTATTTCCTGTTCTCTTTTGTAGTTTAAGAATGCGTGGTAGATGCCTTTGGCCATTGTGTTGGCTCCGGCTTCCGAGTTGAGATAGCGTTCTTCTTCCGGGGTTGAGATAAATCCCAGTTCTACCAAGATACTTGGCATGGCGCTTGCTTTCAGCACTAAGAATCCGGCCTGATGCACTCCGCGGTCTACCCGTTTGCAGGTATGGCGGAATTGCTTCTGTACAAGTGATGCCAGATGTACGCTTTGTTCCATGTATTTATCCTGCATAAATTCGAAGATAATGTAGGATTCCGCCGAGTTCGGGTTGAAGCCGGCGTATCTGGTCTGATAGTCGCTTTCATAGAGGATTACCGAGTTCTCTCGTTTGGCTACTTCCAGATTAGCATCGGATTTGGCCAGACCCAGTGTCCATGTAGAAGCTCCTTTGGCGGTGCGGTTTTTTGCCAGAGCGTTGGTGTGGACAGAGATAAAGAGATCGGCTTTTGCGTTATTGGCTATTTCTGCCCGTCGGTCCAGGGGGATAAAGACATCCCTGCTGCGGGTATAGATCACTTTGACGTCATCGCAGTTTTTTTTGATCAGGTTTCCCAGTTTCAGTGCGACGTTCAGATTGATGTTTTTCTCTTTGGATATTTTCCCGATGGCACCGGGGTCGTGACCGCCATGTCCGGCATCGATGACTACTACGAAATCTTTCCCCCATAAATTGCCGATACATAGGGGAGAAGTAAGTAGCCAGAGGCAGATTGATATATATAATATGTAGGTTCTATGCGGTTTCATATTTAAATACGGTGCAAATGTAGTAGAATTTTGCAGAAAACTCATGATTTACACTTAAGTTTTGTGTTTTTTTCGGTTTAATGGTAGCTTTTCTCCCGAAATCTCTGTTACTTTGCACCTCCAAGAAAAAATATACGACGATGCTTAAGTTTTTGAAGAATTGGACGTTGCCTATTGCGATGCTGGTAGGTGCTGTCGGTTATCCGATATTTATCTACTTTTCTTTTCTGACTCCCTATCTTATCTTTACGATGTTACTGTTGACTTTCTGTAAGGTATCACCGCATGATTTGAAGCCTAAACCGTTGCACGCATGGTTGTTGCTGATTCAGATCGGGGGTGCTTTCCTTGCTTATTTATTGCTTTACCGTTTCAATAAGATTGTAGCGGAGGGGGTGATGGTATGTATTATTTGTCCTACGGCTACGGCTGCTGCGGTGATTACTTCCAAGTTGGGAGGGAGTGCGGCAAGTCTGACTACTTATACATTGTTGGGTAATATCGGTGCTGCTATTGCGGTGCCTATTCTCTTCCCTTTGATAGAGGTAAATCCGGATGTAAGTTTTTGGGGAGCATTTTGGGTTATTTTGAGTAAGGTGTTCCCCTTGTTGATCTGTCCTTTCCTTGCAGCATGGCTGTTGAGTAAATTCCTGCCGAAAGTGCATCAGAAGTTACTGGGATATCATGAACTCGCCTTTTATTTGTGGGCGGTCTCTTTGGCTATTGTGACGGCTCAGACCCTGTATTCGTTACTGAACGATCCTGCGGATGGTTTCACGGAAATAATGATTGCGGTCGGTGCCTTGATTGCCTGTTGCTTGCAGTTTTTTTTGGGAAAGACTATCGGCTCGGTCTATAATGACCGCATCAGTGGCGGGCAGGCACTGGGGCAGAAGAATACGATTCTTGCTATCTGGATGGCGCATACTTATCTGAACCCGTTATCGTCTGTTGCTCCCGGTTCGTATGTCCTATGGCAAAATATCATCAATAGCTGGCAGTTGTGGAAGAAGAGAAAGAAAGAGATAAAATAGTGAATATAAGATATTGATATTTAGTTATTTGTTGTTTGTATCTCTCTTTTCCTTTGTTTTTCCTATTTTCCTACTTATATAGAGGAGCGTATAGATAGCTATCATTATGGTTCAACAGAATATGATTCGGCTGTAGGAGCATTGTTCCTTCCATGAACAGCAAAATATGTATGCTGGCGAAAAGAGAAAAACACCTTTGTTTTCTTTTCGCCAGCATTATTTTTGTACTTTTGTCGCATATAACAAAACGCAAATGGATATAAATCAGAATTATAGAGAAGCGGTAAAGACCATAAAAGAAGCTATTCTGCGCAGCCAGTACCGTGCAGCCACATCGGTGAACAAAGAACAGCTATCTCTTTATTACGGCATCGGACGTTACGTGTCGAAAAATTCCCGTATAGGCTTTTGGGGTAAAGGAGCAATAGAGCAAATATCTTCTCTGTTGCAAAAAGAATTGCCGGGGCTAAGGGGATTTTCAACTTCGAATATAAAGAATATGCGAGTTTTCTATGAAGAATGGGAACCTGTTCTAAATCGCCAGCCACTGGCTGGCGATTTGGTATTAGATGAAAAATTGCTGTTGAGCGTAATTCGCCAGCCACTGGCTGATGAATTTAACTGGTCAGACTTCTTTTCAATCGGCTTTAGTCATCATATCGAAATAATATCCAAAGCTAAGACTTTGGAAGCAAGGCTATTTTATATACATGAGTGCGCTATTCGCTATTGGAGTAAATACACTTTAAGGGATTACTTAAAAGCAGACCTGTACAGCCACCGGGGAACTTTGCCTAACAATTTCGCACAAACATTGCCTGATACTAAGCAAGCGCTAAAAGCTGTTTGTTCATTCAAAGATGAATACTTGCTTGATTTCATCAATGTGGAGGAACTGGATGAGCAGGAAGAGGATTTAGACGAAAAGATAGTAGAAAAGTCGATTGTTGCCAACGTGAAGAAGTTTATTATGACTTTTGGGCAGGATTTCAGTTTTATAGGCAATCAATATCGTGTTGAAGTGGCTGGAGAGGAAATGTTCATTGATTTGTTGTTTTTCAATCGGGAACTTAATTCTTTAGTGGCGGTTGAATTGAAGTCCGGGAAATTCCGCAGTTCGTATTTAGGACAACTGAATACTTATCTTTCCGCTTTGGATTCATATGTGAGAAAACCGCACGAGAATCCCTCTATCGGAATAATACTTTGCAGAGAAATGAATCAAACTTTTGTAGAATTTGCAGTTCGTGATTATAACAAGCCGATGGGAGTCGCTACTTACCGTACATCCAAAGATATGCCGGAACGACTTCGTAACGCCTTGCCTGACATTGAGGAACTGAGAAAGTTATTGTAGAGCGAAAGCCTATCTCTTTTTTGGCAGGTAATTTCCCTTTGTTGCCTTTGTACACGAAGCCCACCACTAAGCGATTTTCTTCGTTTTTTTGTTACCTGCTATTAGTAATAGGTGGATTTATTTGCTGATAATCAGATTTGTATGGTGATGTGTTAATATGTGGCAAAATATTATTAATAGCTGGCAATTGTGGAAGAAGAGAAAAACAAGAGACTGAAGCTACCTTACTGCTGATAGTTTCCTATTGTAGAAATTGTTTTTTGCTTGATGAAACTTTAGTTTCATCGTCTTGAAACTGGAGTTTCCTCTGCTTGAAACTTTGGTTTCTTCAGCTTGGAACTATAGTTTCATCGCATGGAAACCAACTAGACTAAGCTATTCTTTGATTTATCATTCCAAGGAGCAATATATGATAGTAGCAGGATATGACAGCAAAGCGTGACGGCATTGTGACAACAAAATGTGCTGTCACAATGCTGTCACGCCCTGCTGTCACCTCTTTATTAGCTTATAATCAATGTGTTATTTAGCTTTTGGTGACAGATGACAGCAATTTTAGATATTTAAATTCTCATGTAGAGGTGAATTTGTTAAAGGTTAAAAAAGGACATAATTTCCGATTTATGGGACACTATATTTATCTTTGCTACCAGTTTTTAAAATCGGAAAAATGAAGATTACGAAGAAGAAAATAGCTTGGGGCATCGTTCTCCTGATATTGATTGCCGGTGGTGTCATTTGTAAGATACGCTGGAAAGTCTGGTTCCACAATATCCCTGAAATACGCTATGTGCTGACGGAAGACCCGCAACGGGTATTTCTGACATTCGGAAATGACGGCGAACTGTCCCGTAATGTGAGCTGGGTGTGCGGAGGCGTTTCCAAGCAGGCAAAGCTGGAATATACAAAGATCGGTTCCGGAGATACTCTTCTCGTTGACGGCTCTTCCAAATTTCTCCGTACACTGGGCGGGTTCGGTTATGCCAACTGGGCAAAATTTAAAGAACTCTCTTATGGCGATTCCTACTCTTATCGGGTATGGAATGACGATCGCTCATCCGATTGGTATTCGTTCACGATGCAACCCGATTCGACTGATCATTTCTCCTTTGTATTTATAGGTGACGTGCAGGATACTTTGCGTGGAAAGACACGTGGCTTTATGGAAAATGTGCGCCATCGCTATCCGCAGGCGGACTTCTATATGTTTGCCGGTGACTTTGCAGAGCGTCCGATGAACTGTTACTGGGATGAAGCCTATCAGAGTGTGGATTCCATAGCTCCCACCAAACCGATATTGGTTTCTCCGGGAAATCATGAATATGTAAAAGGACTGGTACGTGTTTTGGAGAAACGATTTGCTTATGTCTTTTCTTATCTGCTCGAATCGAGGTATAAAAATAATAATGTATATTCTGTTGATTACAACGATGCCACTATCATCACGCTGGATAGTAACCGTGATCCTTGGTTCCTCTTCTCTCAACGGGAATGGCTGGAGAAAACGCTGAAGGCTTCGAAAAAGAAATGGAAGATCGTCATGCTCCATCACCCGGTATATTCTATAAAAGGTAAGACGAACAACCTTGCCGTGCGCTGGATGTTCGACGGACTGTTCCGTGAATATGGAGTAGACTTAGTGCTTCAGGGACATGAGCATAACTATGCCCGTATGACTAATAAGAACGATGAGGGCGAAATGACCACCCCGTTGTATCTGGTAAGCCACGCTTCCCCGAAGAGTTACCGTCTATCTTTCAATGATAAGTATGATCGTTTCGGGACGAACCGCCGTTTCTACCAGCATATCGACGTGACGGGAGACACGCTCCGGATGCAAGCTTATCTGGAGAATGACTCACTGTACGATGATGTCCGTATTGTGAAGAACGCTTCCGGCACTCAAATCATTGACAATGCAAAAGACATTCCGGAGATACTTGAAATGCCTGCAAGGTTGAGTGGAAAGAAGGCCGAAGAGTTCGAACGGAATGCTGAGAAGTGGAGGAACCGTTCCTTAGTAAAGTAAATACTTCTGTCTCATATCACGGTAGGTCTGCAACTCCTTTTGCCAGCTGTCACGGATTTCCTCTTCCGATTCTCCTTTAAGGATCGCTTTGCGTACCGAATCCGTTCCCATCAGTAAGTCAAACCATCGGGGACGGGAGAAGAATGCTGCGCCTTCGCCGAATAAACGGTAGAAACGCAGAAAGTAACGGAGCGTGAAACCGTTTACGTCTGTTACGTTCCGTAAATCTTCGCCATAACAAGTGACTCCTTTGTGCATCGGATTTTTGTCGAATCCCGGCAGGGAGCGCGGAGTGAAGGCAAAATCGCCATACTTTTTGTTAGGTGCGCCTAACACCTGAAAAGGAAAGGTCGTTCCGCGTCCCACACTGACACGTGTTGCTTCAAAAGGGCAAAGTGAGGCATAAAGGCGGATGGATTGTGCATTGGGCAAGTTGGGAGATGGTTTCACGGGAAGTACATAGGGCTGTCCGTGTTTCCACCCTTTTACGGGAATCACAGTCAGCGGACAAGTCTTTGCCTGGGTAGTCATCCATCCTTCTCCATTGATCATCTGCGCCAGCTCTCCGATAGTACAACCGTGAAGAACCGGCAAAGGCAGCATTCCGACAAAACTTTTATATCCGGCTTTTAATACAGGTCCCTCTACGTAATCGCATGGATTGGGGCGGTCCAGTATAATCATCTCTTTTTTGTTTTCCGCACAAGCTTCCATTACATAATACATCGTACTGATATATGTATAGAAACGTGCGCCCACATCCTGGATGTCGAACAAGATTACATCGATATCTTTCAGTTGGGCGGCAGTCGGTTTTTTATTATCTCCGTAGAGCGAGACGATGGTTACTCCCGTACGGCTGTCTTTTCCGTCTTTTACTGTTTCACCGGCATCCGCGTTGCCGCGGAAACCGTGTTCCGGTGCAAAGACTTTCACTATATCGATTTTTTGTTTTAATAAAGTATCCAGCAGATGAATTGGCTCTGTGCCGACGATGGAAGTGTGGTTTACCACCATTCCTACCCGTTTCCCTTTGATTAACGGCAGGTATTGATCCATACGCTCGGCACCCGTAATTACTTTTCCACTGGCGTATGTAGAACACAGTATTATGAACAGAGAGAAAAGAATGAGGGAACTTCTGGCTTGCATATCAGTAAATTTTTGTAATATTGCACAAAAATATCATTTATCAGTAAGGGAACAAGTAATAACTAGTGAAAAAGTATGAATCCAATAGAAATCATCGACAAATTTTATCCGCAGGATACGGAACAACGACACATTCTACTAATACATAGCCTTTCTGTAGCCCAAAAAGCTTTGAAGATTGTAGATGCACATCCTAACTTACCTATCAACCGCAGCTTTGTCAGAGAAGCCGCGCTTCTGCACGATATAGGAATCTTTATGACCGATGCTCCCACCATCCAATGTTTCGGAGAGCATCCCTACATCGCACACGGTTATCTGGGTGCAGACCTTTTGCGAAAAGAAGGTTTTGAACGCCATGCACTGGTTTGCGAACGTCACACCGGAGCCGGACTGACACTGGAAGAAATCATAGAACGCCAGCTTCCTGTTCCTCATCGTGAGATGGTGCCCGTCACTCTGGAAGAGCAAATAATCTGTTTTGCCGATAAATTCTTTTCTAAAACTCATCTTGACGAAGAAAAGACAGTAGAAAAAGCCCGGAAAAGCATTGCAAAATATGGTGAAGAAGGTCTAAACCGCTTTGATGGGTGGTGCTCTTTGTTTTTATAGCACTAAAAAATAATTAAATAACGGAGATTCTCACGCATTATTGATGAAGATTGTGTACTTTTGCCACTTCAAGCGTAAAACTATTAGTTAATGGCGCCATTGAGAGCAAAAATAATTATATCATTCATATTGCTGATTGTCTTGCTGATGCTTCCTGATGAGGCTACGTCTCAGCGTCGAAGAAGAGGGATGATTGCCTCCAACACTGTACAAACGGATTCCCTTAACAGGAAAGATTCGTTAGGGGCGGATACAGTTGTGGTACGCGTCGACTCTGTAGCACCGACAAAGAAACAACCGCTCGATGCACCGGTTATTTATGAATCTAACGACTCCACCACTTTTACATTGGGAGGTGCCGCTACGCTTTATGGTAGCGGCAAAGTCAACTACCAGAACATTGAGCTGGCAGCGGAAGTGATTTCCATGAATCTGGACAGCAGTACAGTACACGCCTACGGTATTAAAGACACGACGGGAACGATCAAAGGTAAACCTGTCTTTAAAGAAGGTGAAACTGCATACGATACAGAAACAATCAGCTATAACTTCAAGAGCAAGAAAGCGGGAATCACCGATATTATCACTCAACAGGGTGAAGGTTATGTGACCGGTAGCAGAGCCAAGAAAGGAGCAAATGATGAAATCTTTATGGAGCACGGTCGCTACACGACTTGTGATCATCATGACCATCCTCACTTCTATATGCAGTTGACAAGAGCCAAAGTGCGCCCCAAGAAGAATGTAGTGACAGGACCTGCCTATCTTGTGGTGGAAGATGTTCCCCTGCCGCTGGCTGTGCCGTTTTTCTTCTTCCCTTTCTCCAGCAGCTATTCTTCGGGTTTCATTATGCCGACGTATATGGATGATTCAAGCCGTGGTTTCGGTCTGGCGGAAGGCGGATATTACTTTGCTATGAGTGACATCATGGACTTGAAGCTGACAGGAGATATATTCACGAAAGGTTCATGGCGGCTTTCCGGATTGACCAATTATAATAAGAGGTACAAATACTCCGGTACATTGCAGGCGGATTATCAGGTGACCAAGACCGGAGACAAAGGAATGCCGGATTATACGGTTGCCAAAGACTTCAAGGTAGTGTGGAACCACCGTCAGGATGCCAAGGCAAGTCCGAACAGTACTTTCTCCGCCAGTGTGAACTTCTCTACCAGTAGTTACGAACGATCTAACATCAACAACCTTTATAACTCCCAGTTGTTGACTCAGAATACAAAGACATCAAGTATCAGTTACTCCCGTAGTTTCCCCGATATCGGTCTGACCTTGTCTGGAACGACCAATATTGCGCAGACCATGCGTGACTCATCCATTGCAGTAACGCTTCCTGACCTTAATATTACATTGAGCCGTCTGTTTCCCTTCAAGCGGAAGAAGGCTGCCGGAGCCGAGCGTTGGTATGAGAAGATTTCTGTCAGCTATACAGGACGTCTGACGAACAGTATCCGTACTAAAGACGACCGTCTGTTCAAGACCGGCATCAGCGGATGGGAAAATGCGATGAACCATAATATTCCTGTCAGTGCTACTTTTACACTGTTCAAGTATTTGCAGGTCAATCCTTCGGTGAATTATACGGAGCGTTGGTACACCCGCAAGATAAATCAGACGTATAATGAGGAAACAGGGCGTTTGGAACAGAATCTGAATGATACTATTAATGGCTTTTATCGTGTTTCCAACTATTCAGCCAGTTTGTCTTTAAGTACTAAACTGTATGGTATGTACAAACCTCTTTTCATGAAGAAGAAAGAGATACAGATTCGCCACGTTGTCACTCCGCAGGTTGGTATCAGTGGTGCTCCTGCATTTAGTAAATACTGGGAAGAGTATACGGATAATAACGGAAATACTCAGTATTATTCACCCTATACGGGACAGCCTTTTGGAGTCCCTTCACGTGAGGGTTCGGGAACGGTTAGTTTCTCGATTGCTAATAATCTGGAGATGAAATATTATGATGCTAAGAAGGATACATTAAAGAAAGTCAGCTTGATTGATGATTTGAGTGTGAATATGTCATATAATATGGCTGCAAAGGAAAAGCCATGGAGCCCCTTGAGTATGAATCTTCGACTGAAACTGACAAAGAATTATACTTTCAATATGAATGCATCATTTGCTACTTACGCTTATACGTTTGATAAAAGTGGTAATGTGGTCGAAGGTAATCGAACTGAATGGTCGTATGGACGTTTCGGACGTTTTCAGGGGTATGGTTCTTCTTTTAACTATACCTTTAATAACGATACCTGGAAAAAGTGGTTCGGTCCGAAGGAAGACGAGAAGGATAAAGACAAGAAGGAGTCAGAAGATGGAGACGGAGAAGATTCTGAAGGTACGGAAGATGGAACTACGACCAAGAAAGTAGAGAAGGCGCAAGCCGACCCGGATGGTTATCAAGTATTCAAGATGCCTTGGTCTTTAAGTTTCAGTTATTCATTTAATATTCGTGAAGATAGGACTAAGCCTATTAATCGCTATTCGATGAGATATCCGTTTACTTATACTCACAATATCAATATGAATGGTAATGTGAAGATTTCCAATAACTGGTCGCTTTCGTTCAATTCGGGTTACGATTTCCAAGCGAAGGAAATAACGCAGACTTCCTGTACGATTTCTCGTGATTTGCACTGCTTTAACTTGTCTGCCAGTCTTTCACCATTTGGACGTTGGAAATACTATAATGTTACGATTCGTGCTAATGCAAGTATTCTTCAAGACTTGAAATATGAGCAGAGAAGTCAGACGCAAAGTAATATTCAGTGGTATTAGGGTGTTATTAGTAAACGCTTTCTAATTCTGCATAAAGCTTGGGGAGTGATTCCTAAAAATGACGCAATGTATTTTAATGGGACCGTCAGAAATATGTTTTGATATTGTTTGCATAGTTTTATATATCGCTTTTCTGGTGGCATTCTTAATAGAGCCACTTCTAACTCTAAGTTTTCTTTTATAATATTTTGACAGTATATTCTCAAATTTGTTTCTTCTCCTATCTCTGCTAAAATTGTATTTGAGACAGATAAAATGGTACATTCAGATAGGCAGCTTAAATATTCTGTTGCTTCTGTAGCGGTTCCATATTGACACAGTAAATTGCCTGAGAGGGTGAATCGTAATGTTTGTTCTTCTGCTGTGTTACTATCTATTGTGTAATGTCTTATGGTCCCACATATAAGGATGCAAAATGAATCATTCAGTTGTCTGTTTTCAAGAATAGTTGATTTAGGGTGTTTTGTAAAAGTGAAGGCTTTATATGCTTTTTTTAGTTTGACCATGGAGGACGCTGGTATGTATGTGGATAGAGCTTTTATGTAATTTTCAATGTTGAAATCATTTTTACTATGCATATTATTCGTTTTATTATGAGTTATGGTAGGCTTTTTGTTATAAATGTAATGGAAAATGCTATGCGTTTAATATGTATTAGTAATAAAAAATGCAAATATAGAGGTGTTGATGAACTTAAGTTTATGAATGATGAATATTTATCTAAGAATATATTTATCATTTATATATAATCACTTAATTTTGTATTTTGTGATTTGAATTCAGATACGAAATAGATAAAAGTCTATTAAATACAGATTTTGGCGATGAAGAAATGAAAATGCATGTGTTTGATCAATATAGTATATATAATTTATTTAGGCAAGAGAGAGAAATAGACTAAGAAAAAGTATTTGTTTAAAAGAGTGTGCTCCGGACAACACACTCTCTCTGTAAGAAAAGTAATTGTTAACTTAACGCCTTCTAACTTCAAGGTAAACAGAAATATTACCTGTGATCCAATAATCAGCGAAACTCTTGTCTAAGCTCAACTTTTGACCATTATAGTAAAGATCAAAATACCTTGTGCCCAAGATAGCAGAGGCTTCATTCCAAACTTCCTGAATCTTTGTGTTTTCAGATAAATTGGGTACGTAAATGGGATAAATGGCACCATTATCATTAATGAACATGTTGACAAATCTGGGAGTTGCAGATTCTGATGTAGTGTTGATATCTACATCTTCAGATACTGTTTGTGCATACATTGGCAATGAGCAGAATAATGCAAATGCCAAACCGAAAAATAAATTTGTTCGTTTCATTTTACTTTTGGTTTAAAGGTTGATAATTTTTTGTCTCATGAGTACAAAGCAAAGGTAGAATTATTTATGGAAAAAGAACTGAACTTAAATTAATGATTTTCAATTCTATAGAATTTATGAACAATAGTTCATTGTATATTTTGTAGTAGTGAAATAAATACTGATAATATTATATGGTGTTTGGATTTAATCTTGTTTTATAGGATTGATCTATTGGCTAGCTTTATGTATGAGAAATATTTTTTTAAGATTAAATAGACTTAGTGTTGTGTAAGGTAAGCTAATGCGGATATTTAAGAATAGAAAAGTGTAGACAGATATATAACAATATCTAGCAATAATAAGATGAATGGAGAGTTGAGAGTTACTATGCAGCGTCATCATTTATTGTGCAGCCGACTCTCAACTTTCCATTTTCAATTCTCAACTTCTTACCATATTATTTCCGTTTCTCCGTTTGCTTTCAGATAATCGTTTGCACGGCTGAAGTGTTTGTTTCCGAAGAAACCATTGTAGGCAGAAAGGGGAGAGGGATGGGCAGAGCTAAGTACCAGATGCTTGTTGCGGTCGATGAAAGCTCCTTTTCGTTGAGCATAAGCTCCCCACAGGATAAATACAAGATGTTCCCGTTCTTCTGCCAGTGCGCGGATAGCGGCATCTGTAAAAGCTTCCCATCCACGATTCTGATGAGAGCCTGCCTGATGAGCGCGTACAGTCAGAGTGGCGTTGAGCAATAATACTCCTTGCTCAGCCCAGCGAGTCAGGTTTCCGGTAGTAGGAGCGTCTGTACCTATGTCTGCCTTTATTTCTTTAAAGATGTTGACCAAAGAAGGAGGGAAAGGTACTCCGTCGTTTACAGAGAAACAGAGCCCGTGTGCCTGGCCCGGTCCGTGGTACGGGTCTTGTCCGATGATTACTACCTTCACCTTGTCGAAAGGACAGAGGTTGAAGGCGTTGAAAATAAGTTTTCCCGGAGGGAAAATCTGATACTGGCTGTATTCACTTTTTACGAATTCCGTCAGTGTGCGAAAGTAATCTTTTTCAAATTCCGGCTGTAAGTGTGTTTTCCAGCTTTCTTCTATTTGTACGTTCATAGCAATTATATAAGGTGTATATCAAGTTCCTCACATTCTTTGCGCATATCTTCCGGCCAGATGCTGGCTTGTATTTCTCCGATATGAGCTTTGCGAAGGTAGAACATACACAAACGGGATTGACCGATACCGCCACCGATAGATAGTGGAAGTGTGTCGTCCATTAATCGTTTGTGGAAATAAAGTTTCAGTCTCTCTTCTTCGTTTTCTTCTTTGAGCTGGCGTTGTAGCGCTTCTCTGTCTACACGAACACCCATAGAGGATAGTTCGATGGAGCGTTGCAGTACATCATCCCAAAGTAAAAGGTCACCGTTCAGTCCGGGCAGGTTGTTCAGGCCGGTGGATGTGTAGTCATCATAGTCCGGTGCACGTCCGTCATGTTTTTTGCCGTCGCTTAGCTTGCAACCGATACCGATGATAAATACGGCACCGTATTTTTGGCAGATGGCATGCTCGCGGCATTTGGGTTCCAGGTTCGGATAGAGTTGGCGTAGTTCTTCCGAATGGATAAAATGTAATTTCTGGGGCAGACAAGGTTTGATCTGCGGATACATTTCATATACCATGTATTCTGTACGGATCATGGCAGCGTAGATACGATTTACGATCTCTTTCAGGAATTCTACGTTTCTGTCCTCGTTGGTGATGACACGTTCCCAGTCCCATTGGTCTACATAGAGCGAATGGAGGTTTCCGAGTTCTTCATCAGAACGGATGGCGTTCATGTCGGTATAGATACCGTATCCCGGTTCGATATTGTAATCGGCGAGAGTTAATCTTTTCCATTTGGCTAATGAATGAACGACTTCTGCTTGTGCGTCACCTAAATCCTTGATAGGGAATGAAACGGGACGTTCTATACCATTCAAATCGTCATTGATACCCATCCCTTTCAATACGAAAAGAGGGGCTGTCACGCGTCTGAGGCGTAATTCGGATGACAAGTTTAACTGGAAGAACTCTTTTATTTGTTTGATTCCCAACTCTGTTTGTTTTAAGTCGAGTAACGGTTTATAGTTCTTTGGTTTTATCAAGTAACTCATAGGATTGTTGATTGTTAATTGTCGGCAAAGATAGGAATAATATTGATATCTGTATTGGATAATCTCTAAAAGATTGTCAAATTGATAAAGTATATGCTCTAAAGCATTTCAAAATAACAGAATGTTAAGGGGCGATACTGACTTAAGAACTATAAAAAAAGATGAATCATTAGGAAGATGAGAAGATTTTTTATACTTTTGTCATCGCATTTAGGAAATGGCCCCGTAGCTTAGTGAATAGAGCGTCAGATTCCGGTTCTGAAGGTCGTGCGTTTGAATCGCACCGGGGTCACATGAAAATCCCTTGATAATCAGTTGATTATTGAGGGATTTCTTTTGTTTATGACACTCTGAAATACGGTGAAAATTGTATGATTTAGCTTGAATTTCTGTACTTGTTGATGAATAGTTGATTAATTTAAAGAACTGTAACATGTTGACATTCAAAGCAGAAGTGGTACGTCGCGAGCAAAAATCGGATGGTACATTTAACGTTAAAATTAGAGTAACTTATCAGCGTAAGGTAAAACGCTTATCTACAAGTATCTTTGTTGAAGCGAAAGATTTGACAGGGGCGTTTAAATTAAAGAATCAGCGTATAATTAATGAGGTGAATGAATTGATAAAAAGCTATCAGGAAATTTGCACATCTTTACGAGTGGAGTTGAATAAGTACACATTGGACGAGATTATTACTTATTTAAAGGAAGAAAGAGAGAGACCTAAAAGCATTGATTTCCTTCAGTTCTGTTATGAATGGTTGGAGATAACAACAATTAAAGGGAAGAAGAACTATAAATCTGCCCTTCATGCTTTTGTTGATTATTTAGGAACAGATAGTCTAAATACGGATCAAGTAACTTCTCGGTTATTGAATGGTTTTAAAGAGTATTTGGTTATTAAACATGGTCAGCGTATTCTTTTATTACAAAAGCAAGGTAAACGTATTCCTTCTAATAGAACTATTTCATTGTATATGGGGAGCATTAGGCATTTGTTTAATGAGGCGAAGAAAAAGTATAATGATTACGATAAAAATATTATTTTGATTCCAAATTCTCCATTTGAGCATGTTGATGTACCTAAACAGGAAGCCACACGTAAACGAGCTTTGTCTGCAGAGTTAGTGAAAAAGATATGGGAGTTGCCTTATATTTTAAATGCTAATGGTAAAGAGAGGATTTGTCCTTATAATTTAGCGAAAGATTGTTTTATTCTCTCTTTTTGTTTAATAGGTATGAATTCTGTGGATTTGCATAACTGTACTGAGTTGGAGGGTAATATACTTACTTATTATAGAAGTAAAACAACAGGTCGGAGATTAGACAAAGCAAAAATGCAGGTTATCGTTCCTCCTTTTTTGCTCCCTTTGATGGAGAAGTATAAAGATCATTTGGGAAAGCATGTTTTAAAGTTTTACAGAATGTATACAACTGCTAGTAATTTTAATAGGGCAATTAATTTAGGCTTGAAAGAAATTGGTAAACGATTGAAGATAGACGATTTAGAATTTTATGCAGCTCGCCATTCTTGGGCAACTATTGCATTGAATAAAGTGGGGGTTGACAAATATACGGTTCATGCAGCACTTAATCATATTGATGAGGCTATGAAAGTTACAGATATTTATATAGAAAGGGACTTTGTTAATGAAAATAATGCTAATGCTAAAGTTATAAATTATGTGTTTGGTAAATAAGTTTAGTTGTCATTGGGGTATTTCTATTTGGGGGTAAGGGTTATATTGGGGTGAATTAATACTTTATGTTGCTTTAATATGTGTCGTATAGTAGTGTCTCATGTAAAAGAGCCCCTTTAGTGTTAACTTTCTCCCTCTCTCACCCCCTCAAACTCTTATAGATGAGAATAAATTGAAGCACAGAGATTGCACCGGTACTAAATGGTGCACACAGCTTCAAACAAGATTAAACAATTTCCGGGTTGACCCCAATACTTAGAAGATTATTGGGCGATTCAATTCGAAGGATAGCAGCGATACCGGTAATTATCACAGCTACAGTCTGGGTAATGAAAGTATGTCAGCCTATCAAAGAGCCAAGTCAGGACGAAGAGTCTTGATAACGGCTCTTTATTTTTTTCTTCTCCTTTTCCTTATCATTCATTTCACTTCCCTTTCTTCTCCTTCCCTCTTCACCTTAAACCCTTATATATGACAAGAATAAGAAATAAGAGACAAGAGAACGAGAATATATTATTAACTAACAACAAAAATCAAGAAAACAATGAAACATTTAATGAAAGGAATCAGAATCGCAGCATACATTGCTGAGATCATTGTGGCAGGTTCAACTATTGTGGAACTTGTAGAGAAGTATAGTGGCAGGAGCAAACGTAAATCCGCCGCAAGTAAAGTTGATACAGGCAATGTAGCAACTGAGAACCCATAGAACGTCTGGTGAATGGATTATGATAAGGCACAGGACGTAATAATAACCATCCTTGAGGTAACCACATCCATACTCAAGGGAATCAAGAAGCTAAGAGGAATATTTGTAAAAGCAAAGAAATAAACCTCTTGGCTTTTTCTTTTATCGGATTTTATTAATCAATTAAAAATTATGGAAATATGGAAACACCCAATTTATTATTACCATCCCCAAGGGTGGCAAGAGCCAACGAATGGAAAAGAGAAGCGGAAGATGCAGTGCTCATCACGGAGCAGACACACAAACGCTCACCATTTATCGAAGCCAACACAACAGAGGTGACTTTGGAACACCTCAAGAACGATTGTATTATACCCACCTTTGCCAAGGATAACGAGGTATGCATTTCCCATCAAAGTTTCATCGAATCAGTCTATGAAGCTACCAGAGACTTTTATCACGGGGAAACAATTTGTACTCCGGAAATAAGAACCTCCCATATTGTCAGAGGACGTATTCCGGAAGCGATCAACAAAAGAGTGGACCAACTACTGGAATCAGACAAGACTATGTACTACGAGCGTATGATCTTCAATATCGAGATCCCTAGTATACATGAGGATATAAACGGAAACCGCCTGAACCTGTGTATCAGTGGTTGCAAGAGCTACGCCAGGGATAACCTGAGCGGAAAGATGACAGCCCAGAGATTCAATCTGGCAATCGGGTTTCTGAACCTGGCCTGTACTAATCAATGCCTGTCAACGGACGGGTATAAGGAAGAAATACGGGCAACCAGTGCAAGGGACCTGTATCAATCCACCCTGGACCTGTTCAGTCAATACAACGTAGCCAGACATATTCACCTGATGAGATCACTGGGTAATACCATGCTGAGTGAACACCGGTTCTGTCAGATCCTGGGAAGAATGCGACTGTATAACTATCTCCCACAGGCGCAACAGAGAAAACTGCCACGGTTACTAATAACCGACAGTCAGATCAATAACGTGGCCAGGGCATATATCCATGACGACAACTTTGCCGGAAATAACGGTGAACTGAGCATGTGGATGTTCTATAACCTTATAACAGGAGCAAACAAGAGCAGTTATCTGGATACCTTCCTGGGGCGTAGTGTAAACGCGACGGAAGTATCGATAGGACTGACGGAGGCACTGAACGGCAGGGACATGGCATATTCCTGGTTTATAGAATGACCGGAAGAGTGTGATTGATACGATTAATATCCGAAGAGGGTATCACCAATAAGAGAAAAGGTGGTATCCTCTTTTTCATTTATCATTAAAACAAGAAAATATGAATAGAAGAAAACAAGGAGATGTAAGTTGGTACTTACCTAATAAAAGAAGACCATTTGCATACAGTACAATAGCCGAATCGGATACAATAGCAATCCTGTTAGAAGAATTCGGGGATTTAAGAGCAGTAATATTAGCAAACAGAATATTATCACAACAGGAAAGGAGTATTATACAAACTTTTATCGATAATGGAGTCTATAAACCAGTTATCAGACAGAAATAAAAACATCAAGTAAATTAAATACAACATTATGGAAAGATTTGAACTTGAAAACAGCAGAGAGTTCAAGGCGGCACAGGAGCTGGAAAGAGCCTTGAATGATTACGGGTGGAATGAAAAACGATTCGCACTTGCAACGACAACATTTCACAGAACTCTACAACAGACATTATTCAGGACTATCGTAGAGATATTGAAGATGTATGCAGATCCTCAAAGAAGGACAGACTTAAGAAATAAAGCATCCATAGAAGGTGCAAAAAAGTTAATGGAAGTGCTGGAAGAACTACATATTCCATTCATTTGAGAAACGGTTGAAACATACCGTAATTATATCTGAGGAGGATATCACAATCAACGTGGTGTCCTCCTTTTTTTATTTACCAATATTTTAAAACAAGAAAAATTATGTTATACTACAAATTTAAAAATTATGAAGAATTCAAGAACATGTTTGGAATTGTCAAACATGGAAACGGAGTATGCAGCAGAAAGAACAAGATACTGCTGGCATATATCAGGAACAAGAGATTACTACATGAAGCAATAGAGACAAACAATTATATACTGCTTCATATCTCTTCAATGGCGGAACTCAAGAAGACCATTACCCGGACAATAATTATAAACGGGCACTCAGATATGTCATTACGTTATGTTCTGGAACTGGACGGAGATTTCTTTTACTCCAGGAACTTTGAAACGGACGATCTGAAAGGGTTGTGTGAGGACGGGGATACCAGGTCAATCCGCTACATTAACCATGAAAACGGAGGAAAGGTGTTTAAAATGAAAGCGGGGAAACTCTACCGCTCGCTCATACTGGAAACGGAATTTGGTAAAACCCTTCCGGAACAGGTAGTGACTTACCTATGTGAGGAGTTTTCGGCGGACTGGCAGACTTATACAACGGGGCGGCTCCCTAAAAACAGGTTATGCGTAGACAAGAATTTCGAGAAGATATACTCATCCTCCTCTTGTATGGGAGATTTTCATTCCTGCATGGTAGACAGGAAACTGCATTATTTCTATACGAATTCAGTCGATGCAAGCGCAGCATACCTGATCAATGAAGAAGGAAAGGTGGCAGCAAGGTGTGTCATCTACAACAAGGTTACAGACCAGAATGGAAAAATATGGAGACTTGCGGAAAGACAATACGCTACCAATGAAAACAATTCTCTCAAACGTGCTTTAATAGATGCTCTGATAAAGGGAGGATACATTGACGGTTACAAGAAAGTTGGTGCCGGATGTGGTGATTCAAGGGCTTTTGTTGACCTGGAGGAGAATTCATTGTCAGACAGGAAATTCAGAATAGAATGTGACCTGGACTGGGATGACACGCTAAGCTACCAGGATTCATTCAAGTGGTACAATGAATCTAAAGGAACGGCGGACAATTACGGAAGTGGCGACATCGCACTTGATATTACTGACGGTTCTTTGAATGGTGAGGAGGAATACGATGATTTCCATGAATACAATTGTCGTGAAACCACCACCGTATATTATCATGGACAGGAATATTATTGTGATGTAGAGAATCTGGGAGAATTTACATGGATAGAGAAACTGGAAGAATACCACCATGACTCCGACGTACTATCATGCTCCGAATGTGAAGAGGATTTCCTGAAAGAGGATAAATACTATTCAGACATAACGGAGAAGGACTATTGCTGTGAAGAATGCCGGAAGAAAGCGGAACAGGAGTACAAAAAGGAAAACTGGCATTATTCCGACTATGATGAGGAATACTACGAGCATGCAGGAGACATAACCATATACCGGATATGGAACAATGTCCTCTGTGAATATGAGATAAAGACAATATCCGTAGAGTCAGCACAAAGACTGCTGGAAGCGGAAGAACTTCATAAATTGAACGGCAAACTTTATGACGGGATAGATGAAAAAACAGGACTGCCTTATGCATACGAGATGAATGAAATAAATGTTTAACCCACAAAAAAATAAAAATTATGGAATTGCTTAAGAAATTATACAAGGTTTATAGCCCGAGCGGAAAAGAACGGGCGATGATCAAGTTTATATGGGATTATACCAAGAGAATTCCCGGTACCAAAGTTGAAACAGACACGGCCGGGAATTTGTATATAACAAAGGGGGAAGCGGAATCATACCCCTGCATTGTAGCGCATCTCGACCAGGTACAGAGGTTACATTCAAAGGATTTCCTGCCTATTGAAACGGGAGAAATCATATTCGGTTACAGCTCCCGGAATAAAAGACAGGAAGGACTCGGAGCCGATGACAAGAACGGAATCTGGATAGCACTCAAATGTCTGGAAAAGTATGACACCCTAAAACTGGCGTTCTTTGTCAGTGAAGAAGTGGGATGTGTCGGTTCAGGAAAAGCGGTGATGGATTTTTTCAATGACTGCCGCTTTGTTATACAGCCTGACAGACGGGGATACCAGGATATTATTAATGAAATAGCCTGGACCTCACTATGTTCTCCCGGGTTCCTAAAAGCTGCCGGATATAAAAAGTTCGGATACAAGGAAACACATGGAATGATGACGGACGTGCAGGAACTAAAGGAACGAGGGCTTCAGGTCAGTTGCATCAATCTCAGCTGTGGATATTATGAGCCACATACGGACCATGAGTTTACGATAAAGAAAGACCTTATGAACTGTCTGTCACTGGTAGAGCATATCATTGAAAATTGTACTGACACTTATCCACACCAAGCAGAAATACCGGGAAGACGAAGAGGTATCTATGATGAATTCGATGAAGCGATGGATGAAATATTCGCCCTGCTCGACCAAGGGGAGTTATGGAGTGCGGAAGACCTCTATTATATGTATCACTCCGTTTTCCCGGAACTGGATATGGAAGATTACAGGAGAATATATACTGAATATTATAACTTAAATACAATTGAATATGGAGAACAGGAATTATGATCTGAAACTGGCAGGATATATATGGTCAATTCTAAAGACACAGCCCTTTATAGTAATGTCATGGGGAGTAGATATGAATACGATAAAACCTGTCAAAGGAGGACTGGAATTTCATGTACAGGGATTCATACATACAGGAATGGTGCGGATCATTCTCGATGAAGGAAAGGATCTCTTTGAAGTACATCTTATCCCCGATTCTGAAGGAGAAGAAAAAGTGATAGAAGATGTTTATCTGGACATGCTTGTTTCCGTGATAGACAGGAATGTGGAGAAAACGGATGATTATGAGAAGAGGATTTCCGATACATACGATATTATAAGGTATTAGGAAATCTCAGAGAAATTCAGAATCCAAGAAGACGGCTTTCTGTGAAAAAGTAGAGTTTATAGGAACTTGAAATCTCATGGAAAGCCCTTTTTTATGTAATAATATGACCGGTTCCATAGATTAGACGAGCGTCTGGTCGGCGGAACCACTGTTAAAACTATTAAAATTTAAAATCAATGAACAATCAATATGTAGCTTATCTTCGGGTAAGCACACAGAAACAAGGATATTCAGGACTGGGACTTGAGGCACAAAGGGAAATAATACAGAAATATCTTCATGCCAAAACTCCGGTTGCTGAATTTGTTGAAATTGAATCAGGCCGAAAAAAGGACAGACCTAAACTTAAAGAGGCATTAAGCCTTTGCAGAAAAACGGAAGCGACACTGATCGTTGCCAAACTGGACCGGTTGGCCAGAAATGTTTCCTTCCTGTCAAATCTTCTGGAGAATGAGTGGAGATCGTGTTTTGTGATTTCCCGCAAGCCAATAAAATGGTGTTGCATATCCTCTCGGCAATCTCACAATACGAAGCGGAACTGATAGCGGTAAGAACAAAATCCGCCCTGCAGGCAAAGAAGGCAAGAGGATTCAGGCTGGGTAATCCGGAACACTTAATGGATAAACATGAACAGGCAATTCAGAACAGCATCAAAGCCTGCAGGGAGAAAGCAGACAACAATCCCAATAATAGGAGAGCTGTCGCCATGCTGCGTACATTAGTAAAAGAGGAACACACCCTGCAGGAAATAGCGGATATTCTTAATAAAGAAAGATTTGTAACTTCCAGGGGATATAAATTTTCCAAATCAACCGTTTATAAATTAATTAGAAGGTATGATATGAAATGAGAAAGTTTATGATCTGTTATATGACAATCAATGGTGACATGAGTTTTGGGTAACAGACAATCTTTATAAGGAGAGAGGCTAAACATGACTTGGCTTCTCTTCTTTTCTTTCTTCATCGGGTTGGTCAGAGACAGAGAGTACATAGTATATGATACATAACCGTCAGGATAGTATGTGTTATAAAATATGCTACAAAAAATGTACTTCTATTATAAAAAGTACACGATTTGCACAACTTTTTATAACATTTTTATCTCCTTCCAGGAGGTATGTATATCATTACTCACTCCGTTTCTTTACTCTCTGCCTTCGGCTAACCCCAAGAAATAAGAAAGGACCTCTATATCCCTAATAAGAACAAAAGCCCTTTCAATACAAAACTACTATTATTCGAATTTCACAACTCTTATGAGGTCTTACAAGATTATACGGAAATAATTTAACGCATCTATATACTTTGATGTACCCCAAATTAAGTGAAACTTTCAGTTAACATTGCAACTTGTTTATTAATCATGCATTGGATTGAAAATCCTAAATCAATGGTTGTATAATATTCATATACAAAATAAAACAAGGATAATCATTAATATATAGATTTCCCTGAATGAAACGTCTGTCATATATATTACATGGGAATTGTTACCTATTTCTGGGAAGTATTATTCTATGATATAACCATTATCCCCAGAAGCAGATTCCTTGGAGACAATGGGAAACAATCTATTCCACCTGACGGTAAAACGATAAAGAGATGTATAATTCACAGAAGTCCCCTATTGGGATAATACACAAATCTTACGAGTGATTGTAACAAAAGCATACGGGGCTAGTGTAAAATATGTTAATGACTGCATTTTTCTTCATATATACAGTCTGATTCAAAATAAAGTAGTATATTCGCGCCCTATTTTTTAAGCCCCTGCATTTTTTATGCACACAGGAGCTGAAATTGACTTAAAACTAAAAAAAACTATGAAATTAAAGACTATAAAAGAAATGACAGCTGTTGTTGCTTTTTGTAATGCATGCCTAAAATTAATCAGAGAGGGTATAAAATTCTTTAATATTATCAAGACCCGTTTCCCAAAGAAAGAAAAGGAGGTTCAGCCTTCCCAGCAGCCCTCTAGAAACGTCAAATCCATAACACTGAATGATATTTTCAGACGTAACAAGGGACAAAGCGCAGTGTCCCATCAACGAGGCCTTTTCGCCCCGGGAGAACTCCATGTAATCTGTGCGCAGACAGGTATGGGAAAATCCATTTTTGCAGTAGAAATGGGTCTGGCGATGGCTGGGGGTAAAGAATCCAAGCCCTATGCGATAGTTAAGAGCATATTGGGTGACAAGTGGGCTGCCACGAAGCAGAGGGTGGAGTACCTTGACGGAGAAAACGGTGAGGACGAACTGTATGAACGTTATGGGAGAGGAGACGTCAATTATCCCGACACTTTTACCGTGGTTCCTTCCGGAGAGATATCGTCCATTGATGACTTGGAAAAGTACATCCGTCAGCGTGCGGAAGAAAGCAAATACAGGGAAGACCGCACGATCATTATTGATCATCCCGGATGTTATGATGGAAGCGACAATCCTCATCGTATGCAGAAGTTTTATAAATCCCTAAAAAGTATTATAGTAAACTATCGGCAGGGAGGTCATTGCCTTACTGTCTTTGTCCTGAGCTTCGTTAAGACAGACAAGCCATGGAAACCTGTATACTCGGAGGATATTATAGGTACGAAGGAACTCAAGAATATAGCCCATACGATCGTAGCCTTGTGCCCGTGTCGGAAGGGAGGAGAATACCGTTTCCTTAAGGTTGTCAAATCGAGGAGCGGGGAGAAAAATGAAGAGGTGCCTGTTCTTAAGATCAGTAAGGAGGGTGGGCTGTTTCTTCACTTTGTCGGCAGGATGAATGAAAAGGATGCGTTACCCTTACCTGTGAAATCCCGGAAAACTCCCGTAACTTCTCCTGATCTCAAGAAAGATATGTCTGAAGTCACCGGAACCTCTGTTGCTTCAAGTGAGTCGGTTCTCCAGGATGAGGAGCCTGAAACGGTGGGAGAGGTAACCGGTTCTGCTGTGAAACCGAACAAACGCATAAAGGTTACACCTGGGAAATTACAGCGTATGAAGCAAATGTACAAAGAAGGGCTGAAACAGGGGGAAATAGCCAAATCCTTGGGCTTGTGCAGAAAAACTGTTAATAAGTACCTGCAAGGTATCATCCCGGAAGAGCCTCAGTGTAACCTGTCATCATTGCTCTGCTGATACCTATTCCTACAGGAAGCGTCCTTTCCTCTCTTGTAACCTATTTATGTTTTTGTAAATGGGTTACAATATTGACAAGGGTAAGGTCCCAGTATCATCTTTTTCTTCAATGTTCATCCCGGATCGGCTATGCTGAATTTTCACAGAATTTCCGGGATGCATGTTGTTATTGTATCATGTGATGAAGCTGATCTGTGCAGATTCCGTGTTTGAAATGGCTAAAGGCAAATACTATCTTATGCAAGATATCAAAGTTTGCTTCTCCTTATATTTTTGGGGATTATTGTCGTGTAACCTATTATGCGAAGCATTTGGAAGGCATACTCTAATAGACTACAATCTATACTATTTGGGAATAAAGAATAGGTTACAGCTATATGTAATGCTTTAATAATCAATGGAAAACATCTGATAGGTAACAGATTAGGTTACAGCTTGTGTTACAGTCTATGTTACAGATTAGGTTACAGTTTATGTTACCGCTAGAGCCATTATATAAAAGATAAGTACTCAGGTTTATTTCTTGGTAGGTTCTATTTCGGCATTTTATATTATCAGGGAAGTATAGTTTGTTCCTGTTTGGAGATAAATACTCTCAGTAAAAACAAAAAGGGACTTAATTCTTGTAGTAAGTATAAGAAATTGACATGTAGAAAAGATATTTTTCCTATAAATATTATTGTACGGATAAAATCTTCCTCAGTAATGAACTATATTTTAATGTTTCTTTTCATAATTGTAGGCTTTTTACGGTTCTGGTTGTGATCATTAACAACCGTTCATTCAATATCATTTTTCGCTATAGCTGGTGTTATTGTGGGGTGAGGTGGTTTTATGATATCTAAAATATTAATAAAGATTAAAGGTTTAGATGCTTTTTCTATTTTTATCTTTCTGGAAAAACTTTTGTGTCACCTAAACTATATTTTGTCTATCAATAGAAAAGATAACTCTGAGTTTGGCTTAGTAATATTCTCTTTGTTCATATTTTGTATCTTAACGAATAATACCTAAATGCTACTTCTTAGCTTACTGAAAAGTGGTGATCAAGTTTACCAAAAAGTGATTAATCAACTTTACCAAAAAATGCTGCTTTTAAATTTGCTTATTACATGCTTTATACTTCCCGTTTCAGTATAACTTATTTCTATTTGATTTATTACACAAACGAGTTGCTGAATTTATAAAATGAACATATAGCACACAAAAGACATTGGCAATAGTGAAATATTACCTATTACACATAATACAATCTTTTTCATTTGACATCACCCCGTATCCTGATTAATGATGAAATATAATAATAAATCATGTTTAAAATAATTATAATGTTAAAGCAAGCAGAAAAGTGGTTTCCTGATTTGGGAACTATAGTTTCCGGTCATCTCCTGATTGATGTTGTTTCAGCGAAAGGGAACCATGAGCGGATCATTCCCGGAGTCATTCTGTTTTTAACCGGACTCTGCATTGAATGGTTGTTGACAACTGATCTGTACAGCCCACCTATGGCTTATTTACGAAAAGTATGGAAATCCGGACAGGTTATTGAAACATATACCGGTCGGTGGATGCTATACAGGAGGGAATGCGTTATATGTAATATTTGCAGGAACAACTGAAAACCAATCCGGGAGATATCTTTTAAATCGTCCGAATATTAATATGAACAACTACATAAAACTCAAAAAAACATTATGAATAAAAACAATAAAAAGCAGTCGTTCGAAAAAGAGATCGACGGCAGAAGAATGAGATATTGTGGAATATATGATATCTGGGTAAACCGTGAAGGTACATATGTCTACAGAGAATATAAAGACTCAGCCTGGAACCATGCCTTGCAAATCCATACCCGTCCGGACGGAAGCAAATTCCTGGACACGAAAAGCCATGGGGAAATACCTCTTGATGAAGCTGTGGGCATCTGTTTCAGACCTATGCCTAAAGACGGAAAGAAATATATACTGATTCATAAGGACGGGAATTTAGGTAATTGTCATGTCTTGAATTTTGCATGGAAACAGGTTCCGAAGTATTCTCCGACCGATAAGGAAAGAAAGCTGGACAACGGACTGGTGGTACGGTCGGATGGTACCATACTTGATAAAAGAAAAAAACTGTTTGTAGTCACGGTAATCGGTGACAGCGATACGGACCGACTGGTTTCCGTGGATCCTTACGTATGCTATTATCGTAAGAACCGTTATGGTTCTATCGACGAGAGACGTGCGCGTGTTGATGCTCTTATGGCGGAAGCGGAATTTGTAGCCGGTGATAACTCCCTGATGAGCAGGCCGCGGGTACTGCATAAGGATCAGAATTACCTGAATTACAACTCCTCCAATCTTGAATGGGCGGAAGAGGACAGTCCGGAGTATCAGGCTTATATGTGGCAGAAAAAGGAAGATCTGGACCGGTTGACCATTCGGGAGAATCCGAACCATCCCAATCCCTTAATGAAACCTTTACATTAATGCCAGTCATAAAAAACAACGGAAATAATTTATTTGAAAGAAACTCAATCTCCGAGAAAATGATTTTTTAATTTAAAACTTGGCAATATCCATTTGCAGTAAAAAGAACCATATTATTACTCAAAAAATGAGTTGGATATGGTTCTTTTACGTTTATCAGTTACAATTCGTAACTTTTCTGAGGGCTTACTGGAGGGGGACACCCTTCTTTTATTCTTTACGTACGCTTTGAATCATAAAATTGTATTTATTATAAACCCGTACACATTGCCCGCAAAATCTGTTGCATACAAGGTGTTTTCTGAAACAGCTACCGAAGAGAATATAGGTACCCCGGTTTTATGTTTCCATAACAGTTTTCCATCTGTACGACTCAAGGCATAAAGCATTCCGTCAGACGCTCCGATAAAGACAGTGTTTCCAACTAATATGGGAGTCGTTTCCACTGTTTGGGATGATGCTTTAGAATATGGAGACGTATAAATTAAAGCAGGATTTGTCTTAAAATTCCATATTTCTTCTAGAGTTTGTCTGTTTAAAGCTATTATTCCATTATTAGCTGTTCCGAATATTATTTCGGATTCAGTAACTAAAGGGGCAGAATTTACATCAACTGAATAGCTCAGTTTCTTACGTACTAGGATTTTACCATTCTTTGAATTCAAAATAAAAAAGGAACGGTATGAAAGAAAATAGAGATAATCTCCCACCCAGGTGACAGAAGCCGAACGATATTTCAGTTCTTCATCTTTGTTTTCCCACAGCAAATCGCCAGTAATGGAATTATTAGCATATAGCCCTTTCCAGTTTGCATGTCCAATGAGAATATCATGTTTCAAAGAAAGCGTTGCCACACATCCTTCTCCTCTTGTCCAGGCTTCATTCTTCCAAATAACTTCTCCGGTAGATGTTTTCAACGCACATAATGATTTTCCCGTACCAGCATATACTGTATTCGAAGTAGCAGTAAGCCCATCATTTAAAGGGGGAATTACACCGATATTCAAGTTCTTTTCCCAAACTAATATCCCGCTTTCTGCCTGAATCGCATACAGATATCCATGTACATCTTGGGCAAAAATCATTCCGTCAGCTGCCGCGATACTGCTACGTACAGAGCCACGAAGTGAATACCGCCAATAGACTGTTCCATTTTGCGCATCCATGCACACTACAGCCGCTTTCCCGGATTCATTATCATCGACCGATGCCGTAAAGAGACGTTTCCGATATACCAAAGGAGCAGACATAAAAATAGAAGCACCTACATTTTTAATCCATGACAACCGCAAAGGCAATTGCTTCCTTCCAGGCTTTTTATAAAAAAACGGACGCCTACATTGCCTTACCTCTCCATTATTGAAAAGTGCTTCCACTATTACAGTAAACTGCCGATGCTCCCATTGAGAAAGCAAAGGTATTTCCGTATACCAGTTGAAGTCGCTTTGACGTTCCAAAGGTTTGAAAGAGAGAACCTTTTTACCTTCCGATTCACACCAATAACGCATGGAACGTATTGGGGAAACCGTAGAGTAGGCATTGACCGACAAGGGAATCTTTCCGGAAGGAAGTACTGGAAGTTGTTCATCCTCCAACGAAACAATATGTAATGAAGGAGACAGATAACTATAACGTAAGTCGGACGTCACATCCCCCTCTACATCAACAGTCAGCACCCGGAAAGCGGAAGGAGCATGGTCAATGCCGCCACAAGCAGGCGTAGAGGTGCAGATGGTATATACTCCTGTTGTTTTATGCTTATGCATATGATTTACGTGCCAGTGGCCATACAACCAAGCCTTCAATCCTATGGCCGGTAGATTTATGTATTCCATATCACTAATACCATATTTGAAAGATATCGTATCTTCCGGCAGACTATGATTGAAAATAATAATGGATTTTTCCTTGCCTACATAAGCGAGATCATTTTTCATCCAGCGATATACATCTTCTTTGGTGTATTCCGGTAGATAATCTCCATGAAGCATAGGTGTCATTATGTAATGTGTGTTTCCCACATCGAATGAATAGAATACCGGTCCGTAGAGTTTTTCGAAAAGTTCTTCTCCATAAGTACCTTTCACTAAATCATGATTACCTATTCCATAAAAAACTTGTGTGTCTTCCATCAAGGCGGTGTTTAGTAAGTTTATATGACTCTTCAATCCTGATTCATAACAAATATCCCCTGTATGTACGATAAAAGCAATTTTTTCATTAGCCGAATATTCTCGAAGATTATCTGTCCATTCCTGATTCCCTTCTTTACTATGTATCTCTGTATCAGAAATATGTATAAATCGATGAGTCCCATCCGCCTGAATGCCACCGTGGCAAGGATATACGGGAAAGTCGTATCCTGTTCGACCGCCCTCTACCCGACAATAGTAGGCATTATCGGTTTTATATCCGGAAGGAGTAGTAATAAAAAGGAAACGCATGCGGGAATGTCCGGGTAATTGATATGTTCCATTTGAATCTGTTTGTACTACATTCAATCCATCGGAGACTGAAACATGGCATAGCTGTTTTTCTCCTTTATCAAGAATGTTGTTTCTGTTCTCATCAACAAATACTCTTCCTGTGTATTGAGCCATAACTTGTAATGTTGTTATTCCACTCAATAAGCCAATGGCTATACAATATTTTATACATTTACTCATCTTTAGCCATTTGAATACTGACATCGGTCTGTTTCTCTACTTCTACTATCTTATTGGCAAATCCTTTTTTGGAGAAGATGAGCCGGGCATTATCTTTCACTTTGATAGTATATCTGCCCCGATAGTCAGTCGATACACTTTCGCCTGGTTCATCGGATTGGATCTTCACTCCGGTGAGTGGAGTTGCCTGTATGTCACGAACAGTTCCTTTCACTTGAATCACTTTTCCATCTGTTCGTGATTTTTGAGAAGAACTTGTAACTGCTTGTTTACAGTTTTCAAAAGTACCAACATAGATCGGTAAATTGAAATAAATAAGGTCGGAAGAGGTACCTACTTGCAATTCAAATTTCCCAGGTTCAAAATAGCGATTTCCCCAATTGTCTGTCAGATAAAGTTCATGAACAGGAATCATTATAGTTGTTTCGCGTGTTTGTCCCGGAAGTAATTCCATCTTCATAAAACCTTTAAGTTGTTTCACCGGTGTCATTACCGAACTGACTATATCTCTTATATATACTTGTACCACTTCCTTTCCGGTTCTTCTTCCTGTATTTTTTAATCGAACAGATACACAGATTGTATCATGAGGCTGGTAGAGTGTTTTATCCGTGGTGACCTTCTGATATTCGAACTGAGTGTAGCTCAATCCATGTCCGAATGCCCATAATGGGGAACTGTTGGAGAAAACATAATCCCTACCCGGTTTTCTATATGTCCCCGGCTCTTTATAATATCCCTTATCCGTAGGTAAATAATTATAGTAAGCAGGTAGATGTCCCGTGCTTTGCGGAAATGAAAAAGTCAGTTTACCGGAAGGATTAACATAACCAAATAAAATATCTGCGATAGAATTCCCTTCCTGTTCTCCGGCATACCATTGTGCCAATATAGCGGGTACATTTTCTTTTATCCATGGGATCGCAAAAGGTTTTCCGGCTACCAATATAACAATTACCGGCTTTCCGACCGCATGCACTTCACGTATCAATTGTTCTTGTGCTCCGGTTAAAGAAATATCACTTAAGTCCATTCCTTCCCCACTGGTAGAAGGTTCGGGGGTATGACGTACGAATGCTGTGCTTGAACTTCCAACAAATATCAAAGCGATATCACTGCGACGGGCAGCGTCTACAGCTTCCGCTATTCCCGAAATATCCAACGAAGCCAATGAACATCCTTTTGCATAGTTAACTTTCACTCTATCGCCTAGCAAATCACGGATTCCCTGAAGCGGTGTTACCCCGTCTTCTTTATTTTTGCTCCATGTGTAATCTCCGAATTGGACATTGTCGGCATTCGGACCAAGCACTGCCACAGATTTCAGTTTCTGGATATTTAAAGGTAATAATTGTCCTTCATTTTTCAATAGTACAGTAGATTCGTCTGCTATCCGACGTGAAAGTTTCACACTTTCTTCCGAATGGAGAGGAAGCCGATAGGCAGCCTGTTCCTGATAAGGGTCTTCAAACAACCCCAATTCAAATTTAGCACGAAGTACACGTTTCACTGCCTGATTTATGTAACTGATGTCAAATTCCCCATTTCGTATTTTATCAGCCAGCACTGTATAAGAGTAACTGGAAGCTTCCACATCCAGCCCGGCGGTCAGTACCTGACTGGCTGCTTCAAAATCGTTTGCCGCTGTTTTATGAAAGGTTTTCAACATACTGATAACACCCCAGTCTGAATATACGTATCCACGAAAACCGTATTTATTCCGGAGAATATCTGTTAACATGAATCGGGAAGCCGAATTCGGAATCCTATTCCAAGAGTTATAGCTGGACATAATAGCCATAATTTCCGTTTCGGCAAGTACTGCTTCGAAGGGCTTCAGATAAATATCGAACAAATCACGTATTCCACACTCTACTGAGGCAAGATTCAGCCCTCCCGATGGATTACCATGCGGTCCGTAATGTTTCAGCATCGGGGAGATTCCATGTTCCATATATCCTTTTACTTCAGCAATCGCCATCTTTGAACAAAGAAAAGGATCTTCACCAAAAGATTCTTCCACGCGTCCCCAACGTAAATCGCGCACAACGTCAATACAAGGGGCTAACACTTGCTTCACTCCCATTGTATTCAATTCTCCTGCAATATGTTTGGTCTTTTCATAAGCTAGTTCTGGATTGAAAGTGCTTCCCAACGCTATATTCTGAGGATAAATGGTTGTTCCCTCGTGAACGATTCCGTGCAAAGATTCGGCAACAGAGAATCCGGGAATTCCCAAACGAGTTTTTTCCATCATATAGGTTTGTATTTCACGAAAAGTCTTGCGGCAACTAGCTGCTGTCAATGGAAATCCTTCGAAAAAACCATAACCTATTCCACCACACATCTTATCTAGCTTTTCCTGATTCAATATCTGACCATCGAATACATCCCATGAGTGTAAATGGCGAATCTGAGCTATTTTTTCTTCCAAGGTCATTCTGTCCAACAGATCATTAACTCTTACTTCCGTGGGAAGAAGCGGATTTTTATAAGGAAGCGACTGTTGTGCATCGACCGTCAGAGTGCAGACCAACATCACTGCCATGATTAAACTTAATGAAGTTTTCATTTATCAATTGATTTTTAATTAAATAGGGCAATAGTACTTGAATATGCCGATACTATCGCCCCGTTCTTTAAATTACTTGAAACTATTTTTTGTAAAGTATTCAAATGCACCTATATCAACTTTGTCTCCCCAAATTCGTTTATTACCGAGAATATCTTGAAGCAGCCCCAAACTTTGAACGGCTGTATTTGAGCCGGCATTAATCAGAGGTGAATTATCCTGTAATTGATAATTAGCAGCGCTAACATCCACAAAACAAGGTCCATCTGTCGCTGAATTATTTGTGTTCAAAGTAATGCAGCCATTTGTTGAACTGGGCTTATTTCCACCATTAAAACTAAATCCGCCTTGTACTGCGCAGTTGTCAAATCTAGCATTCTGATTTGCATCCAAATAGACTTGATGGTTAGTTCCGGTTTTATGTACATTTCCCCAAACTATTGAATTATACACGGCGGAATTTGAACTACCAATTCGTAGCCCGGCACTACTGCCACTACTTTCGTTGTTTACAATCGTCACATTGTAAAGTTGTGAACCTTGCGCGTTCACAATAGAGGAGGTAGTCAATGTTATATTCTTATAAATTAAACAGTTTATCAGTTTTGCTTTGGTATAAGATCCACCGGCATCTCTATGGGTTGCATTGTTGGTGATGATACAATTTCTGAAGGTCCAGCCTTTGTAAACAGCCAAAGATCCTTCTCCCTGACTGGCCTTAGACCCTGTAAAGATGAATCCGTCCACATAGCGATATATGTTATCATACATTTCATAAGCATATATTGACGGCCATGTATTGGCAGGTGCCGCAATCAAAGTGGATTTCTTACTCAAATCACGGTCTTTCACTTTATTCTCGATCCCTTTAAACCCACCATATATATTCACTTTCTTAAATTCAGTCCAGTTTTTCAACTGGTATTCTCCTGCTGCTATCCACAATTCCTCGTCACCATAATGAGTACATGCGGCCAAGCCTTCTTCCACGGTACCGAAAGCTCTTTCCCAACTTGTACCATCGCCTGTAGAACCAGCTTTCACATAAACAATCCGTCCGAAAGCTCTTTGAGCTATATATAAGGTATCCGAAACCTCTACGGTAGTACCGGTATTTCTCACGACAATATAACCATTACGTTCTTCATCACCGTCATTCGGGTCTACTGTCAATGAAATTTTAATATCCTGCACAATGTCTCCGCTAAAAGGTGGATATTCTTTTACTTTAATCCAACTTTCGGATGCAACACACTCATAAGGAACATTCAGGGATACCGGGAACTCCATTGGCTTACCTCCTTTTTCCGTAATGATATCTTTTTCTTGTTCGGATAAGGAAATAGACAACATTTTCTCTACATTCGACTGAATAACAGTGAGTTCGGCTTTAGTTGTACCTTCAGTACTCGTCAGCGTCACTGTTTTCTTGATTTCACCACCCGTGGTGTTCTTTGCAGCCTTTACTTTCAAATGATTCTTGTCTACCTTTGTAAAGGTAAATCCATTAGCTTCCTGCACATCCGTATTCCAATCAAGGTCAGTTATCACATCCAAAGTTGCTTCCCCACCATTAACATTGAAATAAATTAGCTTCTTCGACAGAGTAATCAGAGAACCACGCCCGTTCTGCTTGACAGGAATACGGGTAGACATTTGGTCCATCAGGCGAATTTCAATCCAACCTTCGCGCGACTTCATATCGGGATTTTCTTCTATTTCCGCAACAATAGAGTCCGGTTTCAAAGACTGTCCACGATAACGTTGCAATTTGATCCAAGAATCGGACGCTTCGGCAAACCAAGGATAGGTAGAATGAAGAGGTACTACTTGTCGTGAAGCGGAAGGCCCTGTGAAAAGCATTTCTTGTATTTCAATTTTAGGTTCCATACGACGTACAATATCGGAATCATCACAAGAAATCTGACATAATAAAGATAATAAGCCTGCTAATCCGCACCAAAACCTGCGGGAGTTCATATAATCTTTTTTCATAATATTCAGTCTTTAATTGTTTTTTCAATAACCTGCAATCCATTTAAAACTTCTCTCGGCGGGACATCAGATGGTTTATTCATTATTTCAAAAGAGACAGGACTTTCCATCTTTTCTACTCTGCGTACCATAGTTGTAGAGCCGCCTCCATCAAGGTTCAATGCCTGATAACATCCGGCCCCCTGGCAAAGTAACATCATATCTTCTAGTCGCATTCCATTTGAATACTCCGGTTGACGTCCGTCAATCACAAAAAGCCAAACCTTTTTGTGATCTTTCGATACCCCGACGAAAGTACGAGGATGAAACTGCATAGCATTATCATTTACTGTAAATTTGCCGACAGGCTGTCCGTCAACAAGTAAACGCTGCCATCCGGAAAGGGCATCTTGAACACGACTTTCCACTGAATAAAACTCATCAACGGATGTTATGTGAGCGGTCCCGTCATCTAAAATATAAAAGGCATTGTCGGCTTCCCAACCTAGTTTTGTCCAGAGGGCAACGCCATCCTTGTAAACCAACCCACCCGGTATCCATGTATTATCGGTTGTCGACTGGGAAAAGAAGTCTCCATTTGTTCCTAACAGGACTTTCCGCCCGCTAGCCTCTGCTTTCAAGGCTTGCTCCGTTACCAACTGTTTCTTCTTACCTACTTCAGGCTTATTGTCCGGGGTAGAAGTTACGACCGTCACGTTTTTATTCAAGTCAATCTCTGCAATCAGCATACGGGTTGGTTTTGTACAATAAGTAAATGTCACATCTGTAATATGTACTCCATCGTGTAGATTGTAAGTTTCTTCTTTTTCCACAGATTGGATATAAGGAACATTATCTGCAATTCCTTGCATTATTGGAGTGACCGCTCCTTTATAAGGTACTGTATTTTCTTCACTGGAACAACTGCATGAAAGAACCATAACAGCCAGTAATAGTGAGGTACGAAGGCTTTTAGGTATATATAAAATCTTGTGTTTCATAATTTTCTATATTAATTATATTTGATTTACGTTTTTTATTCCCATCCCGGATTCTGCGGCAGCAAGTTCGGATTCAAGGAGATTTCATCCAAAGGTATATTATAAAGATAGTTCTTCTCTGTGAAATTCATACTATACGTAACCCGCTTGGCATATGGAGTAATAAAACCGTCTTTGTCAAAGCCAATCTGTGTCCTGATCGTTGCAATCTCATCCGCAGTATAAAGCGTCGGATCCATCTTGGCTCCCCTGCGTACACGATTGAAAACAACCTCTCCTACATTCCAGCGGCAAACATCATCCCAACGATAACCTTCAGCAAAAAGCTCGATACGACGTTCACGGCGGATTTCACGAATTAGATTTTTGTCCGGTCCTTTAATATCAGGATATTTGGTTACCAAATCAGGGTCTTCCGGCGGATTTGCCGTTAGTTTGAAAGAAAAGCCTACGCGGGCACGAAGAGCGTTTACTGTTTTATCCAATTCAGGGTCTTTTCCTAGTTCAGCTCCAGCCTCAGCACGAATCAATAATGCTTCTGCATAGCGCATGACAGGGGCATCAATACTCCCTTTATGATTTCCGACCAAATGCTCAGATGCTTTATAAAACTTACACATTGAATATCCTGTACTGGAAGCTGCGTAGAAGGTACGCTTGTCCGAAGCCGGCAATATAGAGAATATATTAGGCGCTCCTCCCTTCATAGTTCCACCATCTTCCCGAAACAAATAACGTGCATATTTACTTCCCTGCTCAGGGAGACAAAGTGTTTGTAACAGACGTCCGTCGCGGTTCTTCATTTCAGCGTTATAACCCATATCAGGAGTATGGCAACCGCACATAGAAATTGGTTTTCCAGTTTTTGCACATAAATATTCTTCAAAACAGTCACGGCTCATGCCCAATTCGCCATTAGGAATACTATTGGTAACATTATGCCCCATATTTATAGAGGGATCATATTCGCGCGACAAGATAATCTCCGGATTGTCGTTATAATTATCCTGAATAAAAAGATCGAAATAACTGTCATCCGTACCGGAAGCCTGATACAAAGAATAACCGTAGTCCATTAGTTTTCCGGCAGCCTCATATGCTTCTTCCAAATATTCTACATCTCCTTCCATGTCACGATAACGTCTCCACGTGCCTTCATAAAGGCAGATACGTGCCTTCAACAGCAAAGCCGCATCACGGCTCACCCGGTAAACTTTCGTCTTGCGAGGCAAGAACTCAATAGCCTGGTCAATTGTCTTCAGAATAGACGCCATGACTACAGTACGAGAATCACGACCTTTATATAGTTCAGGCGAATTCTTGTCCAATGGAGAATCATACCAGGGAACATCTCCAAAAAGACATACCTTATTATAATAATCGAATGCTTTGAAGAACAGGATTTCTCCTGCATATTTTTTCTTATCCATTTCCGAAGCCGGAGATTTTTGGTAGTTTTGCAGGAAAGCATTACAACCTCTCACCGTAGACCAGTTCCAGTCTGAATTACTTGTCAATTTGGTATTTTGACCGAAAGTGATGGCACTGGCTCCCGAAGCGAGCAAATTATCCGATTGATATTCTTGGGAAATCATCGAACCTATATTCCATGCCAAAGGATCACCATGTCCCTTAATCAATTTAGGATAATACAAATTACAATATTGTTCCAAAGCAGCCGCATTGGCCGTTTCCCAAAAATGATCACTGGAAATCGCATCACCCGGTTCAGTATCCAGATAATTACAACTGGACAAAAGTAGGCATGAAGAACAAATTAATGAAATTATATACTGTTTCATAGTAGCTGACTATATTAAAATGTAACATTTATTCCAAATGAATAACTTCTCATAAAAGCGTACTGTTTACCGGCATTCTCACTTTGTATGCTTATACCATCACCCGTTATCTGATCTACAATATCAGGCGTCATAAAAGGTGGCAGACCTGTCTTTTCCCATAAATTCATACCGCTAACGTAAACACGTGCTTGTTCTATCTTCAACTTGGACAACCATTTTTGGGGTATATTATAACTGACTGTTATATCTTTCAAACGGATATAAGCAGCATTCTGTAAATATTTGGTCTGCACCTGTTTGCTCCTTTTATTTCCATTCGCATTCAACCGGGGATAATAGGCTGTCGGGTTCTCATATGTCCAAGTATTGTCTATATGGTATTGAGTAACATTTGAATTATAGATTCCACGGGAGAATCCCCAAAAGATATCACTTCCTGTCCACATATCCCTTTTTGCCACTCCTTCGAAAATTGCACGTATATCAAATCCATGCCAGCCGATTCCACCTTGCAGATTGAAACGATAACGCGGAGTTGAATTTCCTATAACTTTCTGGTCACCAGGATTATCCAAAGTGACATTACCTTTGTCTATTACTCCATCTCCATCCAAATCTTTATATCGGATATCGCCCGGATACCACTTCGTGGAAATAAACTTCTGCACATAATTCATCTTATCGGCCTCGAAATCATCTTGGATATATCCATCTGTCACATATCCCCAAATTTCTCCCAGTTTCTGACCTTTATAGTACATACCGGATGCCAATGAACCGTTCGGATTATCATATTTGGTTATTTCAGCCTGATAATCAGACAAGCCTACTACCAAAGAATAATCTAACGGACTGCCCAGTACATTTTGTATACGGTCTTTCCATGTCATTTCAAGTTCCCATCCGACTGTCCGCATATCTGCAATGTTTTCCTTACCGCCTGAAGTTCCCAACACAGCCGGTAATGTAACAGAACGTACCATATCTTTTGTATCACGCACATAAAAGTCAAACGAACCAAAAAGACGATTATTAAATAAAGACCAGTCCAATCCCAAATCTTTCGTCACAACTTTTTCCCAGGTTACCATACTAGGCAAAGATGGAATATTCAAGCTGCTTATGATTTTACCGTCCATCATATAATTGGTCAGTACCTTACCTGAAAGGATAGACATAAATGAATGATTACCGTCTGTTATCTGATTTCCAAGTGCACCGATAGAAGCTCTGATTTTCAGATTATCAACAACTTTACTTAATGGTTTGAAAAACTTTTCTTCTGAAATACGCCATCCTACAGAAGCGGAAGGGAAAAATGCCCAACGGTCATTCTTCGCATATTTCGAAGAACCATCATAGCGTCCGTTTACTTCCAGCAAATATTTTGAACGGTAATCGTAATTCAATCGAAAAAATGCGCCTTGTACTCTCCATATATCCGCACTTTCTGCATTTTCTTTATAATTAATAGCAAGATCGGATATAGGCAATTCATTGTCATACAAATTTGTCATGGTGTAGGATGTGGAAGCATATGTTTTCTCTTCCTGATTGTAACCGGCCATTAAAGACAGATTATGCATATCATCGAAAGATTTCTTATATTCAGCCCACACATTGATTGCCTGATAAATGTTGTTCGCATTATAGTTCTTCACGTAATTAGGAGTTTCAACTGTATATATCGGCCCTCCTTCGGGAAATGTCTGGGTCATTTCCTTGCGATGGAACTTTTGGACGGTAGAGTAACGATTCCACGAATAATCACCTTTTATGGAAAGTCCTTTCAGGGGATGAAGGTCAAAGCGTCCGGTATACCATTGATCCCATGTTTCTTTTTTATTGCGACCTGCAAGTGCCATTTTACCTATAATATTATAATTACCACTACTCAAATACAAACCGGCAAAATCACCATTCGGAAGAAAAACGGATAATGTAGGGTACATACGATAGATCTCATAATACCATGTTTGCGCATCCGAACCTCCATTATCCATATAAGGTTCGTCATTCTTTATATTACTCATACGAGTGGAAAAACTCATATCCAGCCAGCTAGTGAGTTTGGCATCGAAATTGAACGACAAGTTAAAACGTTTGTACGAATCATTGCCATAACGAAAAATACCAGACTGATCTTTATAACCGATAGAAGCATAATAATTATTACGTTCTGTACCGCCCGAAAGACTGGCGTTATGTTGCTGCATAAAGGCGGCTTTCTTATAAAATTCGCTGAGCCAATCTGTATTCCCTACATAAGCCCATCCCGGATTACTAGGACTGTAATTGGGATTTTGTATGCCTTCCGTATCGACCAGGATTGCCGGATTATTTGCCGGATCGGCAATATGTGCATCCAAAGCTTCCATGAATTTTTCATTAAAATAATAACTTCCCGGAGTATCATAGTCATAGGCTTTATTCCACATGCGTGCCCACACATCCGAACGAGGCATTTCCGGTAAACGGGCAGGTGAGCTCCATGAAAGGTTATTGTTGTAAGTCACCCGCGTTTTCTGATTACGATTTCCTTTTTTAGTAGTGACAAGCATCACGCCAAAAGCAGCACGTGCTCCGTAAACAGCTGCAGCGGAAGCATCTTTCAGGACTGATACACTTTCTACGTCTTGAGGATTAATCAATGACAAATCAGAGATTTCGACTCCATCTACTAAAATTAGTGCATTGCCTCCATTCAATGATGTATTACCACGGATATTAATCTTGGCTGCTTCGTTCGGCTGGCCGCTATTGAAGGTGATATTCAGGTTAGGCACCATGCCCTGAAGCCCCTGAGCTATATTACCGATAGGACGGTTTTCAAGAATTTCACCGGAAGCTGTTGTTACGGCTCCTGTCAGATTGAGTTTTTTTTGTGTACCATAGCCCACAACTACTACTTCATTCAAGGATGCAGAACTTTCTTCAAGTATGATTTTCAAAGAATGGTTTTCTTCCGATACCCAAATTTTCTTTGTGGAAAAACCAATATAGGATGCTACAAGTAGAGCGCGTCTACCATCTTTTATCCGTAATATAAATGAACCGGAAAGATCGGTTGTTACTCCCTGGGTAGTACCCTGTATGGTAATATTGACACCCGGTAACGCTTGTCCACTAACATCGACAACTGTACCTTTTACAGTATATTCTTTGGTTTCTACTGGTGCTTCTGATTTTTTTTCTTCTTTTTGGGGGAGGCGGACAATAATCACTTGTCTTCCTTTTACTGTATATGTCAGTTGTCTTGGGGGTAATATTCTATTCAAAATAGATACAACTGATTCGTTTTGTGCTTTGACTGTTACTTTTTCGTTTTTTTGAATTACGTCTTCTTTAAAAAAGAAAACATAATTGCTCTTCTTTTCCAGTGTTTTAAACAGGGTTTCCAAAGAGACGTTCGTCAGGTTTAATGTTACATTCGTGGATTGAAGAAGCATAAACCCGTCTTCTGCCGACATTTTTGGCGAATGGGACGTTAAAAGAATACATAAAAGTAAAAATCGAAAACCAATATTGGTTAAATATTTACTCTTATTCCTTGTCTGAGAGTTATTTTTCATATTTTTGTATTGTTAGATTGTTATAACTTTGGTGAGTTATCTTCAGTTCTAATGTGAACCGGATGATATTTCGCAGATATTATCCGGTTTGTTTGTTTAAGGTGGTATGTTTTTCATTTCTTACTTTTTAAAAGGTTATACTTTATTTTGATTTTCCGGGCATGATGTATATTTTATCCTCTTGCCTGATTATATTTAATGGTGTAGCCAATGAGATAGATTCCAATAATTCGTCAAGTGTGCAATTCAGGTCAAGACTGCCATAAAATTTTTCATCTTTCAGACTTCCCGATACCTCTATTCTTGTGTTATAATATCTTGATAGTGAATTTAGTACGTCAGAGAGTTTCTGTCCGTCAAAGTTCATGGCATCATCTTTCCAGCAAATGTAATTATATACATCGACTTTATCGACTTTTACCTCACCGTTCGCTTTAGAGAGACGCTGATTGGGAATCAAATGCTTTTTCTCTTTATTATCTACTTTCACATCTACGCTCCCTTGAACAAGTACAACTGCCGTCTCCACATCTTTCGCATAGTCGGTTACATTAAATGACGTCCCGAGTACGGTAACTTCTAAACGATTTGTTTTCACGACAAACGGGTGTGTGGCATCTTTCCGAACATCCAGATAAATCTCCCCTTGCACACTCAATTTTCTATTCACTTCAAAATCCGAAGCATATGATATGCACGATCCGGAATTAATCCATAACGAAGAACCGTCCGGCAGGATTATTTTAGAACGTTTTCCATAAGGCACCACTATCTGATTCACCGAAATTTTTTCTCCTCTTGAAGCAGCTACCAGTTGTTTGTTCACTGTTACTGCACCATCCTCATCCACTTGGATTTCAGCGTTATTTTTATCCAGGCCAACAGCCTGTCTGCCATCTAAAATAATCTGCACTTGTCCCGAACGACTTAAAGAGTCTATAACATCAGCCGTAATATTTGTATTTCCCTGCAATTTTGGTTGGGATAGAACATAATAAGCTCCCAAACATATGAATAGCAAGGCTGCCACACTCGCCACGTATACCATAAACCTCCGAGGCAATATTCTACGATGGGGCTGTACGGATTGCAAAGGTTGTTGTTGAAGTTTATTCATCATTCTATCAAAACTTTGCATCTTATATTCTTGAGAGGTAGATTTTCTGTTCTCCACTACTTTCATGTTCCGAATCATTGCGACAGCCAGTTCTATCTTTTCTTCACAACCGGGATGCTGAAGTTTATAGGATTCAAGCTCAAAGCCGTTTTCGGAGGAACCATATTTTGCCCATTGAAAGAAATCATCATCCAATAAGTATTTTTCTATATCTTTAAATGTATGTTGAGTCATTTTTTTACTTTATTTTCTACTATGACAAATGAGCAGATGAATTTATACTCATAGGAAGTGCTTTTTTTCAAAAAAAAATAATCGATGGGATAAGCAAAAGCGAGAAGAATATTATAACAAGCTATTATACAATTAGATAGAAAATATATGAATGAAAAACAAAATAGTAGCAGGTGAAACTTCTTTTCTGATTTTTTCCATAGAACGGGTTAATAGATTCCTTGCGGACTGGATATTGATTTCCATAATTTCTGAAATTTCTTCAAAACTCATCTCGTGGACAAAGCGAAGATAAATAATTTCTTTCTGACGCCCGGTAAGTCCTTTCAATATACGATGAACTTCATCAGATAGTCCTTGGTCATGTGTTAAAGACAATTGTTCATCAATTGTATAGTTCAGATCGAATGCAAGGTCGTAATTAGGTAATGGTCGAAGTCTTTCATTACGAAGCAATTGATTATATATTAAATTTTTTAGTGCACGAAAGAGAAAAGGACGTAGTCGGGTATTATCTGCAAGAATAATCTTTTTCTGATAAAGTTTCAAAAATAGATCTTGAATCAAATCTTCTACCATTTCATTATCTCCTCCAACTCTACGACCATAAGTTAATAAATCATCAAAAAAGAGACAATATAATTGGGAAAATGCAGTTTCATTTCCATTTAAAAATTGTATCCATAGATTTATTATGTGCTTTTGGTCATTGAGAGTCATAAACTGGATTTTTAAGCCGGGTTTCTAGATTTAAATTGTATTTTTCGTATTTTATTCAATGGTAATCTGAAGCAATATTCGCAAAATATATTGAGATATGCAAATTTTCGAATATTAAAAGAACATTTCGTGATATAATTGAAAATTTTAAAATCGGCTGTACATTTAAGAGAGTTTTTGTAATTCCATAAATTGATATTGTGTGGTGGAAGGGGGTGTGGGTTTTGGCTGTGATTTTGTTTCTATGGTTGCCCCGTAAGAAGTGAGTTTCATACAAGTCGTTTCTGTCATGAATCATATTATTGTGTACGGATAAATAGGCGAAGTATTATTTATAGTCTATTATATTCTAATTCGGTATATGAGTGTTGTCTTCTATTGATTGATGGGAAAAAGGAAACAATTAAGAAATATTCACATATGTTTTATGCGCTACTTTGTAGGTTAATATGTATATTTGCACTCGATATTATTTCTCTTATGGGGAGAGAAATAATGGAATAAGGTTCTAAATAGACCTTGAATGCATCTTTTATGGTGAAGATGAAAGGATATAATATTAGTGAGAAAGTTTCTCTAACTTTTGTGGGGATTAATTGTAACTGCTTGATATATAATGATTATTATATTTGAGCAGGATTAGAAGAATTGCCTTTAATTCATTGTTGAGTCAGGAGAAATACTACTACATCTCCTGTCATAGGAATTGGAAGAATCATTTTAATTCATTATGCTATTTTCGGGGTATGAACAACAGATGCATTGGTATGTGATGCGTGATCTCAAACGTTCCAATGCCAAGTTACCTGCTTATAAACAGCTCAGTAGTGAACATATAGAAGTATTTATTCCCATGCAGTGGCGGTTAAGTTTGAAGAATGGTAAACGAATTCGTGAAGAAGTACCGTTTATGCAGGATTTACTTTTTGTTCATGATACACAGGAAGTTCTTGATCAGTTTGTCCGTAAAATACCAACCCTCCAATACCGTTACCTGAAGGGAGGTGGTTATTGCCAACCTATGATTGTTTCCGATTTGGATATGGAGCGTTTTATACGTGCTGTCAGATGTTCGGAAAATCCCAAATATTATTTACCTGAAGAAATAAACGAGAATATGTATGGTCGTATGATCCGTATTGTTGGTGGCCCCTTTGAAGGTTATGAAGGACGTCTGCTTACTACTCGTGGCTCTAAAATTAAGCGTCTTCTTGTCGAACTGCCTAATTTCTTTTCGGTGGGTGTAGAAGTAAATCCTGATTTGATAGAGATAATATGACTGACTTCGTGTGGTTGAGAAAGTTGGGCTGAATTGTTCTATTTTTAGAATTTACCAAAACTAATGGTCTTATTACTGCTAATTGGATTATGTACAATTTGTGATATACTTTTTAGTTGTTTATAATCAACTTTATAAGAATATACGATAATTAATTGGGGTATTTGAATTATGAAACACGCATTTGATCGTTTTGTTCAGTATTTGCAGAAAAACTATTTTAGTTATTGGATTGTATTAGGAATTGATACATTCATAGCTTTGATTTGTACCTGGGTGTCATTTATCGGCATTCATTATATAACGGAGACTTCCAAAGAAATCACTTCTCTCTTTCATATTTTGGCGATTTCTGTGATTTCCAGTATCTTAGGTTCCTTTTTATTCCATACCTACCGTAATACGATCCGCTTTTCTCAGTTGAAGGAATTATGGAGACTTGCCGGAAGTGCGCTGATAAAAGCTGTCTGTATCGCAATGGCTATCTGGCTTTTCCTGCCTCAGACGGGACTGCATAATAGTCAGAAAATAGTCTTTGTACTGTTTGATGGTATGCTGACTTTTATTGCTATGGTAGGCTTCCGTATTCAGTTGATTCTGGTTTATGAACTCCTGCTGAATATGCTGAATAAGAAGAATATGCATATTCTGATCTATGGTATTGATGATAAGAGTGTGGCATTGAAAGTTCGGCTAATGAACAGCTCCCACTATAAAGTGGTAGGCTTCTGTATCTACGGAACAGGCGACTCCATCCGGCGTGTGGCTGATCTTCCCGTTTATTCGTTTAAAGATGAAGAGTGCTTTAACAAGCTTATTCATAAGAAATGTATCGGCGGCATCCTGTTTGCCCGTTACGAGAATACCCGTGAAGAGGA
>ULSD01012414.1_pt1 | contig 61993 bp, 64 predicted proteins | sample 1956051 | NCBI WGS metagenome assembly ULSD01 (sample SAMEA4835699, study PRJEB28245) | human gut metagenome | biome: gut microbiome; material: fecal sample | place: Denmark | collected 2008
TACGAGGCGATGGAGGCTTTTGTAGAGTATAAGCCGTTGTAACGAAACAATAAGAGAAGAAATCGGGACGCAAGGATACCGTAAATAGAAATGAATGTCCTTTAGCCAATATATACCCCTGAAAAATGAATATATACTGCATTCGCGGTTGAATATATACTGCATCCGCCTACGAATATATCTTCATCGGCAAACGCAGTACTACTGCGTTTGCAACTCAAACGGATTGGCTAATTGCGGACATTTATTAAATAGAAAAGTGTCCTTGTGCCCGATTTTTTATTCCACAAACTCTGAATGCCTTATCCGTTTTTCCCGAAAAAACAGTACCTTTGCATGCAAATAAATAGTTTCATAAAGCGATATGGAAAAGGAAAGTTTGATTAAAAGGTATTTGGTTTTTATTTTAGGTCTGTATTTCTTGGCAATGGGAATCGTATTGATTGTGCATTCGGCATTAGGAACCACCCCCATTTCCAGTACCAATTACGTGTTGAGTCTGAATACTCCGCTTACCTTGGGAACATGGACATTTATCACCAATATGCTGATGGTACTGATTCAGCTTTGGCTTATCCGGGGTGGGTACGGTACGCGTAAAGATGTGGTAGAAATCTTGCTTCAGATACCTTTGTCGTTTGTATTTTCTGCATTTATTGATTTGAACATGTGGCTTATTTCAGAGTTGCATACTACGGGTTACCTGATGTCAATAGGAGTTTTGTTGATGGGATGTCTGGTTCAGTCGGTAGGTGTGGTGTTCGAAATCAAGCCTAAGGTAGCGATGATGAGTGCCGAAGGAACAGTGAAATATCTTTCTCGCCGTTTGCATAAGGAATTCGGTAATGTAAAGGTTGGTTTCGATGTAACGTTGGTTCTGATAGCTGTGCTTCTTTCGTTAGGTTTTACTCGAAGTATTGAAGGAGTACGTGAAGGCTCGGTTGTAGCAGCACTTATTACTGGTTATATTGTGAATTTTTTGAATCATAAAATCATGACCCGCAAGATGCCTTACCGGCTGATGCCAGTACGTATTTTGCATAAATAAACAGCTGAGTGTTGGAGGTGTGTCTGTTTGTCTTGACACACCTTTTGGGGGCAGAACAGTATCAATACAGTTTCTTTATCAGGTCGCTTCTCCCTATCCGTTTCAGTTCGGCAATGATTTTGCGCCGTTCTTCAGGCTTATACCAGAAGAAGAACATACGTTGCGCCAACTTTTCTTTCTGTGTTTTTGCCGAGAAAACGGGTTCCAGTGTGTATGGATGCACACCTGTGTACCAGGCTTCTGTTGCGACAGTCATGGGAGTAGGTGTAAAGTCTTGTACCTGTTCTAAATGAAAGTCCAGCTTTTTAGTGATGACGGCAAGTTCGGCCATGTCCTCTTCTGTACATCCGGGATGACTGCTGATGAAATAGGGAATAATCTGTTGGCGCAGGTTCAATTCACGGTTCAGGCGGTCGAAGATTCGTTTGAATTCATAGAATTGTTCGAACGGAGGTTTGCGCATGATGTCCAATACCCGTGGGCTTGTATGTTCAGGAGCTACTTTCAGCCGTCCGCTTACATGACGTACGATGAGTTCGCGCGTATACTGTGCTGCACTCCGATTTACTTCAGGGTCTTTGCTTTGATGTAATAACAGGTCGTAGCGCACTCCGCTTCCGATGAAACTCTTTTTGATGCCGGGCAAGGCATCCACGCTGTGATAGATGTCCAGTAGCGGGCGATGGTCGGTATTCAGGTTCGGACAAATTTTCGGGTGCACACACGAAGGGCGTTTGCACTTGTGACACAACTTTTCATCTTTGCCATGCATGGCATACATGTTGGCAGATGGTCCGCCCAAATCGCTTAGGTAACCTTTGAAGTCGGGCATTTCTGTAATTGCTTTTACTTCTTTCAGAATGCTTTCCTTGCTTCGGCTCACGATGAATTTTCCTTGGTGTGCCGATATGGTACAGAATGCGCAGCCTCCGAAACATCCCCGGTGGATATTGACCGAGAATTTAATCATATCGTATGCAGGGATGCGCTTGCCTTTGTATTTCGGATGAGGCAAGCGTGTATAAGGAAGGTCGAACGAATGGTCCAGTTCTTTTTGGCTCATGGGTGGATAAGGTGGATTTACGACTACTACCTTATCGCCTGTTTCCTGCCAAATACGCAATGCTTCATATTTGTTCGATTCTTCTTCGATGTGGCGGAAGTTCTGCGCCTGTTTACGTTTGTCGGCAAGGCATTCTTCATGCGAGAAGAGGTGCAGGTCTGTTTCTTCTGCAGCAAAACTTTTCCGGTCGGCCAGATAAGCCGTTTGTGGAATGTCGGTGGGTAGTGGCGTGCCGCATGTTTTCATGTGCCGGCACAGTTCGGTTATGGGCTTTTCGCCCATGCCGTATATCAGCAGGTTGGCACCTGAAGTTATCAGGATAGAAGGGCATACTTTATCTTGCCAATAGTCGTAATGCGTCAGGCGGCGCAGGGATGCTTCGATACCTCCCAGCACGACGGGTACATCCGGATACAGTTCTTTCAGGATGCGTGTATATACTATGCTCGGATATTCCGGCCGCATGTCGTGTCTTCCGTCGGGGGTATAGGCATCTTCGCTCCGCAACCGTTTGTTGGCAGTATATTTGTTTACCATGCTGTCCATACTTCCGGCGCTTATACCGAAGAACAGGCGTGGGCGCCCCAGCTTTTTGAAGTCACGCAGGTCGTCACGCCAGTTAGGTTGGGGCACAATGGCTACTTTCAGTCCCTCTGCTTCCAGAATACGCCCGATGACGGCAGCACCGAACGAAGGATGGTCGATATACGCGTCTCCGCTGAATAAGATGACATCCAGTTCGTTCCAGCCTCTCAGTTCCACTTCTTTTTTTGTCGTAGGTAGCCAGTCTGTCAGTTGATAGGTTTTGTTTGTCATTGGGAGATTTCAGGGTTTGAGGTTTTCATCATAAGGAGGACACAGAAAGACTCTCTTTTTGTTTATCTGTTTATCTCCGTGCCCTCCGTGTGAATGTAGAAATTCAAAACAGTTTCTCAGTTCAGAGGTTCGTTCAGCAGTTCGGGGCTAAGGCTGCCTTCCTGCTCACGTTGCCATTTGATGTACAGCTGGATAAGCTGATACAGGCCAAATGCTTTCATGTTGTTGTGATAAATCACATCAATGCACAGGTCGAGCAGGTCTTTGCAATTACCTTCAGAAGAAACGATGAGCGAACGCACGTTCAGTTTCAGTTTGTCCAGAACCGATTCGTCTACAATGCCGTTGCTGTCTATCAGGTGTTGGAACAAGGCATATTTTTCAATGGTTTTCAGGTGTTCTTCTGATATTTCCATAGTCCGTGTGCCGGACGGGTTTGCTTGAATTGTAAACATGATATTTGTCGTTTTTGAGGTTAATGTAAAGCAAAGATAACCGTTTTTTCTTATTCTGTGTATTCTTGAGCGGATTTTTTCACATATACATGGTGAGGCGCACGTCTCCTGATGCCGATAAGACGTGTTTTTCACCTGTTTACCCCCAATCAGCACGTAGAATATTTTAATGAATTCCGCATCTTGCCAATTAACTTGTAGGGAAGGGTTTGCCTGCCCGAATACATCCACGCAGGCGCATACGGGCGGGCGGACACCGTCCCTACATTGGCTCATTGCGGTATTTATATTTTAATTTACTCTTTACTATTTTGATATTATACCATGCGCGGTATGAATTTGTGCATTTTCTTGAACATTTCGCACCGCTTTTGTAGAGACGATGTGCACATCGTCTCTGCTACGTGGCATATACAAAATGCACATTTTCATACCGCGCAAAGGACCAAAAAATCACCCAAAGCACACACGGAAACGGATACATCAAGCCAAGAAAAACTTTTTGGAGAAATTCAAAACAGCTTCTAAGAATACAACAGAAGATGTGCAAACCGGTGATTTGCAGCTTCGCAGGTATCAATGAAAAACAATAATAACATAAAAATTAGCAAAAGATGAAAAAGAATATATTGAAAATCACGTTTGCAGCCGCTTTGGCTGTAGTCGCAGGTGTAACGGCTTATCAGGCGCAGAATAAAGAAATGATGTCAGACTTGGCTCTTGCCAATGTGGAAGCGTTGGCAAGGGATGAAAATACAGGAGGGGATCATGGAAATGAAGAGACCTTTAAAAAAGGTTATATGGCTTCTACATACAAACTGTATATACCTGAATTCCATATGTATACGGAAATACCCTGTTGTAAATATACTGCGAATAAATATAGTGTTTGTTCTGCGATGGATGTTTGTCCTTAATAGTATAGGAGATTTTGTGAAGAATATTTATATCGAACGCATGATTCGGCTGTAGGATTATGCGTTCTGTGATATTAATTTCAATATGAGAGTAAACAAGATGAAGTATGTGTATGTGATTTTAGTATTTTTGCTTTGTGGATGTTCCCGTTCTTTCCGTTCGGACAGTGAATCATGCAAGGTTTCGGTCGATGTGGATTTCTCGGTTGTGGAAGAATGTCTTTCATTGGCTGATATTGTGTCGGCTAAGCAGATTATTCCTTTGTCTCTTCCCAAGGGCGAGGTGATAGGCAGGCCGGTTCAGGTCTGTACATCCGACAGCTGCCTGTTCGTTTACGACCAGCTTCAGCAGGCTATTTACCGTTTTACGAAAGACGGTACTTTTCTTAATAAGATTCATCGGCAAGGGCAAGGTCCCGGCGAATATACCACGGTTACCCGTCTGATGGTCGGCAGTCATCCAGAGGCCTTGTATGTATATGATAAGGTGGCGGGGAAAATTCATGTATATACTTTTACCGGTGATTTTCTCCGTACGATTACGACTGAATATATGGCTAATCATATAACGTTGTTGCCCGACGGCAGTTTCCTTTGTTTTACACCGGATTTCATTTATAATGGTCCGTGCGGCCTTTGGCGGATGTCTGCTGATGGTAAGTTGTGCAAGATGCTGTTGGAATATAAGGAAAAGTATCCGGTAGTCTCTGCCTATTGGAACCGGTTTTATGCCGTATCTTCTCAAACGGTTGGCATTGCGTGTCCGGCTACTGACCGGTATCTGCATTACGATTGCAAGGCGGATTCAGTGAGTATGGAATTGCAAATCAATTCCCGGCAGCATACTACTTTCCAGTCCGTAGCAGTTCAGTCCTCGCTCAGTCCCTTGCAGCCAGGACTGCAGTCCTACCCTATATAGGACTGTAGTCCTATTCCGCTGGGACAGCAGTCCTGACTGTAAGGGACTTTTCATGCAGTCGGCTTCTGCGGACGAACAAAGGAAGTAATCCATGAATTGATACTTCATCCGTCTACGGATATATACTTCATTGGCAGATGCAGTACTACTTCAGACAATCTTTCCGCCGTTGAGGGTAATCTGCATAATTTAGATGCGTTTGCTCTGAAAAAGAAGATAAGTAGCTTTGTCCTTTGGATGGTATTTTATAATTTTGCACGTGAATAATTTTTTTTATAAAAATAGCCAAGTGAATATGAAATATGCTCTTGTAACAGGTGGCTCAAGAGGGATAGGACGGGCGGTTTGTCTGACACTGTCGCAAATGGGTATACCGGTTCTGATTAATTATCAGTCTAATGATACAGCAGCCCGTGAGGTTTTAGATACGGTTGTTTCCCGTGGTGGAAGCGCAGAGTTACTGAAGTTTGATGTCGGAAACGAGCAGGAAGTCTCTGCGGCTTTGGATGCATGGGAACAAAACCATCCGGATGATTATATAGCATACCTTATTAATAATGCAGGCATACGGCGGGATAACCTGATGTTTATGATGCCTGAACAGGACTGGCATGATGTCATCAATACTTCGCTGAACGGTTTTTATTACGTGACACGGAAATTGTTGCCTAAAATGCTGATGAGAAAACACGGAGGGCATATTGTCAACATGGCTTCTCTGTCGGGACTGAAAGGTATGCCTGGACAGACAAATTACAGTGCAGCAAAAGCGGCGTTGATAGGTGCGACCAAAGCTTTGGCACAAGAAGTTGCCAGTCGGAATGTGACGGTTAATGCCGTTGCTCCTGGGTTCATCGAAAGCGATATGACCAAAGATTTGCCTGTTGAAGACCTGAAGAAGATGGTTCCGATGAATCGTTTCGGCAAGCCGGAAGAAGTGGCAGCATTGGTCGGATTCTTGTGCTCGGATGCAGCCGGTTATATTACAGGCGAGGTGATTTCGATAAACGGTGGTTTGTATACTTAGTGCATAGGGCTTATGAATAAGAGAGTAGTAGTTACCGGTATCGGTGCATGGGCGTGCATCGGTACAGATATAGATACTATCAAGTGTTCTTTGTATGAAGGAAAATCGGGTATAGGAATTGATAAAGCCCGTATCGCTTATGGATTCAGGTCGCCTCTGACGGGAATCGTAGAGAAACCCCAATTGAAAGGATTGCTTGACCGCCGTCAGCGGGCTTGCCTGTCGGAAGAAGCCGAATATGCATATATGGCAGCCCGTGAGGCTTTCCGGATGGCAGGTGTAGACAGCTCTTATTTGGCAGGCAATGAGGTGGGCTGTATTTTCGGAAACGATTCTACAGCAGAGGCCGTCATCAAAGGTTATCAGATTATGGCGGAAAAACACGACTCCGAACTGGTCGGTTCCGGGTCTATTTTCCAGTCGATGAATTCTACGGTCAATATGAATTTGTGCTCTATCTTTGGCTTGCGTGGCATCAACTTTACGGTAAGTGCCGCTTGTGCCAGCGGCAGCCATTCGATAGGTCTGGGTTATATGCTGATTAAGCAGGGATTGCAGGACATGATTCTGTGCGGTGGAGCACAGGAGGTTAACATGTATGGAATGTCCTCGTTCGATGCTATCCGTACTTTTTCGATGCGGACAGATGAGCCGGACAAGGCTTCTCGCCCTTTCGACCGTGACCGTGACGGTTTGATACCAAGTGGTGGTGCAGCGGCTCTTGTACTTGAAGAGTATGAACATGCCAGGGCGCGGGGAGCAGAGATTTTATGCGAAGTCTGTGGTTATGGTTTTTCCAGTAATGGTGGAGGTATCTCTCAGCCTAGTGATGAAGGGTCGGCACTTGCCATGATGCGGGCAATGAAGGATGCTGCGATTGAGGCAGACGATGTAGATTACATCAATGCCCATGCAACCTCTACACCGCGTGGTGACATGGTAGAGGCGATGGCTTTATCCCGTCTGTTCGACAAGAAACATGCATGGATATCCAGTACGAAGTCGATGACCGGGCATGAATGCTGGATGGCAGGTGCAAGCGAGCTGGTTTATTCGATTGTCATGATGCAGAATAATTTTGTGGCTCCTAACATTAATTTCATGAATCCGGACGAATATTCTGAGAAGTTGCATTTGGCTACAAAGACTATAGATATGGAGTTGGATGTTATATTAAGCAATTCTTTTGGCTTTGGAGGAACAAATTCGGCATTGGTTATTAAGAAGTTAAACAAATAAATATTTTTGAATGATGAAGAAGGTTATTTTGTCCCTTGTGTTTGTACTGGGAAGCTTATTTTATGTGGGAGCTCAAGAAAAAACAATATTGGATGTAAGCCAAGCACAGGTAGTTAATCTGGTTGTCGATTTTTCGAATGCTTCTATACATAACATGGATGAAAATGCTTTTTCAACCTATGAGCCGAGTTATGCCAAAGGAAAGAATGAAGTGATTGCTAAATTGGTTGAAGAATTTAACGATGAGGAAAAAGTCGGTTTTATATTGAGCAATTTCCCAAAAGCTGACTATACGGTTAAGGTAAATGTCGTGTCAGTCAGCAGGAAAGGTGACATGCTCAGCAATGCTGAGATTTTAGACATCGACGGGAATGTGATTGCTACGATTTCAGACATAAAAGGAGATGGAGGTACCTTTGGCTCTAACATGAACCTGATGGGTGACGGGTGTAAGTCTACCGGTGAAGCGTTGGCCAAACGTATGGCAAAGATGATAAAGGTTGAAAAGAAAAAAGCGAAACAATGATACATTTATTTCCTGCATTGGAAGAACGGTACACGAAGGAACATTTATCGGCACGCGAAGCACAACGCTTGGCAGAGTTTATTGCGTGGGGACCTGTGGTATTCCAAGTTGCTAGGATTATGCTTAAATGGGGCATCCTGGATCTGATAAGAGATTCTGGAGAAGGTCTTACACTTGAAGAAATCGTGAAGAAGACGAAACAGTCAGAGTATGCAGTCAAGTGTTTGCTGGAAGCTTCGTTGAGCATAGGTATTCTGTTGGTCGATGTGCAGGCCGAACGTTATACATTGAGCAAGACTGGTTGGTTTCTGATAAACGATCCGGCTACCCGGGTTAATATCGATTTTAATCAGGATGTGAATTATGAAGGGTGGTTTCATCTGGAAGCATCCTTGAAAGAGGGAAAGCCCGTGGGACTGAAACATTTCGGCGATTGGTCTACTATTTATGAAGGTCTTTCGGAGTTGCCGGAGCAGGTGCAGCGTTCATGGTTTGCATTTGACCATTTTTACAGTGATGCCTCTTTCCCTGAAGCTTTGCAGATTGTGTTTAAGAAGCATCAGACACGCTCGTTGTATGATGTAGGTGGAAATACGGGCAAATGGGCTTTACAATGTGTGCATTTTGATAAAGAGGTCGAGGTGACTGTTCTGGATTTGCCGCAGCAGATAGAGATGATGAAAAAACAGATAATGCCTGATGCAGAAGCCAGACGGATAAAGGGATTCGGCATGAACCTTTTGGATAAAAACAGTGCGTTCCCCCGTCGGGAAGGTGGTGTGGATGCAATATGGATGTCTCAGTTTCTGGATTGTTTTTCTATGGATGAAATCGTCAGCATTCTTTTACGCGCCAGGGAAGTGATGTCGGGTCAAACCCGGTTATACATCATGGAGACACTTTGGGACCGTCAGCATTTCGAACCGGCTGCTTTTTGTCTTACGATGACTTCGCTCTATTTTGCTGCTTTAGCAAACGGGAACAGCAAAATGTATCATACGAATGATTTGTCAGAATGTATCGGTAAGGCAGGATTGGAAATAGAGGAAATATTCGATGGCTTGGGCCAGGGACATAGTATTTTAGTTTGTAAATTGAAACAATAATAATTAAAGAAATATGAGCAGAAAAGAAATAGAACAAAAAGTAAAAGCGTTGATGGTAGACGAACTGGAAATAGAAGAGGATAAGATTTTTCCTGAAGCCAGTCTGAAAGATGATATGGGTATTGACAGTTTGGACTACGTGGACATTGTCGTTATTATAGACCGGGTGTTTGGTTTTAAGATAAAGCCCGAAGACATGACAGGGGTGAAGACTTATGGCCAATTCTGTGATTACATCGAAAGCAAGTTAAACTGTCAGTAATTCTTGTTATTGTATTGCAATGGAGAAGCAATGGGCAGGTACGACATACGGGAATAACTGGATGCATCGATGGCTGATTAGGATGTTGCGTTATATTGATGTAAGAGTATTCTATGTTTTTACGGCACTTTTTGTTATACCGGTATGTTTGATACTGAACCCAAGCCGCAAGATTATTTTCCATTATATGCGTAAGCGCATGCAGTTCGGCTGTCTGCGCTCGGCGTGGTATACCTATCTGAACCATTGTCTTTTCGCCCAAGTAGTCATCGATAAGTTTGCCATGTATGCAGGAAAAAGGTTTGAAGTGAAGGTGGTTGGTTATGATGCTTATCTCCGTTTGCTTGAAAAGCCCGATGCGTTCGTACAGTTGAGTTCTCATATCGGGAATTATGAAATTGCCGGTTATTCTTTGAAGGCAGACAAGAAAGCGTTCAATGCTTTGGTTTATTGGGGGGAAAAGGAATCGGTAATGAAGAACCGGATGTTCCTGTTCAAGGATACACATATCCGTATGATACCTGTATCTCCGGATATGTCACATCTGTTCGATATCAATGCAGCCCTATCAAAAGGGGAAGTGGTAAGCATACCGGCAGACCGAATCTGGGGGTCGCCTAAAAAACTGGTGAAGTGTTTCTTGGGTGGGGAAGCTTCATTTCCCTATGGACCTTTCAGCATAGCGACGATGCGTTCGCTGGACGTTGTGGCTGTAAACGTGATGAAGACTGCTGCAAAGCAATATACGATTTATATTACTCCTTTATTATATAATAAAGAGGCAAACGGCAAGGCTCGGATAGAAGAACTTTCTGATGCTTATGTGAAAGAACTGGAGAAAATGCTTGGCCTGTATCCGACACAATGGTATAATTATTTTGATTTTTGGCATGAATGAAGATGAATGAATTTGATTTTTATAACCCATCAGACGAATTTATGCGTAGTATCCGTCTGAGCGAACTTTTACCGCAGCAGCCTCCGTTTGTAATGATTGATTGCCTGACTCATTACGAAAAAGATAAAGTGGTTAGTGAGACTACAATCCGGGAAACAAATATTTATGTGGAACATGGAGTGATGCAAGGTTATGGACTTATTGAGAACATCGCCCAGACTTGTGCCGCACGTATTGGGTATATCAATAAATACATTCTGAAGCAGGGCATCCAAATCGGTTATATCGGTTCACTGAAGAATCTTACTATTGAATCGCTGCCTCATACGGGCGATGTGATAACGACAGAGGTTACGGTTCAAGATGAAATTCTGGGAATGATTTTGGCAAAGGCTATTATCCGAAAAGGCAATCAGCTCCTTGTAAATGCTGATTTGAAGATTGCTTTAAAAAGTTAACTGGTATGGTATTGACGGAAAAAGTAGGAATAAAGGTCAGGTTTAGCGAAGTGGATATGATGAAGGTTGTCTGGCATGGTTCGTATGCTAAGTATCTGGAAGACGCACGTGAGGCTTTCGGGGAAAAATACGGACTTACTTATGAAGGATATCTGGAGCATGCATGTTATGCGCCTATTGTGGACATGCAAATCCAGTACCGCAAACCTCTTAGGTATGGAAGCAAGGCTTATGTAAGCATATCTTACCAGCCTACAGAAGCAGCCAAGATTATCTTTCATTACGAAATCAGGGATTATGAGGATGATTCATTGTATTGCCGGGCCACTACCGTACAAGTTTTTATGGATATGGATTATCAACTCTTGTTTAGTAATCCTGATTTTTTTGAAGAATGGAAGCGCAAATGGCAACAGTAGTAGCACATAATATCATATCGCCACTTGGCTTTACGAGTGAGATGAATTATCATGCAATCAAGTGTGGCAATTCTTCGTTGCGTCTTTGCGAAAAAGCATTCGGTACCTCATTGTCGGTAACAGCGTCTGTCTTTGATGAGGAAATGCGGGAACAGCTTCTGGTTGAAGGATTTACTTGGTTTGAATCTCTTGTTATCCATTCGGTCCGGAAGGCGATTGCTGACATCGGTATGGATGTATCGGGTAAAGAGGTATGTTTTGTGTTGAGTACCACGAAAGCGAATGTCGAATCGTTGGACACTATCTCGGATGAACAAGTTTTGCCAGGAAGAACGGCTGAGAAGATTGCCCGTTATTTGGGTTTTGTCAATGAACCTCTTGTGGTATGTAATGCCTGTATCTCGGGTGTCTCTGCTTTGATTGCTGCTTCGCGGCTGATTGATGCTGGTTTTTATCGTCATGTGGTGGTATGTGGTTGCGATGTGTTGGGAAAATTCATTGTTTCCGGATTTGAGTCTTTAAAAGCACTTTCTCCGGATGAATGCAGACCGTTTGACGAAGAACGCATCGGACTTAATTTGGGCGAGGCAGCTGCTACTGTCGTTTTGTCGGCAAGCAAGGGGAAATGGCATATCTGCAGAGGGGCGGTATGTAATGATGCATATCATATCAGTACTCCCTCGCCGAAAGGGATTGGTTCGGGGATGGCACTTGCAAAGGTGCTTGGCAATGAAAAAGAAGAGTTGGCTTTTATCAATCTGCATGGTACGGCAACTCTGTATAATGACCAGATGGAATGGAAAGCGCTTGAACGCTCTCACCTTACGGACGTTCCGGCAAATGCATTGAAAGGTTATTTTGGGCATACTATGGGGGCTGCTGGTGTAATGGAATGTATTATTTCGATGTTATCGGCAGATGATGGTGTTATCTTAGGTACCAGAGGTTTTCATGCTTCCGGTGTCTCAGGGGTTATCAATATGTCTTCCCATAACCGTAGTTCCGATAAAGACGCTTTTGTCAAACTCATTTCTGGATTCGGAGGGTGCAATGCTGCCGTTTTCTTTACTGGTAAGGCGGAAGAAGATAACCGTGTGTTACATCTTCCGGATTATACGACAATAAGCAAAGTTATTCTATCTTCGCAGGAAATATGGATAAATGAAAACCGGCTGCCGATGGTGGAAAGAGGGAAAAACCTGATAGTGGAACTGTATAAGCGCAGCATGGGAGACTACCCACGTTTTTATAAGATGGATGGTTTGTCTCGGTTAGGGCTGGTCGCTGCAGAACTGTTGTTCCAATCGGTACCGGATTTTGACAGCTATGAACAGACTGCCATTGTCCTGTTCAACCACAGTTCGTCTCTTTGTGCGGATAAGAAATACCTTGCATCTATCAGCGGGGAGAATAATTTTTTCCCAAGCCCCAGTGCTTTTGTCTATACTTTGCCCAATATAGTCAACGGGGAAATAGCATTACGGCATGGTATGCATAGTGAAACATTGTTTTATATTTTGCCAGAGCGGGATGAAAAAATGATGGGGCAACTGGTAAGTTCAACTTTGGCTGATGAAAATCTCTCTTATTGCTTAACCGGCTGGCTGGAATATATGGGAGATGATGATTTTGTAGCTGATATTAGATTGATTAAAAAAGTAAATTGAAAATAAGACACTATGGAAGATTTGGTATTGAAACTTAAAGAACAGATTATTGAAGCATTAAATTTAGAAGGAGTATCTCCTGAAGATATAGATGTCAAAGCACCGCTTTTCGGTGATGAAGGTCTGGGGCTCGATTCGATTGATGCCCTGGAGATTATTGTGCTGTTGGAAAAGAACTATGGTATCCGTTTGTCCAATGCAGCAGAAGGAAAGGCTATTTTTACCAGTATAGAGCATATAGCGGATTATGTAAAAGAACACCGCACTAAATAAGTGATTGTGAAACAACGTATAGCGATAACAGGCAGCGGCATCATTTGTGCGATAGGTACAGATAAGAAAACTGTATCTGATGCGCTGGTAGCCCGTAAGAGTGGTATCCAGGGCATGAAGTATCTTCCTTCGTGTCATAAAGACCTGCTGGTAGGAGAAGTAAAGCAATCGGATGAAGAGCTGAAAATTTCATTGGGCATACGGGCTGACAAGATTGTCAGCCGTACGGTCTTGCTGGGAGCCTATGCGGTGCGTCAGGCTTTGGATGATGCCGGTCTGAAGCTTCCATATTTGAAAACCAGGCGTGTCTGCTTTATTTCCGGTACTACCGTGGGAGGGATGGATGTGACAGAACGTTTTTATCATTCTATCCTGGCCGATGATACCTATTTGGATTATCTGGATGCATTTGATTGCGGTAAATCTTCGGTGGATATTGCAGAACTTGCAGGGCTTGATGCGGATACCTGTACTGTCTCTACGGCTTGTTCTTCAGCATTGAATGCAATTATTCTTGGAACGAGAATGCTGTTGGCTGGCGAAGCAGACCTTATTGTCGCTGGCGGGGCTGAATCTCTTTCCCTGTTTCATTTGAATGGGTTTAAGAGTCTGATGATTTTGTCATCTGAACCATGTCGTCCTTTTGATGCTTCCCGTTCAGGATTGAATTTGGGTGAAGGTGCTGCCTATGTCGTGCTGGAGCGTTTTGAGGATGCTGTTGCCCATCATGCTGAAGTTTCGGCTTTCATAGCCGGATATGGTAACCGTTGTGATGCTTTTCATCAAACAGCCACATCTGAAAATGGAGAAGGTGCATATTTGGCTATGCAGGATGCCTTATGTATGGCGGGAATAGATTATACGCAGGTTGATTATATAAATGCTCATGGTACCGGAACTTTGAATAATGACCAAAGCGAATCGGTCGCTTTAAAGCGTTTGTTTGACGGAAATATTCCACCGGTATCAAGTACCAAATCGTTTACCGGACATACGACGAGTGCATCAGGAGCGATAGAGACTGTTATTTCCTTGATAGCTATGCGGAATCATTATATTCCTGTTAATCTTGGCTGGCAGACAGCAGATGCCAATTGTATTGTTCCGTTTATGGGTAATGGGCAATGCCGGTTGCAGTATGTGCTATGTAATTCTTTTGGTTTTGGAGGCAATGATACATCGTTATTGTTATCACAGCAGGAAAGTGAATTACCGTTGTCTGACAGTAAAGTGGAGGCTGAAATTCTTTCCGGGTATGAATTAAAGAATTTGGATGAACTGAAGCTGTTGAAGCAGTTTATTCCGCCTATTGAGCAAAGGCGTATGGACTTATTGACCAAAGCGGCTATGTACACTTCTTTGAAAGTACTTTCGGAAGCCGGCATTCATTCGCCGGATGCCATTATTGTAGCGACTTCACACGGAATGCTGACTAACAGTGAAAAGATTCTGCAAAGCATTGATACTTTGGGTGAAGATAGTGTCAGCCCTACGCTTTTTATGCAAAGTACACATAATACCCTGGCCGGAATCCTGGCTGTACGTTTGAAATGTCATGGTTATAACATGACGTATGTGCAAGGTGAGGATTCTTTGCGGTGGGCAATAGCGGATGCACGGATGCTTATAACTGAAGGCAAGGCTAAGGTGGTGCTTGTAGGATGTCATGATGAATGTACCGGACAATATGCTTCGTTCCTTAAACGTGCCGGGAAAAAGGAATTGCCATGCATCAGTTCAAAGAGTTTGGTTATAGTGAAAAAAGATAATAAGTAGACAGCTATGAATTTCGGACTTTTCCCTTTGGCGGTTATTCAGAGTATCTTGCTTACGTTAGGGCAAGTTACCTTGAAGTTTGGACTGATGAGAATGGAGCCTTTCGGCTGGACCAGATCATTTTGGATTTCGGTCTTTGCCAATTGGCAATTTGCTTTGAGCGGCATTTGTTTTGGTGCAGCCAGTTTGCTTTGGATGTATATTCTTAAACATTATCCGTTAAGTTCATCTTATCCATTGGTGAGTTTAAGCTATGTTTTCGGGCTGTTGGCTGCAATGGTCTTTTTTCAGGAAGAAGTAGACTTCTATAAATGGTTAGGAGTGTCTTTAATTGTGTTAGGTTGTTTTATTATAGCGAATTAGTTAAATTTTATACTCTATGAATAGATTCTTGTTATGGCTCGTATGCTGTTTGTCGCCACTTGCTTTTTGGGGTCAGGAGATATCCAAAGACGCGATAATTAAAGAGATAAGTAGGTCTGCTGCAACCATTAAAACCATGCAGTGTGATTTCGTTCAGACCAAACGCATGAAGATGTTGGGCAGTGAATTGGTATCAAAAGGAAGAATGAGCTGTTCGCAGCCGGATAAATTGAGGTGGGAATATCTTTCGCCTTATACCTATACGTTTGTTTTATACAAGAATAAGGTGATGATGAAGAAAGGGGAGCGTACAGACGTCATTGATGTAAACAGTAATCGGATGTTTAAGGAAATTGCAGCCATTATGTTGAACAGTGTACTTGGGAATTGTTTCTCGGACAAGAGTTTTGAAGTGGATGCTAAACAGGAAAACGGACAGTATGTAGCGACATTGTTACCGATGAAAAAAGAAATGAAGATGATGTTCTCGCGTATTGTGCTTCATTATGATAAAGTGCAATCCATGGTTCGTGAGGTAGAACTGTATGAAAAAAACGGTGACAATACTACGATTACACTGACTCATGTGCGTAAGAATGAACCTATTGATGAAAAAATATATGATGTTGAATAGCCTGAAGTCTAGGATTGTTATTCTTGTCTTATGCTTTGGGGCTGTGTGCCAATGGGCAGCAGGACAATCGTTCCCGGAAAAGGAAGGTGAACGTGTATATTATGATTTTTCGATGCGCAGGTCGGATATGGAGTTGAGTGGTATCTGTATCTTGCTTTGCAGTGGAGATACGGTGAAGGCAAGTATTGTGAATAATTTCGGAGCTACATTGATTGATTATTCTTATGATACGAAAAAGTCGAAAATAAAATTGCATTATGTTTTTGAAAAGCTGAACAAATGGTATATACGGCGTGTGTTGAAGCGGAATTTGAAGAAGATAATGTTAGCGATGCGTTCTGGAGAAAGTTCATATAAGGATGTAAGGCATAAACTGAGTTATACTTTTATTTTAAACCATGATATTGAGAAATAATTTATATACGGTTATCCGTAAAGAGGAAACATCTGGAGGCATTTCGTATGTTATCCGGTTGAATCCTGACCATTTTATATATGAGGCACATTTTCCTGGCGAACCTGTGACTCCGGGGGTATGTATCTTGCAGCTGGCTCAAGAGTTGCTTGCACTGGAAATAAATGAACATTTGGAGCTGAAGAAAATAAAAAATGCAAAGTTTACTGCGGTGATTTCACCAGACCAGTTGACGGAATTAACAGTAGCCTTTCCTTCGATAGAAATCGGTAAGGAAGAAGTTGCATGCCAGTGTGTGATAAGTAACATACAGCTTGATTTGGTTTATGCTAAGTTGTCTATCATTTGTCGGAAGCATGAGAGATACGAATTATAACCAACTTGACGAATTATGCGACCGTGGCATTTGCATAATCATACCTACTTATAATAATGAAAAGACTATCGTGGAGGTGGTGCAACGGGCTATGGAGCAATGCCGTGATGTGATTGTCGTCAATGATGGCAGTACGGATGCCACTACGGAATTGCTTCATGCCGTAAAGGGTATTACCCTTGTTGAATATGATAACAATAAAGGCAAGGGAAAAGCTTTGCAGCTAGGCTTTAGGAAAGCTCTTGAAATGGGTTTTTCGTATGCCATTACATTGGATGCCGACAACCAGCATTATCCGGAAGATATACCTGTGTTGCTTGAAGCCAATAAGAAATATCCGGGTTGCTTTGTTTTAGGGCGGAGGAATTTGTCTGGGGTAGAACGTTCTTTCGGAAGTAAGTTTGCAAATGTTTTCAGCAATTTCTGGTTTTGTGTGCAGACATTGCAGTATGTTCCGGATACCCAGACCGGTTATCGGTTATATCCCTTGCACAAACTTTACGGAATCAATGGGCTGACATCACGTTACGAGGCAGAACTGGAGTTGCTGGTCTTTGGAGCCTGGCGTGGCGTGAAAATTGTATCGGTTCCGGTGCGTGTCTATTATCCTCCTCGCGAAGAACGGGTGAGTCATTTTAGGCCAGGTAAGGACTTTTTTCGGATTTCGGTCTTGAATACGTTTTTGTGCCTGTTGGCTTTGGTATATGGATGGCCTTTAGCTGCATGGAGAGGATTAAGGATATTGGTTAGTACGCTCTTAGCCTTGTTGTTCTTCTTGGTAGGAACATTACTGGTGATTACTCCATTTTCGTTGTGTTATGTGGCTTTATCTAAAGTCGTAAAGTTGGATTTCAGTGCGATTCGTAAGCTTCTTCATGTATTTGGTTCTTTAACAGTCAGAATGCTTCCACTCATAGGGGTAAAGACGCGCATCATGAACCAATCTTTTGAAGATTTTTCAAAACCTGCCATGATAATCTGCAATCATCAAAGCCATTTGGATTTGATGTTGCAGTTGAGCCTGACATCTAAGATTGTATTTCTGACTAATGATTGGGTTTGGAAAAGCCGTTATTTTGGCTTTGTCATACGTCATGCCGAATATTACCCTATATCGGCAGGTATTGATGTGATTCTGCCTAAATTGAAGACATTGGTAGAGCGTGGCTATTGTATTTCTGTCTTTCCGGAAGGAACCCGTTCACCGGACGGACAAATCGGGCGGTTTCATAAGGGGGCTTTCTATATAGCCGAGCAATTGAAGCTTGATATTCTTCCACTGGTAATTTATGGTGCAAACAGGGTATTGCCTAAAAAAGGAAAATATATGCGGACCGGCAATATTCTTTTCTCTATCGGTGAGCGGATTAGTCCTGTGAAACAAATGGAAGTAGCTGAATCCATTTTGCAGAGAGCAAAACTGTTCAGGCAGTTTTATGTAAATTCTTACCATAAGATTTGTAATAAATACGATCAGAATGCTTAACAAGGAGGTGATTGTTATTGGTGCCGGACTTGGCGGACTTTTTTCGGCTGCGTTGCTTTCGAAAGAAGGCATGAAAGTGACTGTTATTGAAAAAAACAGGAAGCCGGGTGGGGGAATGCAAAGTTACAACCGTAAAGGTGCTGTGTTTGATACCGATATGCATGTGATAACAAGCATGTTTGAAGGGGGGAGCGTATACAGGTTGTGCCGCTACCTGGGTATTTTGAATGATATTTGTATTGAAAATGTCGCTGATGGCATTTCTGATAAAATATATGTGGCAGAAGACAATTCTGTGTATAACATATCGGCAGGAAGGGAGGGATTCATGCAGTCTTTGTTGCATTATTTCCCTGATGAGGAGCACGACATCTGTGCATATGTAAAGGCATTGGATGCAATAACCGATGAGATGGATTTATTCTTGTTGCGTAATTCCAGACAAAACGTATTTGTACAGAATGCAGACTTTTTTATGCCGGTCGACCAATTTATATCCAAGTATATCCATAACCTGAAATTGCGTCGCCTTCTGGCATACATGAATGTGCTTTATGCTGGAGATTGTAAGATAACTCCTGCTTATCTTCATGCCGTGATAGCTGTTCTGTTGCAAAAAGGGGTCAGCCGGTTCAAAGGAGGAACATACCGTTTTGTTGAAGTCTTGGTTCGTTTTATTCAGGCACATGGGGGTACGGTTATAACAGGTGAAGGGGTTTCCGACATTATTGTGGAAGGAGATAAAGTGAAGTATGTGAAGACAGATGCCGGCCGTGTCCTGTCTGCCGATGTATATATTTCATCTATACATCCGGCTGTTTTATTGGACTTGTTGTCTGATAGATTTGCAGTATCAAAATCTTATTATGCTCAATTGCAAGGAACAGAAGATTCATGTTCTGCATTTATTCTCAATATCAAACTCAAGAAAGATTCGTTTCCTTATATGCGTTATTCCAGTTACTACTTTGAGAGTTATGAGAGTGTATGGAGTGCCAACCGCAAAGGGGTTATCACGAAATTTATGTTCTTGACTCCCCCGGTGCAGGATCAGGGAGAATATGCGCATACTTTATGCATTACGGTTCCTATGGACTGGAATGAGGTGGTTGCTTGGGAAAACTCAACGATTGGGAAACGCAGTAAAAGTTATTATGAGTGGAAAGATAAGGTAGCTGAAACGGTTTTGAGTAAAATGGAAAGATTGTTTCCTTTTTTTAGAGAAGTTATCGCATTGGTAGATACGGCTTCGCCTCTTACGATTCGTGACCATACAGGAGTACGGCATGGGGCTATGTGCGGATATAAGAAAGATGTAAATAATTTTATTACTTCTCATTTGCCCATCCGTACGCGATTATCCAATCTGTTATTGACAGGTCAGAATGTGAATATCCATGGTTTTTGTGGAGTAATCTTGACTTCGTTGCAAACTTGTGAGGAAATTTTGGGAACTAATTATATAATAGAGAAATTGCATGTTGAAGGTTAAATTGTTCATACTTGCACTGGCATTTTCCATTAAAGGCTTGTCGCAGATAAATATTTGGGAAGGTACGGCTTGTCATGCAGATGTTATATTGACTCCTTATCTTTCGCCGGGAACGGATAATCCGGCAGTAGTTATTTTACCGGGAGGCAGTTATTTTTGGCATGCCGATGTAACAGAAGGCAGAGATGTGGCATTGTGGCTGCAAAAGAACGGTATATCTGCATTTGTCTTAAAATATCGGACAGCCAAGGTACCGGCATTCCTTTTCCGGTATCGGTATATCTTTAGAGGGAACCGTTATCCGGACCCGCAAAATGACTTACGGCAAGCTTTGCGTCTGATTAGGGAGAATGCAGCACAATATGGCATAGATGTAAAACAATTGGGGGTTATGGGATTTTCAGCCGGCGGACATCTGGCAATGTCGTCCGTGGTTTTGTTCCCCAAATCGGAATGGCCGGCTTTCATTGCTTCTGTCTATCCTGTAGTTACGATGTATGCTCCTTATGTCCATAAGCGTTCCCGTCGTGCATTGTTGGGAGACAATCGGATATGCAACCGTGTATTGTGTGATTCATTATCTTTGGAACGGCATGTTCCTGTTGATTGTCCTCCAGTCTTTTTAGTCAATTGTAAAGACGATCCTACCGTTGATTATCATAATTCCGTACTGCTGGATTCGGCTTTATCAGCTAATCATGTGCCACACCTGTATTTGCAGTATGAAACAGGAGGGCATGGATTTGGTGCATCCTCAACCAAAGGAACGGCTGAGAGCCGGGCTTGGAAAAAGGAGTTTTTAAATTGGATGAATAGTTTATTAAAATCTAAGTCAATAGCAAGATGATACGTTTTGTAATCCGATTATACGATTATATGGCTGCACATAAAAGGTTGTGTGTATTGTCTTTTGTTGCCGTTACGTTTGTTTTCCTTGTTTCGTTGGTACGTTTGGATTACAAAGAAGACATATCGGCTTTTCTTCCTGTCAGTGGAAGTGAGAAGGAAGCTCTTTCGGTTTATCAGGATATTTCGGGAGCCAATCGGATTATTGCCGTGTTCGAAAATCAATGTGACTCTGATAGCATCTCAGCTTCTCCAGAATCGGTTATTGAGGCTATAAAAGATTATGAATCAATCATCCAGGAAACGGATACCCTGCATTGGGTATGTGGTCTGACTACTCAGGTTGATTTGGAAAAATATAATGAGTTGACTAGTTATATTTATGCTCATATTCCATATTTCCTGACTTCAAAAGATTACGTCCGGCTGGATAGTTTGTTGAATACGGAGGGATATATAAGCAGCCAGTTGGCTTTGGATAAGGAAATGCTGATGTTCCCGTCGTCTTCTCTTGTCTCGGAAAATATTTCACGTGACCCGTTGCATCTGTTTACACCTGTTTTGCAGTCATTGCAGACAATGAACGGAACGGCTTCTTTTGAAACTTATGATGGTTATATCTTTACGCCGGAAATGAATAAGGCTGTCGTGATGATGTATTCTCCGTTTGGGAATAGTGAAACGCAACACAATGCACTCCTGGTGGATTATCTGTCATCTGTGGCTGATTCGCTGAAGATTTTACACCCCACGGTGAAGGTTCATCATACCGGTGGTCCCGTTATTGCTGTTGGTAATGCGAAACAGATAAAAAGTGATAGCCTTTTGTCGGCATCCATTGCCATCATTTTGATTCTTGTATTGCTTTTGTATGCGTTGAAACGGTTTTATCACTTGTTTCTGATAGCCGTGTCTATTTTGTGGGGTTGGGTTTTTGCCATGGGGATGCTGTCGTTTATTTATAAGGACATATCTCTGATTGTAGTAGGGATATCCAGTATTATATTGGGTATAGCCATTAACTATCCCCTTCATCTGATTGCCCATTTATCAGCAACAACCAGTATCCGGAGCGCATTGCGTGAAGTTGCTGCTCCATTGATTATTGGCAATGTTACGACGGTAGGTGCCTTTTTGGCATTGATTCCTTTGGATGCTGTTGCATTGCGTGACTTAGGACTTTTCAGTACTTTCCTTTTAATAGGCACTATCTTGTTTGTAATCATGTATTTGCCTCATGTCCTCCGTAATAAGGTGCGTGTGAAGGAGGATTCCGGTGAGAAAGCTACTGAGGCACCTTTTGAATGGGTGGGCAAGTTGTCGTTTAAGGGGAGTCCGTTGGTCTTGCTGGTATTATTGGTGCTGACCCTTGTATTGGGGTATTTCAGTCTGTCGACACGTTTTGATGCTAATCTGGCAAATATCAATTATATGACAGAAGAGCAGCGGAAAGATATGCAGTATTTCCAACAGCTGGCATCTGATGAGGATAACGATTTGGAATCGGTATATGTGGTTTCGAAAGGTTCTTCTTTCGATGAGGCTTTATCTTTCCATTCTGCCATACAAGACTCTTTGGCAAGTTTTGTGCACCCTGCAAAAGGTGAACGTTTATATTCCTGTACACGTTTCTTTTGTTCGAAGGATGAACAGTTGGAGCGTTTGTCTTTGTGGCATCAATTTATAGATACTCATCGGAACAAGCTTTTCGATGAGTTCAGAGAGGCGTGTAGTCAGGAAGGTTTTGTTGAAGAGGCGTTTGTGCCGTATTTTGATATTTTATGTGCTGATTATGCGGGAACCTTGCCGGATAAAGCCGGTTTATTAAAGCATATTTCGGATTCGTATATCAGTATAGACAGTATATCCGGCACTTACAAGGTTGTTGATGTCCTGTCGGTTGATAAAGAGCGTGTGCATGCTATTGAAGAACAGGTATCAGACTGGGAAAATGCTCATTATTTCAGTTTTGACATCCAAGGCATGAACAGTGCTTTGGCCAATCATTTGTCTGATAATTTCAACTATATCGGTTGGGCTTGCGGTATGATTGTCTTTTTGTTTTTATGGTTTTCGTTCGGCAGGATTGAATTGGCATTGCTGGCTTTTTTACCGATGGCTGTCAGTTGGATTTGGATTTTGGGTATTATGGGCATTTTCGATATCCATTTTAATATTGTCAATATCATCCTTGCCACATTTATATTCGGACAAGGAGACGATTATACCATTTTTATTACAGAGGGATGTTGTTATGAATATGCTTACCGCAAGAAACTGTTGGCTTCTTACAAGAGTTCCATCATTCTTTCCGCACTGATTATGTTTATAGGTATAGGTACGTTGATATTTGCGAAACATCCTGCATTGCATAGTCTGGCAGAGGTGACAATTATCGGTATGTTTTCGGTGGTGCTTATGGCGTTTGCATTACCTCCGATTGTTTTCAATTGGATGGTAAGGCAAAAAGGTACTTACCGGCGTCGTCCGCTCACTCTTTCTGCTTTGGCAAGAACCTGGTTTTGCGGAATGTGGTGGTTGTGTCAATTGTTGGTCGGTTATCTGGCAGGAGGATTGCTTTTCTTATTCGTCAGGAGAAAAGTTCGGAGGCAAAGGGTGCTGAACCGGTTTGTAAGCTGGGTACACCGCATAGACCAGCATTTAATACCTGGGGTGCGTTATTCGCTGCGTAATCCTTACCGGGAAGATTTCGGCAAGCCTGCTATTATCATCTGCAACCATCAATCTCTGCTTGATCCGATGTGCTTGATGGCATTAAGTCCTAAGATACTTATCGTTGCCAATACGCATTCCAGTCATAATCCTGTTATTCGATTTATGTTCCGCTGGTTGGGCTTCTATACGATAGACCAGAACAATTTTAGGGCATGGCAAGACAGTTCTTTGCAACGTGATATCCATGTATTCCGCCATTATGTGGAACAAGGCTATAGCATAGCTGTATTTCCAGAAGGCATACGGAATGCGAAGTCTTCGATTTTGCGTTATCATAAGGGGGCTTTCTATCTGGCGCACGAACTAGGCATTGACATATTGCCGGTCATTATCCATGGGATGAATAACATCATGCCGCTGTATAGTTTTACCGCTCATCCGGGCAGGCTTACCGTTTGCATAGAGCAACGCATTACCTTATCGGATGCATTACGGGGAGAAACCTATGCGGAAACGACAAGATTGGTACACCGCTTTTTCATTGAAAGATACGAGCATTTATGCAAAGAACTGGAAACCTCTTCTTATTATAAGAACCTGGTGCTGGAAAGATACATGTACAAGGGAACGGACGTATTTAGGATGGTAAAGGCAAATATGAGGAAATATGGCAATTATGCCCAATGGGTGGATAATTTGCCTTTGGATGTAAAGACTGTATATGTCAAGCATAGCGGTTGGGGGGAATTTCCTTTGTTGTTGGCATTGGTCAATCCCAATGTTTCGGTTGTAGCGTTTGAGTCGAATGAAGAAAAAAGGACTTTGGCGTATTATAGTGCAGACGGAATTGTTTCAAATTTGTTATATACAGATAATTTGTCTATCTTTGAGAACGCAAAGGATGAACCGCAATCAGTGGTTTATGATGCAAATAATCTGATGGTCTGATGTATATGAGAATTTGTTTCTTTATAGGGATAGTCTTTTTCTGCAGCTTGAGGATGATGGGGCAGGTGGAAGGGATTGTAATTCGTCCCGACCATTCTGTGACCTTTACTTTTAAAGCTTCTCATGCAAGGATTGTCCAGATAGCCGGGTCTATGTTTGCCCAGCGTAATAGGATTAAAACTCCTATCGGTTCTTTCTCGAAAGAATCAAAGAAGAAAATGAAACGGGAAGGAGACTTCTGGACCTATACGACCGCTCCTTTGCCTTCCGAATTTTATACCTACCGTTATTTCGTGGATGAAGATACGATTTACCTGGATAGGAACAATCCGAACCGGGTGAGGGATATTGATAAAGAATTCAATTATTTTATCATAGGGGGAGGCATTGCCGATAATTATGCTACCCGGAATGTCAGGCACGGTACATTGCATCATGTATGGTATCCGTCTGAACTCAATGGGATGAAAAAGCGGCGCATGACCATATACCTTCCGGCGGCTTATAGCTCGGGTAAGTCGTCTTATCCAGTTTTGTATTTGCTGCATGGTTCGGGGGGTGATGAAGATTCTTGGACGGCTTGCGGAAGGGCTATGCAGATATTGGACAATCTGATAAGCCAAGGGCTTTGCCGGCCAATGATTGTAGTGATGCCTAACGGGAATGTCACATTGGCCGCTGCGCCTGGAAGCGATCCGGCTCATCCGGATGTCCAGCCTGATGCCAATAATGTGGCATCGATGTTCGGGAAGTTTGAAAAATCTTTTGTAAAAGAAATCGTCGGTTATGTAGATGCCCATTACCGGACAATAAAGAACAAGGATGGGCGTGCCATAGCAGGTTTGTCGTTGGGAGGATTGCATACGCTGTATATTTCGTTGAACAATCCGGAGGTGTTTGATTATATCGGCCTGTTTTCAGCACAGACCACCAATGCGTTGAATAATAAAAGGATTCAGGGCATGAGGGGCATCAATGATGCTTGGAACGACCTTAAAAGTATTTTGCCTTTTATCGGGAACCGGGGATTGGATAAAAAGATATCTTCGTTGACGGAAGGTGCCAATAACGGCGATTTAGCAATCTATGAACACATGCAGGAAAAAATGGAACGTTTGTTTGCTGATCCTCCGGCACTTTATTATATTGCCGTGGGAAAGGATGATTTTACAAAGAAATTGAATGATGATTTGCGCAAATTGTTGGATGCAAATGCTTATCCCTATGTTTACCATGAGACGGATGGTGGGCATACATGGGAAAACTGGCGCAAATATCTGGTTGATTTTTTACCAAAACTATTTAAATAGGATATGAAAGAGCGTATTCGGACATTGCTTGAAGCAGAACTCCCGATTGTGGATTTTGATTCAGATTTTTTATTTAGCGAGTTGGATTCTTTAGGTGTAGTTACCATATTGATGATTCTTTCTCAAGAGTTTGGTATAGAGTTGGAATCCCGTGATGCCACACCTAAAAACTTCAGGTCGCTGGATACGTTGGTAGAACTGGTTGAGCGTAAACTGTCGGAGAAACATGACAAAGCTTGACGATTATTTGATACGCCATGCAGAGGAAAGGCCGGAGCATGATGCTTTGGTCTGTGGAACTGAATGTATTAGCTACGCCCGGTTATACGAACGTGTAAGGGAAGAAGCGGCGATATGGGCGTCTGTAAGCGGAAAGGCCGTTGTTATCCGGGCTACTCAGTCTGTTGGTTTCATTGTGACTTATTTGGCGGTCCACTTGGCGGGCAAAACCGTTGTACCGTTAGAGAATGATATACCAGACGTCCGTATGGAACATATTGAACAGCAGGTAAGGGACAATGATATTCCGGAGGATGTCGCTGATATCCTTTTTACTACGGGTACTACCGGTGAGCAAAAAGGAGTGATGATTAGTCATCGTGCCATTGTGTCGAATGCAGAAAATCTTATCGGGTCACAGGGGTACACCGATGAGACCGTATTCGTAATCAGCGGTCCTCTGAACCATATCGGAAGCCTTTCTAAAATTTGGCCTGTCATCATGCTGGGTGGAACTATTATTATTACCGAAGGCATGAAAAACATGGATGCTTTTTTATCCGCATTCGAGTATCCTTCTTTCAGGCTTGCATCTTTTTTGGTTCCGGCAAGTTTGCGTATGCTGATTCAGTTTGCTTCCGGAAAATTAAGTGCTTTGGCAGGTAAGATAGATTTTATCGAAACCGGAGCGGCACCGATGTCTCAATGTGACATGTTGGTGTTGCGTGAATTGTTGCCGCATACCAGGCTTTATAATACCTATGCCTCGACAGAAACGGGTATTGTTTCTACGTATGATTATTCATGCAACGAGTGCATTGCAGGATGTTTGGGATATCCCATGAAGCATGCTTCGGTTTTTATAACGGAAGCAGGTTCGGTGGCATGTAAAGGGCCTATGCTCATGACGGGTTACATAGGCGAACCGGCTCTTACACATTCTGTTTTGCATGAAGAGGCGTTATATACGTCAGATTTAGGTTTTATCGATTCCAAGGGACGTCTGAACCTTCAGGGGCGCATGGATGATGTGATAAATATCGGAGGTTATAAAATCTCTCCTGTCGAAGTGGAAAATCAGGTTTTGGCATATCCTGGTATAAAAGAATGCATTTGTATCTGTGCGGAGCATCCGGTTATCGGGCAAGTATTGAAGCTTCTTTATGTAATAGACGAAACTCCGGATTTTAGCCAGAAACAATTGGTTAAATTCCTGAAGAGTAATTTGGAGGCGCATAAACTTCCTTTCCTTTATGAACGGGTAGACAAAATAGAAAGAACCTATAATGGAAAGATTAACCGGAATTATTATAGGATATGAATGAACAGTCTGTCTCGTCCATCACGGCAAGGATGGTCCCCTTGGTCAGTCCCGAATGGTTGGCGATTTGTTCGGTCAGCTTCTCGAACGTAATCGTCCCTTTCGACACGATTTTAGGGTAAAGGCGTGGTGTGGTGTCTTCCGCATTGGCAGAAGGCACAGGCAAGAAATCATAAAGAGCATCCATGATAATATGATATATTAAGGTTTATAATCTGTTTCCGGCAATATATATTTTACGTTCCACGGCGCGGAATGTACATTCCATGGGCTGGAATATACGTTCCAAGGCGTGGAATATACGTTCCAGCCCATGGAACATAAAATCGAAACGTCTGTAAACATAATACAATCCAAGCGCGAAAGCAAATTCCTGTCAAAAAAATGGAAACCGGCGATGTATTAATTGATAAATATGCTATGGAATAAATGAAATTTATTCGTATCTTTGGACATATAAAACTGATTTCAGTAAACGGATAACTATTAAAAGCCATGACTTACCAATTTAAAATTCAGATTAAAGGTATCACTAAACCGCCTGTATGGAGGCGGATATTGGTGCCGGACTCTTTTACTTTCCAGCAATTCCATTTCGTAATCCAAGAAGCCTTTGGGTGGGAAAACGCGCATTTGTATTCTTTTTCCGACAAAGCTTACGGCGGTTCTTTCTATATATCCGAACCGGATGAGATGGATGCTTTCTCTTTCGCTCCAAGAAAAGATGCAAGTAAGTTGAAATTGCGTACTTTTTGGGGAAAAGATTCCTCGAAAAGTCTGGTTTATTGGTATGATTTCGGGGATGACTGGATACATACGATCAAATTGGAGGCTGTATCCGATGAGGCTCTCTTGCATGCCCGTTGTCTGGCAGGTAAGGGAACTTGCCCTCCGGAAGATTGTGGCGGTGTGCCCGGCTATGAATATATGAAGGGATTGTTGGAAGAAGACCCGGAATCGGAAGAGGCTCAAGAAATGCGTGAATGGCTGGGGCTGGAAGACGGTGAGACTTGGGATGCCAATTACTTTAATCTTGAAGCAACGAACCTGTATTTGTCTCAGCTATAAGGGTGACATAACGTATCAAGTCCCGGCACAAAAGCATGATGCCTTGTGCCGGGACTTGCTGTATTGACTCCGTTTTAGGGAATTATCTGATTTCCTTGATGGCTTCTACCAGGCGTGTGAAGTCTTCGGGGAATACATCGCCGATGTTTCCGATGCGGAAGGTATCAGCTTGAGAGATTTTACCCGGATAGATGACAAAGCCTTTCGCTTTCAGCTTCTGGTAGAAATCCTTGAAGTTGAAATCTGCCGAGGGATAATAGAATGAGGTGATGACAGGCGATTGTGCTTCATCAGGCAGCAGGGTACGGAATCCCAGTGAGCGCATGCCTTCTACCAGTGTACGGTGGTTTTCACTATAACGGGCATGACGTGCGGTGATGCCTCCTTCGGCTTTCAGCTCGTTCAGGGCTTGCATGAAGGCGCGTACTACATGGGTAGGCGAGGTGAAACGCCATTTGCCGTGTCCTTTTTCCATGGTATCCCATTGGTCGTAGAGGTCGAGCGAGAGCGAGCGTGCTACGCCTTTGCATTGTTCCAGAAGCGAACGGCGTGCCAGGATGAATCCGAATCCGGGAACGCCTTGGATGCATTTGTTGGCAGAACTAATCATGAAGTCGATGCCTAATTGCGCCATATCGATGGGTACTCCCCCAAAGCTGCTCATGGCATCTACTATCAACACTTTATCGTGGCGTTTTACAACCTCGGCGATGGCTTCCAGCGGATTGAGCACACCCGTAGTGGTTTCGCAATGCACTACCGATACGTGTGTCACTTCGGGATGCTCGTTCAGGTATGCGTCTACCTGTGCCGGGTCTACCTGTTGGGTCTCGTCGAACTTCATCAGGTGATAGTTCAGGTGATAATAGTCGGCTATTACCCCCATGCGTTTGCCGTATGCACCGTTGGCGGCAACCAGCAGGTGGTCTTCGGGGCGGATGACCGAGCCTAATGTCGCTTCTACGCAAAAGCTTCCGCTTCCTTGCATCAGTACGGCGGTATATTCTTCGGGGCGGCTGCTTGCCAATTCTACCAGTTCTTTGCGGATTACTTCCACGATGCCTACGTTATAGTCTTCGTCCCACGTGCACCAGTCGCTCATCATGGCTTCTTTTACGGTTTCACTTGTGGTTAACGGTCCGGGGGTCAATAATAAATACGGTCTCATGTTGTATATAGGTTGATGTTGATATTTAGTTTATTTTTTAGGAGTTAAGAAGTTAAGGAGTTATCACTCCGCTTTGCTCCGTTAGAAGTTAAGCCAATAGTAAGTCAAAGAACCGTATACACAGAGGTATTGGCTTAACTTCTTAACTTCTTAACTCCTTTAATTAAAAGGTGTATTATCGGTTATTCGTTGTTCATGCGTGCGTTAATGGCATTGATGAGGGCAGGAAGTTCCTTGATGGAATCCACTACATAGTGTGCTCCGGCGGCATACATGCGGTATCTTACTTCGAGCATACGTGCTTTCAGTTCTTCTTCGGGCATGTTTTGCACTTCTTCTTCGGTCAGTCCCAGCTCGTTGCTTCCCAAGATGACTCCCACGCTCCATACGCCGGCGTTCACGCCTTCCTTGATGTCGGAAATCGTATCTCCGTATTTCAATACCGAGAAGCGGGAAGGAATGGCGAGGTCGCACATATTCTTATAAATCATATAAGGTGCAGGGCGTCCGGCGGGCAGGTTGTCCGAGGTGACGCAATTGTCTACCTTGTATCCTTGCTCGGCGGCGGAAGGGATGACGATGTCCATCATCTCTTGGGTATATCCTGTGGTGGAGCCTATCAGGATGCCCATGCCACGCAGGGTGTCGATGGTTTCCACTACATGCGCTATCGGACCCGAATAGTTGCGCAGGGTGCTGAAAAGCAAACGTTGGAATTCGGCGTAGCAGGATTGGATATCATTCTCGTTGTAGTCGCGTCCGTATTTTTCGCGGAACGCCTGGCTTACGTGGTCGATACGGAACAGGGCACGGATTTCTTCAATCTTGGTCAGCCCCATGTGGGCACGTGTTTCGGCGGCGCTCACTTCGAGTCCCAGCGTACGGAAGCTTTCGATGAAAGCCGATACCGGTGCAAAACATCCATAATCTACGGCGGTTCCCGCCCAGTCTAAAATCACACATTCAATCTTTTTCATATAGCAGAAGTTGTTAAGTAGATATTATTTTCTTTTTCATTCTTTCTTGTTTCGGGTTGTTCCGCCTTTTCGGGCAGGGGGCCTTGCTTGCGCTTCCGGGCATAAATCATGTAGATTAGCGAGGCGATGAAGGAAAGGCAGCATGCCACTCCGATGAACAGGCTCATGTGGTTGTAGAAGGATGCCCAGTCGATGTGAGAGGCGCAGAATTCCTTGAAGAGCAATAAGCCGAGTGTGCCTAAATAGCCTACGAAATCGATGGTAATGATGAAGAACCCCACGTTTCCCTTTATCTTGAAGCAGGCGATGAAGCGTTCGAAGAAGATGGTCTGGAAGCTCAGGTAAGCGATGTCCAGGCAAAGGCTTTGAAGGAAGAGCCAGATGGTGGTGGGGATATGCTCGTTTCCTTCGGTCGCCCCTAAGAACGCCAAGGTTCCCATACCGAATGTAGAGAGTATCAATAACATGCAAAGCACCTTCAGGTGATTGTAGGTTGTGGCGAGCAAGGCGAATACAGCCAGCAAGACAAAGGTCGCTATCGAGTCGATTTGCGCGAATGCCCACGAAGAGATGGTCTGTACATCGATGATGCATACGATAAAGTCTTCCTTGATGTCGCGTTGTACGGTGAGCAGGAGGTTGGCTCCGAAAAGCAGGATGAGCAGGGGCATGAACCGGCGGAACAATGCCCAGCGCTGGTGCCCGTTCAGTGTGACGCGTTCCGAACGCGAAGCGATGTCGGCTTCCGTAGGTCTGGGGAAGCGGGTCATCATCCATCCGGTGAAGCAGAGCAGGGGAAAAGCCGCGGCTCCGATGAGGGCAGGCATCCAGAACTCGCTCACGTGAAGCTGGTTGAGCGCATAAAGGCCTAACGATTTCGCTACGCCCGAGCTGAGCGCCATGCTTACGCCCATGATGCTGGCAAGGATGTCGGTGGTGCGCCGCCCTTCGAGGAAACTGAATATCACTCCCCACATGCAGCCCAGCGAAAGCCCGTTGAAGTAGAGCGCCACTATATTATAAGGTATAGGGAGCACGCCGAAAGCGATGAGCGAGATTTCGGACAAAGCAGCCGAGCCGATGATGAACTTCAGGCGTCCTTCGGGCCTTAATTCGGAAATGTATTTGATGCCTAATAACTTTGCGCTTACATAACCCAGCAATTGGATGATGCTGACGGCTATCTTGTAGTCCATCCCGTACACTTGTAGCCCTTCGAACTCTGCCGCCGTGAAAGGCTTGCGCAGGGCATAGACCAGGGAATAGGAAAGCAGGGCTGTGCCTCCTGCCCAAAGCACGAAGAGCCAGTCGGGCATCGGCTTTTTGTTTCCGGGTATGGTTTGTGTTTGAGTTCTCATGTTTCTGTTCTCGTTTTGATTCCGGTGCAAAAGTAGGGCCTTGCCGTCAAGGGAAAAATGAATAAAGCAGGAATCATATTCGTGTAACAATTCAGAAACATTCCTGAAACGGTTCTTTTACAAAATAGACATCACACTGACATGGAAATGAAACCGGTTTGTAATATGAGGAAGCGTTACAATTGTTACAATTACAATTAATTGAAAACCGTTTTCATGTAAGCCAGCCGATGGCGCGAACTTCTTCTTAAAATTATATATTATATATATTGTATAATATATATAATATATAATTTATATGTTGTCTCAGTCTTCCCTCATTGGAATCTGAAATCGCCTTGTTGAAATACACTTTTGTAATTGTCATTTGTAACAATTGTAACGCTTCGTGTCTTCCAAACTTGCATATACAGGCACATGCCGGTGCAGCTATATGCATCGGGCAACGCAACTATCTGCATGATTCGGGGCGGATATTTGAAGAATTTTGATTAACTTCGTGCCCAAACCCTGTTTTTATTATGGAGGAATTGAAAGAAATATACGACCGCATGACATTCTTGCGCCAGAAAAGCGTCAAGATGAAGGACATGGCGGAACGGGCAGGCTTTTCGCCCAGCGTCTTGTCGGCTATTTATTCGACGGTGCTTCCCGCTTATTTCAAGAACCGCGAGAAAGGGATGGGCGAGGAAGAGGCGTTGAACAATGCGCTGGTGTGGGTGAACAATGTGTCGAAAAAGAAATTGCTCGGTTCGCTTGCCCGATTGAAAGACTCTTTGTTCTCCACGGATTATCAGGCAAAGGCGGTTCCGGAAGATGCCCGATGCCCGTTTCTCGTACAGTTGGAAAACAATGTGCAGGAGACGATGGGGCGTGTGTTCAACTTCAGCGGCATTTACATCAGCTATAGCATTTCGTCGGGGAGCCGGAGCCTGAAGATTGAACCCTACCTGATTGCCCCTGCCGAGAACGGCAATTATGTGGAGGTGGGGCATAACAATGCGTATGGGGTGACCCATTGGGGTACGGCTTTGATGAACGGCTTCAACCACCTGTACCTGATGTTCAATGAGAACCCTTCGCCTCAACTCTCTTTGTTCTACATTTGCCTGAAGCTTCCGATGTACGACCGTCCGCCTTTCTTGCGCGGCCTGTACATGTGTTTCGACTATAATTACAATCCCGTGGCGCGGCGCATCCTTTTTGTAAAATATTCGGACAGCATAGCGCGCGACGAGTTTTTGAAACTGAAGGGAGAACTGAAGGCTCCGGAGGTGCTGGATGAAAAAGAAAAGGCATACTACGATTATACCTGTCAGGCGGAAGATATTATCCGTATGTGCAACATTCCTTCGCCTCAGATGACGGAAGACGACTTGAGGGTGGAAAAGAAAATATTGTCATTATAGCACAGATTTCGGATTATCTTGATTCTTTTGTTTGCTTTTAAAGAAATTTTATTACTTTTGTAACAGTATGAAGGGGTGGGGCCCTTAAAGAATGCAAAGAAAGAAAAATGAAAGAAAATTGAAAAACATGTTTAAAGACATAAGTTTTTATTTGTTTAGTTCAGAAAAAGGCCTCATCTTTGTGGTGTTATCCTGAAAACAATCTTTTTACCTTAAAAAAAAAACTAATACCTATTGAAAACTTAAAAAAGCTTCTTTGTGAAAAGAGGCTTTTTTTATGCCCTTACGTTTGCCTTTTTTATAAAATTCCCAGCTCTGTTTTTCCTTCACATCTTGAAAATACTTACTTTTGTGAGATAAAAAGTTAGAGTTATGTCACAACCATTGGCGGAAAGGATGCGCCCGAAAACATTAGACGATTATATCGGGCAGAAACATCTGGTGGGAGAAGGTGCCGTATTGAGGCGGATGATTGATGCCGGGCGCATCTCTTCCTTTATATTATGGGGGCCTCCCGGAGTGGGGAAGACCACGTTGGCACAAATCATAGCCAACAGGCTGGAAGTGCCTTTCTATACCTTGAGTGCAGTCACTTCGGGAGTGAAGGAAGTGCGTGATGTCATCGAAAAAGCTCGTGGCGGGCGTTTCTTTTCGCAGCAGAGTCCGATTCTTTTCATCGACGAAATACACCGTTTCAGCAAGTCGCAGCAAGACTCGTTGCTGGGCGCTGTAGAAACGGGGGTAGTTACCTTGATAGGTGCCACTACGGAGAATCCTTCGTTTGAGGTAATCCGTCCGTTGCTTTCAAGGTGTCAGCTGTATGTGCTGAAATCGTTGGAGAAAGACGACTTGCTGGAATTGCTTCACCATGCGCTGGAGAAAGACGCGGTGCTGAAAGAGAAACACATCGAATTAAAGGAAACCGATGCGATGTTGCGCTATTCGGGAGGAGATGCGCGTAAGTTGTTGAACATTCTGGAACTGGTGGAAGAAGCGGACGATTCGGACCCGATTGTCATTACCGATGGGAAAGTGGTGGAACGCCTGCAACAGAATCCTTTGGCATACGACAAGGATGGTGAGATGCATTACGACATCATTTCGGCTTTCATCAAGTCGATTCGGGGAAGCGACCCGGACGGTGCTTTGTATTGGCTTGCCCGTATGGTAGAGGGGGGAGAAGACCCTGCCTTCATTGCCCGCAGGCTGGTGATATCGGCTTCGGAAGACATCGGGCTGGCAAACCCGAATGCGTTGTTGCTTGCCAATGCAGCATTCGATGCCGTAATGAAAATTGGCTGGCCCGAAGGGCGCATTCCGCTGGCAGAAGCCACCGTCTATCTGGCTACCAGTCCCAAGAGCAATTCGGCATATATGGGCATCAATGAGGCGATAAGTACGGTTCGCACTACCGGAAACTTGCCTGTGCCACTCCACTTGCGCAATGCTCCTACCAAGCTGATGAAGGAGCTGGGATATGGGAAGGAATACAAGTATGCACACGATTATAAAGGACATTTTGTAGAACAGCAATTTTTACCCGACGGCATCCAGGGACATCGTTTCTGGCATGCGCAGGAAAACCCTGCCGAACAGAAGTTGAAAGACCGGATGGTGCAGTTGTGGGGAGAGCGGTTTAAAGAATAACAAAGAAAAGTAATTATGAAGATTGTAGTATTAGACGGATATACATTGAATCCGGGAGAACGTGAATGGGAAGAATTGAAAGAACTGGGCGAATTGACGGTACACGACCGTACGTCACAGGAAGATGTGATAAGGAGGGCAGAAGGGGCTGATGTGGTATTGACCAATAAAGTCGTGCTCGACCGTTACACGTTGGAACATTTGCCCGATTTGAAATACATAGGTGTGTTGGCTACAGGGTATAACATCATTGATCTGGAGGTAGCCCGTAAGCAGGGCATTGTTGTGACCAACATTCCGGCATACAGCACCGATTCGGTAGTACAGATGGCTTTTGCCCATATCCTGAACATTACATTACGCGTGGGGCATTATGCAAACGAGGTGCACAACGGTGTGTGGAGTGCACAAAATGATTTTTCTTATCGCGACACTCCGCTGGTAGAGTTGGCCGGGAAGCGCATCGGGCTGGTCGGTTTCGGGCATATCGGTCAGGCTATGGCTAAGGTGGCTTCGGCATTTGGCATGAAAGTGGTTGTTTGTCCGCATAATATGGATATGAAATTGCCGAAAGAATACGAGAAGGCGAAATTGAATGATGTGTTTTCTACTTGCGACATCGTGAGCCTGCATTGTCCGCTTACATCTGAAACGAAGGAAATGGTCAATTCGTTCCGTTTGTCATTGATGAAGAAAGGTTCGATTTTAATCAATACCGGCAGGGGTGGGCTGATAGACGAGAAAGCATTGGAACGTGCTTTGCTGAGTGGAAAACTGCTTGGGGCGGGACTTGACGTACTTTCATCGGAGCCTCCTTCGCCCGGGAACCCTTTATTGAAATTGAAAAATTGTTTCATTACGCCTCACATTGCCTGGGCTACTCAAGAAGCGCGTGAACGGTTGATGAAACAGGTAGTAGATAATCTGCAGGCATGGATTGGGGGGAAACCTATTAATAATGTATTGGAAAACTAAGCGATTATGATGACGAAAGAAGAACGTGTGGCGAAAGCTGTGTCTTTATTTAAAGAAGGATACAATTGTGCACAATCGGTGGTAGGGGCATACGCCGACCTTTATGGCTTTACACCCGAGCAGGCGTTCCGGATGTCGGCTTCGTTCGGTGCCGGAATCGGACGGATGCGTCTGACTTGTGGAGCGGCATGTGGCATGTTTTTGCTTGCCGGACTGGAACGTAGTGCAGTCGTGGGAGCCGATCGTGCAAGCAAGTCTGCCAATTATGCTTTGGTGCAAGAGCTTGCCGCAAAGTTCAAGGAACAGACCGGTACGTTGTGTTGTGGAGAATTGTTGGGCTTGTCGAAAAAAGAGCCTGTAACCTCTGTTCCCGAGGAGCGCACGCCACAATATTATGCCAAGCGTCCTTGTCCGAAAATGATAGAGTTGGCAGCTCGTATCTTCGGTGACTTTTTGGAAGGACAAGGACATTTTTCGAAGTGAATGTTACGTTCAGAACATTTAAAGAGTTGTATTTTGCTTGTTTTTTCTTGATAAGCTGAAACTTTTTTAAATAAGCGTGCATAGATTTGTTTTTTTTAATTACTTTTGCAAGGGACTACGCAGACTTTTCTGAGTTAGTTTTTTATGTTTACTATTTAAAAGCAAAAGACTATGTTAAAAGAAAAAGCAGGTGTTATCGCCGGACAAATTTGGGAGGCACTGAATGGGAATGAAAAAGGCATGACTCAAAAAGAGCTGAAAAAAGCTACGAAACTGAAAACAGAGAAAGAATTGTTTTTAGGTTTGGGTTGGCTGTTGAGAGAAGACAAGATTGAAGAAAAAGAAGATGAAGCAGGTGAATTGACTTTTGTGTTGAAATAAGTAAAATCTTGCAGTACAGAAAAAGGCGTTGAAGAAGTCATCAGGGATTTTTTCAACGCTTTTTTATGATTTTGGTGAGAAGCTGTTTTGAATTTCTCCAAAAAGTTTTTCTTGGCTTGATGTATTCGTTTTCGTGTGTGCTTTGGGCGATTTTTTGGTCCTTTTTGCTCCTGTTCTTCGTCAGATAGCCCGCTATCTTCCTCATCACAGAAGCGAAAATGCCTCAAAAACTCATCCCAAATCATCGCACGATAAATTCAAAACAGCTTCTGAAAATGAATGTCTGCAAACTGTCAATGCATACTCCTAAAAAATGAATATATACTGCATACGCGGTTGAATATATACTTCATCTGCCTACGGATATATACTTCATCTGCCAATGCAGTAGTACTGACTTTGTCAAGTAAGTGCATTCCGTAGTCAGATGCAGTAATATGGAAACCACTTATGCCGTTATCTTCATTGTCAAAGGGTATGTATTGGTTGTTTGCGGACATTCATTATTGCTCTTTTTATCCGATGTAAAGACTCAGTTCAATATAAAGAGCGGTCGGGTGCTCGCTGTCACCCTCTTCAAATTGGATTTTTCCTTCGCGTGCCAACCAGCCGATTGCGGCATTTAGTTCACGGTCCCGTAAGCCTGTAGCCTTTTTTAATTCCTGGTATTCCCATTTTCTGTTGTCACCATAGAGTATTTTCCAGATGACTCCTGCGCTTTCGCCGATACTTTGCATGTTCATAGTCGTATGGTTTTTAAGATGAATGGTTCTGTTTGGGTCAGCGTTTTTTGATATTTCTGCCTAAACTTTGATACAAATATACTGAATTTAGCGATAAATTCCAATATTTTTTGTAATTTGGTGGCAAATAACCTATATGTTTAACTTTTAATTCTTATGGCTTATGAGAAAATATTTGGCAGAAATGCTCGGGACGATGATTCTTGTCCTGATGGGATGTGGCAGCGCTATCTTTGCAGGGAATGCGGCAGATGCTCTTGGTGCAGGCGTAGGAACGTTGGGAGTTGCTTTGGCTTTTGGTTTGTCGGTGGTAGCTATGGCGTATACCATCGGTAATGTTTCGGGATGTCATATCAATCCGGCTATTACGTTGGGTGTATGGATGTCGGGTCGTATGAGTACCCGTGATGCAGCAATGTATATGATTTTTCAGGTGATAGGGGGCATTATCGGTTCGTTGCTCCTGGTACTTCTTATTTCTACCGGAGGGCATGGCGGACCTACCCTGTCTGGTGCGAATTCGTACGACTCTGGAGAAATGGCCCAGGCTTTTATTGCCGAGGCAGTGTTTACCTTTATTTTTGTATTGGTGGTATTGGGTGCGACTGATGAAAAGAAGGGAGCGGGTAATTTTGCCGGACTTGCCATTGGCTTGACTTTGGTTTTGATTCACATTGTATGTATTCCTATTACGGGGACATCGGTCAATCCTGCACGTAGTATCGGTCCTGCCTTGGTGGAAGGCGGTCAGGCACTGGAACAGCTTTGGCTCTTCATTGTAGCACCTTTCGTAGGAGCTGCGTTCAGTTCGCTGGTATGGAAGACCATTGGTGGAGGACGGGTAAACCGGTAGTGTCATATATGTAATAAGGAGAAACACAAGGATGCGTCATTTATGTATTTTTTTGACGCATCCTTTTTTTAGTGGTTTTGCCATAAATCTGCAAAAAGCCGATGCGGAGGTTATTTCATCCTTCCTGAAAATATCCGTAAAGTCGTTTCGTTTATTCAAGAATATAGCGTAACTTTGCTTGTGAAATAACTTAATGGTAAGAAAAATGAAAGTAGGATTGTTTGTTCCCTGTTACATCAATGCCGTCTATCCCGAAGTGGGGGTTGCCTCCTACAAGCTCCTGAAAAGCCTGGGGGTGGATGTGGATTATCCATTGGACCAGACCTGTTGCGGACAGCCGATGGCAAATGCAGGGTTTGAAATGGAATCGAAAGAGTTGGCAAAGCGTTTCGACAGCTTGTTTGAGGGGTACGATTATATCGTCGGGCCTTCTGCCAGTTGTGTAGTGTTCGTACGCGACCATTATGGCAATTTGCTGAAAGAGGAACCGCACCGTTGTGCCAGTGAAGGCAAGATTTACGATATTTGCGAGTTTATCCACGATGTGATAAAGCCGGATTCGCTTCCGGCATCGTTCCCGCATAAGGTCAGCATTCAGAACAGTTGTCACGGGGTGAGGCTGATGCACCTTTCGTCGCCCAGTGAACTGAACGTACCTTATTATAATAAATTGCGCGATTTGTTGTCGTTGGTAAAGGGTATCGAGATTGTAGAGCCTGAGCGTCCGGACGAATGTTGTGGCTTCGGAGGCATGTTTGCCGTAGAAGAACACGATGTGTCGGGGCGTATGGGGCGCGATAAGGTGCAACGGCACATCGATACGGGTGCCGAGTATATCGTAGGAGCAGACAGTTCGTGCCTGATGCATCAGACAGGCATTATTGAGCGCGACCATCTGCCTATCAAGACCATTCATATTGTTCAAATTTTAGCTGCAGGATTATGAGTACGAAACATTCGAAAGCTGCCGGAGCGTTTCTGAAGAACCGTGAGATGGCTGCCTGGCACGACGAGACGTTATGGATGGTGCGTGCCAAACGGGATAAAATGAGTAAGGAGGTTCCTGAGTGGGAGCAGTTGCGTGATGCGGCATGTGCCCTGAAGATGTACAGCAATAGTCATTTGGACCAGTTGTTGCAGGAATTTGAGAAAAATGCACTTGCCAACGGGGCATACGTGTATTGGGCAAAAGATGCCGATGAGTATTGTAAAATTATTTATAATATCCTGAGCGGGCATCAGGTGAAGCATTTCATCAAGAGCAAATCGATGCTTGCCGAGGAGTGTGGGCTGAACGAGTATCTGGAAGAAAAAGGAATCGAAGTGGTGGAAAGTGATTTGGGCGAACGCATCCTTCAACTGATGCACAAGCGTCCGAGCCATATCGTGATGCCTGCCATTCATATCAAGAAAGAAGAAATCGGTGAATTGTTCGTGCGTGAAATGGGTACCGAGCCAGGCAATAACGACCAGACATACCTGACTCATGCAGCACGCAAGAACTTGCGCCAGAAGTTCATTCATGCGGAAGCAGCCATGACGGGTGCCAATTTTGCGGTGGCATCGACCGGTGAATGTGTAGTGTGTACCAATGAAGGGAACGCCGATATGGGCACTTCGCAGCCCAAACTTCAGATTACGGCTTTCGGGCTGGAAAAGATTGTTCCCGACCGTGAAGCTTTGGGCGTATTTACCCGTCTGTTGGCACGTTCGGGCACAGGGCAGCCCATTACTTCATATACGTCGCATTACCGTAAGCCACGGAAGGGAGGCGAGTTGCATATCATCATTGTAGATAATGGGCGGAGCCAGATTCTTGCCGACCAGGAGCATGTGAAGACGCTGAACTGCCTGCGTTGTGGTGCGTGTATGAACACTTGTCCGGTGTACAGGCGTTCGGGAGGTTATTCGTACACCTATTTCATACCGGGCCCCATCGGCATCAATCTGGGGATGCTGAAGGCTCCTTTGCACTATTATGACAATGTTTCGGCATGTTCACTGTGTTATTCGTGCCAGAATGTGTGTCCGGCAAAGGTTGACCTTGCCGACCAGATTTACCGTTGGCGCCAGCGCATGGACGGCTTGGGTGTGGCAAGCAAGGAAAAGAAGCTGATGTCGGGCGGCATGAAGTTCCTGATGGAGCGTCCTGCCTTGTTCAACTTTGCCTTGAAGAATGCTTCCATCGCCAATTCGCTTCCCCGCTGGGCATTGTACAACGATATGAATGACTGGGGCAAGGAGCATGAGATGCCGAAGTTTGTCAAAGAGAGTTTCAACGAGATGTGGAAGAAAGGAAAAGTGTGATTGCCGTTTCCCTCAACTCACGAACTTAGAGGAGAACAAAATTGGTTTGCGAAAAATTCTTGATGCATTGTCATCCTGAACGAACGTGAAGGATCTCGCATACATCCACGTGGGCGCATCCGAGATGCTTCACTTCATTCAGCATGACAAATGTTTTTTCGCATTTTATTTCTGATTGACTATAAAAACTTACAACTCAAAAACTCAAACAATATGAGCAGTAGAGAAGATATATTACAGAACATACGCCGCAATACGCGGACACGTTATGAACGGCCGGACTTGACATCGCTGGAAGAGGAAGCTTTGACTTATGCGGATCCGATTGGCCAATTTTGTAAAATTATGGTACAGATGGGCGGTAAAGCCGTTGTATTGGGAAAGGAAGACGATTTGAACGAAGTCATCCGGCAATTGTATCCGGATGCCAAACGCATTGCGTCCATTCTGAAAGAAGTGCCTACTGGTGAAAAAATCCAACTTATCACCTGTGCGACTTTCCATCCGGATGAGGTGGAAAATCCGGGAGAACTGGACGGTACAGACCTTGCCATCGTTGATGGCAGGATTGGTGTATGCGAAAACGGTGCTGTCTGGTTGCAGCAGGATGTGGAACAACGTGCCATTTACTTTATTTCGGAGGCACTGGTGATTTTGCTGGACCGTAAGAATCTTGTCAACAACATGCACGAGGCTTACAAGCGGATTGATACGGGCGAATATGGTTATGGGGTTTTTATGTCGGGACCTTCGAAGACTGCCGATATTGAGCAGGCTTTGGTTATGGGAGCTCACGGTCCGCGTAGCGTAACCGTGATATTGTTGTGACCAGAGATGTGCAGGAACCAATGAGACTATTCGAAGAAAGCGTTGGGATAACATACCAATCCGTGTATTTCTTTTAGTCCGTCCGGTTCCAGTTCGACAGCCATGCAACATTCATCGGGGGCATTGAAAGGAAATCTTATGCCATAGGATGAGGCTCTCCGATAGCCGAATCTTGGATAATAATCCTTATGCCCCAGCAACAGGACAGCTTTGTAACCCAGCAGGGCTGCCCGTCTGTGGGCTTCACGCAGGAGCATGCCTCCGATGCCTTGCCGTTGAAATTCAGGCAATACAGACAGGGGAGCGACACTAAGTACGGTGGTCGTGCCTTTTTCTGATACGATTCCCACTTTTGAAAGCAGGATGTGTCCTACGATTTTTCCTGTGTTTGTTTCTGCCACCAAAGACAGTTCCGGAATATAGGCCTCTGATTGCCGCAGGCGTTCCACCAGCAAGTGTTCTGTATGGTCGCTTTCCGGTACGTTTAGAAATGCCTGTTCGGTCAGGTTACGTATGAAGGGAAAATCCTTGCTTTTTTCTTCTCTGATTGATAGGTCGTTTCTCATTTTTTGTTTATAGCATAAAGCCCCGGCATCTGCCGGTTCTGGTGTGAACCGCAGCATGCCGGGGGATTTGTTTTATGGAGGTTTCCTTTCGGATTTAGCTTTCTGCTTTGTTGTCGTTTTCCAGATTTTCTTCTTCCGAATCTCTAAGCATTGATTTGTGGTGTTTCAATACTTCCGCATCAATGTAGAATACAGTTTCTTCGGCAAGGTTGTTGATGTGGTCACCCGCACGTTCCAATTTGCGGAAGATACCTGCGATTTCCAGACACAACTTGATATCTTCGGGATGTTCGTTGGCGTATGCCGCCAGTGTATCGATGGCGTTTTTGTTCAAGATATCCAATGTTTCGTCTTTGTCGAAGATGGATTTTGCAAGTCCGATGTCCTGTTTCTGCAAAGCATCGTATGTGGTGCTGAGCATGTGCAATACCATATCGAACATGTCTTCCAGCTGGAGTTCGGCAAACAGTGCCTTGTTTTCCGGTTTCAAATCGGTGCGGATGACAAAGCGTGCGATGCTGTCGGCGTAGTCGCCGATGCGTTCCAGGTTGGTATTGATTTTCAGCATGGCAAGTGCAAAGCGCAAGTCTACAGCTACGGGATTGTACAATGCGATGAAATCTTCGATGTCACTGTCGATACGCAATTCGAATGCATTGACACGTTTTTCGCGTAATATTACTTTATCGGCAAGTTCCATATTGACTTCCAATACAGATTTATAGGCATTGTTCAGTTGTTGGTAAACCAACTGCCACATATCGTTTACTTCTGTCTTGATGTTGAGAAGTTCGTTTTCTACAAATTTTACCATGTCTGTATAATTAATAGTGAATAGTTAATGATTAACAATTAATAGTTGACAATTTATCCGAAGCGTCCGGTAATGTAATTCTGGGTAGCTTCTTTATCGGGGCTGGTAAAGATTTTCTTGGTTTCGCCGTATTCTACCATTTCGCCCATATAGAAGAAAGCAGTCTTGTTACTTACGCGGGCAGCCTGTTGCATGCTGTGGGTTACGATGACTACAGTAGTCTGTGAGCTCAGTTCGCAAATCAGTTCTTCAATCTTTGCAGTAGAAATGGGGTCGAGGGCAGATGCCGGTTCGTCCATCAGCAATACCGAAGGTTCTACTGCCATGGCACGTGCGATGCACAGACGCTGCTGTTGTCCTCCGGAGAGATCGTAGGCAGAAGCCTTCAACTTGTCTTTCACTTCGTTCCACAAGGCTGCGCCTTTCAATGCTGTTTCCACCCGTTCGGTGATGAATTCCTTGTCTTTGATGCCATTGACGCGTAACCCGTAAGCTACATTTTCAAAGATACTTTTCGGGAACGGGTTGGGACGTTGGAATACCATACCGACGTTTTTGCGTAAGATGTCTACATTGACCGACGGTTCGTAGATGTTCCGTCCGTCAATACAGATTTCTCCAGTCAGCCGGGTTCCCGGAATCAAATCGTTCATGCGGTTGAACAAGCGCAGGAAGGTTGATTTACCACATCCGGAAGGACCGATAAAGGCAACCACTTCATTGTTTGGAATCGTGATATTGATATTCTTCAGCGCATGAAAGTCGCCGTAATAGAAATCTACGTTTTTAGCTTCAATCTTATTCATACAGATGACGATTATGGTTTATTTGGATTTTAATTTGTTTTCAAAATATTTTCGGATGTTGTTGGCAAGCAAGTTCATAATCAGTACGATGACAATCAGAACAAATGCTGTGCCATAGGCGATAGGCGTTTGTGCCTCAATGTCGGTGCCGCTGGTAGCGATGACATACAGGTGATACGGCAACGCCATACATTGGTCGAAGATGCTTTCGGGCAGCTTGGGCAAGAAATAGGCGGCACACGTAAAGAGGATAGGGGCGGTTTCGCCCGATACACGTCCCAATGAAAGTATCAGTCCGGTAATGATGCGGGGCATCGCCATAGGCAGCAATACTTTCCAGATGGTCTGTGCCTTGGTAGCGCCCAAAGCAAGGCTTCCTTCGCGATAACTGTTAGGGATGTCTTTGAAAGCTTCCTCAGTGGTACGGATGACAATTGGCAAGGCAAGCAAGCCTAACGTAAGTGAACCGGCTATGATGCTGTCGCCAAAGTCGAGGTAATTGACAAAGAAAGCCATACCGAACAAGCCGAATACGATAGACGGGATGCCGGCAAGGTTGTTTGTCATTGTGCGGATGAAGTTTACCATTTTGCCTTTAGGGGCATATTCGTTCATATAAATGCCGCTCATCACACCTACAGGAAACGAGAATACGGCACTTCCTATCATCAGGTAAAACGTACCCACAATGGCAGGCAGGATTCCTCCTTTGGTCATACCGTCGGTAGGAGCCTGGGTGAGGAAGTCCCAATTGATGACGCTGATGCCTTTTACGATGATAAATCCCAATATGTAGAACAATACTGCTGCAATGAAGTAGCTCAGTATGCGGAAGCAAGTGAACATTCCTTTCTGAATGCCTTTTTTGTGCTTCATGTAAGACGGATCGATTTCTACAGCCATACGTTATTTCTTGAATTTATTGCGCGAAGATACGATTTCTACGCAAGAGTTAATAATTAAAGTGATGAAAAACAGGATGACACCCAGCAGGAAAAGTGACTGGTAGTGTGCACCTCCGGCAGGCGCTTCACCCAATTCGGCAGCAATGGTTGCCGGGATGGTGCGCAATGGTTCCAGAATGCTATGGGGCATGACTGCTGCATTACCGGTTACCATCAATACCGCCATGGTTTCGCCGATGGCGCGTCCGATGCCCAATACAATGCCAGAGGTAATACCGGAAATAGAAAACGGGATTACGACTTTATAAATAGTCTGCCATTGTGTAGCTCCCAAGGCAAGGCTGGCTTCGCGCATGCTTCGCGGACAACTGCGCATGGCGTCTTCGCCTACGGTGATGATGGTCGGCAATGCCATGATGGCAAGTACCAGGCTGCCTGCCAACCCCGATTCACCTACAGGCAGGTTGAATGTCTGCTGGAGGAAAGGTACGATGACCGCCAGGCCAAAGAAACCGTAAACGACAGAAGGAATACCATTCAGTAATTCGATAATCGGCTTCAGGAATTTTCGGGTCTTTTCGTTTGCCACTTCGGCAAGATAAATGGAAATGGCAAGCCCGAAAGGCAAGGCGATGAGGATGGCGAAAAAGCTTACCCATAGCGTACCGCTAATCAATGGAAGAATACCGAAAATAGGGGAAGGAGTTGCGGTAGGGAACCATTCGTTGCCTAATAAGACGTCCTTTACGGGAATATCTTGGTTTTCGATGTAATGGATGTCTTTTTGTCCTTTCATCAATACATCGGGGACGTAAGCAACAATACCCGGAGTCTGGTGAACCTGTTCAGCAATCTTGTCGCCGGCATATTCATATTCCGCTCCTAATTCCGCTTCTGTATAATGCTTGTCGAGGTCTTCCAGACGGAACACGGTAATGGGCATGTCTTTGCCTCCCACTTCTTTCCAGTTGGTGATTTCCTCATCGAAAATGTTTTTGATTTGTTGTGCGCTGAGTCGTTTTACATCGTTTTCCTTGTTCAGTGCCAGCACGTATCCGTCTTCTACGATGGGATTGTTGAAGAGGCCTACTGCTTCTTTGAACAAGAAGCCGATAATCAGCAGGATTACCACACTGGTGGTGAATCCGCTCACGGTAAGCACATACCGTGCGATGTTATCAATCAATCTTTTCATATTTCTATATACCTTATTTATATATACCTGTTACGTGTTGTGGTTAACGAGGAATGAAGCCCAAATCCAATGTTTTGGCTTGCCCTTCTTTCGAGGTGGTGAAATTGAGGAATGGCATGACATTCTTTTCGTTTTGCTTGTCGTAATAGTAATACAACGGACGGACAATGGGATATTCTTTTCGCGTCGCGCTTTCTACCGAGGGATAGACGTAGTGTTTGCCTTGGTCGTAGGATACGGCAATAGCTTTCACATAAGGATTCAAGTAAGCCAATCCTACATAGCCGATAGCGCCTTTGGTCTGGCGTACTGATTGGATGATAGCACCTGTGGCAGGCATAGAGAGCACGCTGCTCATATAGTTTTTGTTGTGTAAAACACTTTCTTTGAAGAATTCGTATGTACCCGAAGACGTTTCGCGCGAGTAGACTACGATGCGGGCATCTTCACCTCCCACTTCTTTCCAGTTGGTGATTTTGCCCCGGAAGATGCCTTCCAATTGTTCGCGGGTAAGTTGTTTAACCGGATTTTGAGGATTGACAATAACAGCCAGTGCATCGTATGCCACGATATATTCGCAGGGCTCGTGCTTCGACTGTTTCATTTTCATTTTCTCGCTGAACTTTATTTTTCGGGATGCCATTGCCAAGTCGGTTGTTCCGTCAAGTAATGCCGAGATTCCTACACCGCTACCACCTCCGGTGACAGTAACTGTAGCAGAGGGATTTTGATTCATGTACATTTCCGATAGTTCCTGAGTAAGAGGAAGTACGGTATCGCTTCCCTTGATGCGTTGTGCCATCAGTATGCCAGGAAGACACATACAGCACGCTCCTAAGAAAAAAGAAACACATTTCTTCATACGCCGTTAATATCCAGTTTTTTGATTCTAAAATTTAACGGCTCAAAGGTACAACGAATTCTCCGAAAGGGGTGTTACAAAAATATTACATATCTGAGGCATTCCAGCTAAATTTGAAGTAATGGGAAAGACCGATGCTCTTTTTGTCAATCATTGTCTTTAAACAACTGGACCTTTACTCCAAACGATATTCGTAATATGTCTTTCATTTTCAGACTGCTGTTGGTTGCTTTGCTGATGATGTACAATTCGCAACTGCTTATTTCGTAAAACATGGCAACGTGTTTTACAATGCTGTTTTTCAAATTAAAGTTCATCCGTTGTCCGATAAAAATGTATGGGCGCATCTTGGTACTGAAATTGTAGTAGCCGTTGGGATAGCGTCCTGGTTCTTTTTTCCAGAATTCCTCCCCGGCAATGGTCGTTACATACAGTCCGCAATAGAAAGGCTCTAGTGCCCAGTGCTTGTCGAAACTCATGCTCCAAGGGATATAGCTTTGTTTTACGGTAAAGGTCAGTCTGAACTTGTCGGCATATTTGTCCGGCAGGAAACCTACTAGAAAATCGCTTTCCCACTGGCGGCGTTTGCCATAATCCCATCCTATCCCGACTGCTGAAACTCCCATGCCTCCGGCGTATTGGTATTTTACGTGAGTAGGACGTAACCGCTCCCAGCCTTCATAACGCTGGTGAACCCGTTTGTCCCATTTCCGGGGAGATGGCAAACTGGTTGAGTCGGAGGGACTTCCAAGGGTGGTAATGGGCAACAATGGAAGGAGCAATAGGGCAATCAGGTTAAAAAGCGATTGTTTCATATTGGTAAGTGTCAGGAGTGAAAGTAAAACGGAGTAGCGTACGTTTTTTGATGGAAGGGGCTGTATAATATAACACATCGTCATCGAATAGTTCTTCTACAGAAAGGCTATGCGTGTGCCCTGCCAGACAGAGCTGGAGCGAAGGATAGGTTTTCAGGTAGTGTTGGAAAACGAGGGCGATATTGTTGTTGAACTGTTCGGTATAAGGTGCCGCGTGCATGGCGGCAACGGTGCGGGTACAGCTTCCGGGCAGTTGGTTGCGGTCGTTTTCCATAAAGGCAAGGTCAGGTATTGCTTCGGTATAGTCGAACTCCAAAGCATTGGTGTTAAGACATACGAAATGTGTGTTTCCTGCCTCGAAAGTGAAGTTCTCGTCGCCGAATATGAGCCGGTACACGTCCTGTCCTGTAGCAAGGCAATCGTGGTTGCCCAGCAGGCATACGTATGGTACGTTCAGTTTGTTCAGTATGTTACGTTGTAATTCAAATTCTAGTTTCAATCCGAAGTCGGAGAGGTCGCCTGTATGTATCACGAAGTCTATACTGTCCAGCCGGTTGATGGCAGCTACGGCATCTTCTGTTTCATCGTACCAGCGTTGCGTGTCGCTGATGAATACGAAAGAGAACGAATCTTTTCCTTGTAATGCACTTTCAATGCGTTCGATGTTTTTGGCATTGATGCCTGTTTCACCATCAATGTCCAGGTCGTATGGATGATATTCTATCATTTCGCATCCACTCAGCCAACAGGCAGAGAAAAGGGATATGCAACTCATAAAGAGGCTTGTGTAAAACTTTTTTCTGGTAATTTTGCGCATAAAATGTGTCTCTTTTATGTATGGGTTGCAAAGTTTGTCATAAAAAGCCAATTGTACAATATTGATTTTTCGGGAATATTGTTCCAATCGTTGTTTTTTGTCAACGGACATTTACGAACTTGTAAACTGTATGGCTTGTAAAGGTCTCGTCCGGATGCAACGTCGTTGAGGGGAACTGAGGATTGTTGGGGCTGTCTTGGAAATGACACGTTTCGAAACAGACAGCACCACGGAAAGGATAATAAATGTTGTTTTTCCCTTTTACTTTTCCTTTCAGTCCGTTTCCGGTATAGATATGGATGGCTGGTTCGGTGGTATAGATTTCCATTTTCCGTCCGCTCTTCTCGTCGTAAATCCAGGCTGCTACATGTGTGTCATTTCCCGGATGGTTCAAAGCCCAGGCATGGTCGTATCCGTTCACTACATTCAGTTGTCCGTAGTCGTCGTTAATATGGTCGGCAAGTTTGTGGGGGATTCTGAAATCAAGTGGGGTAGAAGCAACAGGCCATAATTCTCCTGTGACACATTTGTTCCGGTCGTATGCGCTGAAATAGTCGGCATCTACCCACATGGTTTGGTTTTCTACACTTTGGTTCAGGTTGCCCGATATATTAAAGAAGGAGTGATTGCATAGGTTGAGTACGGTGGTCTTGTCGGTCGTTGCCTCGTAACGGATGTCCAATGCGTTGTCTTCGGTCAGGGTATAGGTAACTGAAATATGCAGATTGCCAGGAAATCCGTTTTCACCGTCGGGTGAGAGATAATGTAACGTAACGGATGAAGGAGATACGTGTGTGGCTTTCCACATCCGCGCTCCGAAGTTGGGATTTCCTCCATGGGCGGTATGTCCCAGGGAGTGGTTGGCTTGGAGGTGGTAGGTTTTCCCTTCCAATGTATATTGTGCGTTTAGGATGCGGCCGATATATCTGCCCACAGTGGCTCCGTAGTTTTGCGACTGGCTGATGTAATCTTCGATATTGGAAAAGCCGCATACTATGTCTTCCAGTTTTCCGTTTTTATCGGGTACCATGAGTGACACTACGCGTGCGCCGTAATTGGTGATGCATGCTTCTATGCCTTTCGAGTTGGTTATCTTGTATAAGCTCGTTTTTTGTCCTTCTACTTTTTGCAGGAAAGCTTTAGGCTGCAGGCCTGATGCGGTGGTAAACCTGTGACTGCTGCACGAAGTGGTGAGTACCAGCAGTCCGATGCTTACTATGTGAGATAGATTGGTTAGTTTCATATGCAATGTTTGTTCTATCGGCAAAGATAGTTTTTTCTTGTCAATTTGTGGGCTTGTCGGGGAATAAAATCATTGGTCCCCGGTCGGTTTGAAAATCACTATTTTTAGGTATTTCTTATTTTGGTGTTTTGTCTTTACTTTGTATCATCAAATCACAAACACAAATAGAAATGAAAAAAACAGGAGTATTTTATGGTTCTACGACCGGTACCACGGAAGCGATAGCCGGTCGGATAGCAGAGAAGTTAGGTATTGCATCAGCTGATGTACACGATGTGAGCAAGATGAGTGCTGATATGGTGAATGCTTACGAAGCTTTGATTTTAGGTACATCTACATGGGGTGATGGTGAATTGCAGGACGACTGGTATGATGGCATCAGGGTGCTGAAAGGTATGGACTTGAAAGGGAAAACCATCGCATTGTTTGGGTGCGGTGATTCCGAATCGTATGGTGATACTTTCTGCGACGGCATGGGAGTGCTTTACGAAGACTTGAAAGACAGTGGGTGCCGTTTTGTGGGTGCCGTGTCCGACAGCGATTATACCTATGCTTCTTCGATTTCGGTAATTGACGGTAAATTCGTAGGACTTGCCATTGATGATGTGAACGAAAGTGACAAGACAGACGAACGCATTACGGTCTGGACTGATATGCTTAAGTCTGATTTGGCATAGTTCTTTGTTTATCGGCTGATGGGTGATAGTTGAAGAACCGGCGGTTGACAATTGCCATACAAGGTTATTCATGTTCATTTGTCATTCTTCGGATTATTGCTTATCAGCTTAGAAATTGTTTTGAAAAACGAATACATCAAGATGAGAAAAAAACTTCTGTAGAAATTCAAAACAGCTTCTTACTCTCCTTAATTATTTATTTCCGTTTTCCTCAATCATCAACTACAATCATTCACTGATTATGGAATTGAACCCTGCTGACATCAAAGTGTTTTTGAATCACATTTATGAATTCAAGAAAGGAGTACGCCGTATGGTGCTGTATACGACCAACAAGAAATACGAGTCTTTTGCGGTCAAGCGTCTGGAGAACCAGCATATCAAATTCATCGTGTTACCGGTCGATGACGAGCGTATCAATTTGTTTTTCGGTTGTGACGAATGTATCGAGGCCATCCGTCTGTTGGTCAACCGGCCGTTGAACAGGTTGACACCGGAAGAAGACTTCATTTTAGGAGCAATGTTGGGATACGATATCTGTGTGCAATGCAAGCGATATTGTGACCGGAAGATGCGGCATCTTGTTTCTTGACCGTGTATCCATGCAGACAGTTGTGCAAGGTGGCAGGGAGGAATCTGTACGTTTTTGTTCGCTGGTAAGTGGCTGCCTGAATAGTAAAAACAAGTGTGGAGATTGTGCCTTCTTTTTGGGGGAAAGTATATTTATACCTGAAATCTGCATTCAATATTGAATCTTTTCATTAGTTTTGCATGGTCTTAACAAAAACAAGTAAAGATGGAAGATTCATTTTCAAGAAATGCATATGTAGGGAATGGTCGGAAGAACAGTCTGATAAACCAGAAGATGATTTGCCGCATTTTAGGGCTTCTGTTGTTTATCGAAGGTGTGATGCTGATGGTGGGTGCTGCCGTTGCGCTTTTCTATCACGAATCCGATTACATTTATTTCGTTTATTCTACGCTGATAACGGTAGGAGCGGGAGGAGTGTTGGTTTTCTTGGGACGCAATGCCGAAAACAGGCTGACGCGTCGTGACGGCTATTGCATCGTTGCCTTCACATGGATATTATTTTCAGCTTTCGGGATGCTTCCTTTTTATATCAGTGGGGCAATACCCTCGATTCCTGATGCTTTCTTCGAGATTGTTTCCGGATTTACGACGACTGGAGCCACGATTCTTGACAATATCGAGTCGCTTTCGCATGGCATCCTGTTCTGGCGTTGTTTCTCGCACTGGATAGGCGGTTTGGGAATTGTGTTCTTCACCATAGCCGTGTTGCCGATATTCGGTGTGGGGAATCAGGTGCTTTTCTCTGCCGAGGCTACGGGAGTGACGCACGACAAGATTCATCCTAAAGTGAGCATCATGGCGAAATGGTTGTGGACGGTGTATCTGATATTGACCGTTTCGGAAACCTTGCTGTTGGTTTGGGGAGGCATGGGATGGTTTGATGCCATTTGCCATTCGTTCTCTACGACGGCCACGGGTGGTTTTTCCACCAAGCAGTCGAGTGTGGCTTATTGGAATTCGCCTTTCATCGAGTATGTTATCGCTATCTTTATGATGCTTTCCTCGCTAAACTTTTCATTGTATTTCATGTGCTTGAAAGGGAAGTTCCGCCATCTGCTGAAAGACGATGAAGTGAAGGGCTTTCTGATTTCTGTATTTACGGTGACTTTATTCATCACCGTTGCGCTTATCATCAATAATCATTATGATGTGGAGAAAGCTTTCCGAAAGGCGCTTTTCCAAGTTGTTACGGTGCATAGTTCTACCGGTTTTACCACAGATGATTACAATTTTTGGCCTCCATTCACATGGATGCTTATCATGTATGCTACAATCGTAGGTGGTTGTACCGGTTCTACCAGTGGTGGCATTAAAGTGATGCGCTTGCTCATCCTTTTGCGTAATGCGAAGAACGAATTGGCACGTCTTATTCATCCGCGTGCTGTATTTCCGGTAAAAATAAATCGCCAGACAGTCGACCCGTTGACTATTTCAGCGGTAACGACTTTTACGTTATTATTCTTGATATGCGGTTTTGTAGGTTGGGTTCTTTTGATGATGATGGGGGTAGGATTGACAGACGCTTTTGGAACGGTGTTTTCCAGTATGGGGAATGCTGGTGTGGCTTTGGGGAATTATGGACCGGCATTTTCATGGAGCGGACTTCCTGACGGTGCCAAGTGGGTGCTTTCTTTTCTGATGTTGTTGGGCCGTTTGGAACTGTATGCTATCTTGTTGATGTTTGTTCCGAGTTTCTGGCATAACCGTTGAATTATATAAGGTAAGTAGATGTTGAGAATTAGTTTATATAATGTGTCGGTTCAGAAAATCTGTGTTTCTGGTAATATCATTTAATTTTGTACACTTACTTATATGAAAATATTGATAGTAGAAGATGACCGCGATTTGCGGGAGATAACTACCCGTTCGTTGGAAAAAGAGCGGTATGTAGTGTCACAGGCTCCTGATTATCGTACTGCCTTGCAGAAAGTAGAGGATTATGATTACGATTGTATCCTGTTGGATATTATGTTGCCCGATGGAAATGGTCTGAATTTGTTGAAAGAACTTCATGATTTGGGTAAGCGTACCAATGTGATTATTCTTTCGGCTAAGGATTCGCTGGAAGATAAAGTGGCGGGACTTGATCTGGGGGCTGATGATTATTTGCCCAAGCCTTTCCATTTGGCCGAACTGCATGCTAGATTGAAAAGTCTGTTCCGGCGCAGCCAGCGTGAAGGGGAGCATAAGCTTCAGGTAGGGAATATCGAATTGTTCCCCGATTTGTTCCGCGTACAGATAGCAGGCAGGCAGGTAGAGCTGAATCGTAAGGAATATGACATTTTATATTATTTCATGTCACGTCCCGGTAGGTTGGTCAATAAGAATACGCTTGCCGAGTCGGTATGGGGGGATCATATTGACCAGGTTGACAATTTTGATTTCATTTATGCGCAAATCAAGAATCTCAGGAAACGTTTGAAAGATGCAGGGGCTACTCCCGAATTGAAGTCTGTTTACGGTTTTGGCTATAAATTTGTAGTAGAATGAAGTTATCCCATCTTGTCTTATGGCGTTTGTCACTGGCATTGATTGTTGTATTGTCTGTATGGGCAGGTCTGTTTTATATGGCGGTGATGGAAGAGGTAAACGATGAAGTCGATGATTCACTCGAAGATTATTCCGAGCAGTTAATCATCCGTGCCTTGCAGGGTGAAGAGATGCCTGCCGCCAATAATGGCTCGAATAACCAGTATTACTTATACGAAGTGAGTAAAGAGTATGCGCTTTCTTATCCGCAAATAACTTATCGTGATGAAATGGTATATATTACAGAGAAGAAAGAAGAAGAACCTGCCCGTGTGCTTATTACTATTTTCCGGGCATCGAACGATCGGTATATGGAACTGGTGGTCTATACGCCTACGATTGAAAAGATGGATCTTCAACGTGCTATAACAGGATGGATTATATTCTTGTACGTGTTATTGTTGCTGGTCATTCTGTTGATAACGATGTGGGTCTATTATCGGAACATGAAACCTTTGTATCGTTTGCTGGGTTGGTTGGACCGTTATCGTTTGGGGCATCCGAACGAGCCTTTAGACAATCGGACAACTATTACCGAGTTCGGCCGGCTGAACGAAGCGGTAACAGATTTTGCCGGGCGTAATGAAAAGCTTTTCGAACAGCAAAAACAATTTATCGGGAACGCCTCACATGAGATGCAGACACCGCTTGCCATTTGTCGTAACCGCATTGAAATGCTGATGGAAGACGATGGATTGTCCGAACGTCAATTGGAGGAACTGGCAAAGACACATCGTACTTTGGAAAACCTTACCCGCATGAACCGTTCATTATTGCTTCTGTGTAAGATAGAAAACGGGCAATACATGGATAAACATGCCGTTTGTCTGGATGAAGTCCTGAAACATTACCTCTCCGACTATCAGGAAGTTTATGCTTATCGGAATATACACGTAGAGATGCAGGTTACGGCTTCTTTCTGTGTGGAAATCAATGACTCTTTGGCTTCGGTCTTGGTGACTAATTTATTGAAAAATGCTTTTGTGCATAATGTTGATGGCGGACTTATCCGGATTATTATCGACAGAAATGTTTTCTGTATCTGCAATACGGGAAACGAGCCTTTGGACGGTATCCGTATTTTCGAACGTTTCTATCAAGGGACCAAAAAAGAAGGGTCTACAGGCTTGGGGCTGGCTTTGGTCGACAGCATCTGCAAGACCAATCATCTGGCTATCCGATATTTTTATGAAAAAGAAATGCATTGTTTCGAGATTTCAAAATCTTTTCAGATTCCTTCTTCATCTTTGCAATGAAAACAAATGATAAATGTATTAACCATTAAAAGCAAATTTGATATGAAGAAGTGGATTTTATTATTGGTATGTGTGTTAGGTATCCAGGCAGTGGCATTGGCAGACAATGACAAACCCATTCAGATAGGGCAGTTACCAACGAAGGCTCAGACTTTCATCACTACGTATTTCAAGAATCATAAGGTGGCTCTGGCCAAGATGGAGTCAGGGTTATTTTATAAGACATACGATGTGATTTTTACCAACGGTGAGAAACTGGAGTTTGACAAGTCTGGTGAATGGACCGAAATCAAATGTAAAAGGTCTGCGGTGCCAGTACAGGCTATTCCTGCTGAAATCCGTTCGTATGTTTCGGCCAATTATCCTGAAGCGAAAATTCTGGAAATCGAACGTGACGGAAAAGAGTATGATGTGAAATTGTCCAACCGTTGGGAAATCACGTTTAACAACAAGTTTCAGGTGATTGATATAGACGATTGATTGGACGTAATGTATCTCCTGTAAGCTGATACTGTTTTACAAGCAGAGACACAAATATAAGGGAAATAACCTATATATTTGTGTCTCTGTATTTTTTATGGATGTCCGCCAACAATCAATACATACCCCTGAAAAATGAATATATACTGCATCCGCAGTTGAATATATACTGCATTCGCGGTTGAATATATACTGCATCCGCCTACGAATATATCTTCATCGGCAAATGCAGTACTACTGCGTTTTTAACCCCGTCGGATTGGCTGATGGCGGACATTCATATAAGCTCAAAATTATGAATTCATACTCATTAGGAATTCATCGTTGTCTTTGGTTTTTTCCAAGTGCTCTTTTACTGAATTCATTGCTTCGATCGGGTTCATGTCTGCAAGGAATTTGCGCAGAATCCACATACGGTCCAAAGTCGTTTTGTCAAGAAGCAAGTCGTCACGACGCGTACTTGATGCTGTCAGGTTGACTGCAGGGAAGATGCGTTTGTTGCTCAGGTTACGGTCAAGCTGAAGCTCCATATTACCTGTACCTTTGAATTCTTCAAAAATTACTTCGTCCATTTTCGAACCTGTATCAATCAGAGCCGTAGCGATGATGGTAAGCGAACCTCCTCCTTCGATGTTGCGGGCAGCTCCGAAGAAACGTTTCGGCTTGTGCAGTGCATTGGCGTCTACACCTCCCGATAATACTTTTCCCGATGCCGGAGAAACTGTATTATAAGCACGTGCCAGACGGGTGATAGAATCGAGGAAGATAACAACGTCGTGTCCGCATTCTACCATACGCTTTGCTTTTTCTAAAACGATACCTGCTATCTTCACGTGACGTTCTGCAGGTTCGTCAAATGTAGAAGCGATGACCTCGGCATTGACGCTGCGCGCCATATCGGTTACCTCTTCCGGGCGCTCGTCTATCAGCAGCATAATCATGTATACTTCCGGATGGTTGGCTGCGATGGCATTGGCAATGTCTTTCATCAGGATTGTTTTACCGGTTTTAGGTTGTGCCACAATCAGTGCACGCTGTCCTTTTCCAATAGGGGTAAACAAGTCTACAATGCGTACCGACAGGTTATCGTTGTTACTTGTGCAAAGTTTGAATTTTTCATCAGGAAACAGAGGAGTCAGGTGGTCGAACGGTACACGGTCACGTACCAGTTCTGGGGGCAGTCCATTGATTTTCGAGACTTTGACCAAGGGGAAATATTTTTCTCCTTCTTTGGGTGGGCGAATGGTTCCATCTACCACGTCACCCGTCTTTAGTCCGAAAAGTTTTATTTGTGATTGAGATACGTAAATGTCATCGGGTGAAGAGAGATAGTTGTAATCCGAAGAACGGAGGAAACCATATCCGTCGGGCATGATTTCCAATACGCCTGAGCCTTGCAGGATATCATCAAATTCATAAGGCTTTTCTACAGGTTTAATTGGTGCTGTTTCGGCAGCAATTGTAGCAGGCAGGTTTTCTGTTGTAGCCTGTGTCGCCTGGTTGGCAGTCGGGTTATTGGTGCGTCCGTTAGCTTGCCGGTTATTGTTGTTATGGCGTTGTTGGCGTTGTTGGAAACGGTTGTTTGTCGGTTTGTTATCTTTCTCAGTGATGACCGGTTGTTCCATTTTGGTAGCTTCAAACTTACCGAGCAATTCGGTAGGTAATTCTACTTTATCAGATGGAAGGTCTTCGATAGGAATAAAATCATCTACATTTGCCATATCCAGTTCCGGAAGTTCTGGTTCGTTTTCGGTTGCCGGAATTTGTTCGGCTGGAGTTTGAAAAAGTGTATTTTCATTCTTTTGGGCTTGTTCTTTTGCCAAAGTCGTTTTGTTTTTACTTCCAGGTTTTCTTCCCCGTTTGGCTTTGGGCTTTTCTTCCGGTGCAGGTGCCGGACTGCTTTCCTGTTCTGTCGCAACAGTTTCTGTCTCTACCAGATTATCTACTTTGAATAAAGGAGCCGGTGCCGGGAGTGGGGGAGTGTTTGCTTCTAGCTTTTGTGCCTTGTCTTTAGTGGCTGTATATACTTTGTCTCCTTCTTTTTTTACACTGATTCGTGAACGTTTGCGGGGTTGTCCTTCTTTCCGTTCCTCATTGGTCTTTGTAGCAGAAGCCTTTTGGGTAGCTCCTACAATAGCTTGTTCGTCTAAAATGCGATACACCAGTTCTTCTTTGGGTAAGGTACTGGTTTTTTTCAGTCCCAACTCTTTGGCAATCTGTTGCAATTCGGACAAATCTTTGTCGTTTAATTGAATAATGTTATACATAAGTATAGGTGTAATGAATTGTAATTGTGTAATTTTGTAAGCGTGCATTATTACGATGCGACCATCTGTTGTGGATGTGCGTCGTTAAAGATTGGACACTTATCAATAATTACGGATTTAATGATTAGTTTTTGATTCTTTGTTTGAAGTGAGTTTGCAAACTGTTTTCGTTTGTCTCACGTATTGACACTACAAAAGTAGGTATTTTTTTCAATATCCTATAGGTTTTCGTTAATTTTTTTTTGAATATTTCCTTTGATTGGCAGAAAAGTGCTAATTTAGCACTGAATTTTCAAGCGAGGTGGATAAGCTCCGGCTATTTCTTCGCTTGTTGTTTAGTAATAATTAAAAAAAACAATTGTAACAATGAAGAAAGTGATTTTTACAGAAAAGGCTCCTGCTGCCATTGGTCCTTACAGTCAGGCAATCGAAGCGAACGGAATGGTTTTTGTGTCCGGACAGTTACCGGTTGACCCGTCTACAGGAGAGTTTGCTCCTGGTGGTGTGGCAGAGCAAACTACCCAATCGTTCGAAAATATTAAGAACATTCTGGCAGAGGCAGGCCTGACCACGGCAAATATAGTGAAGACTACGGTGTTTTTGTCGGATATGGCATTGTTTGCCGAGATGAACGGTGTGTATGCCAAGTATTTTGAGGGGGATTTTCCGGCACGTTCGGCTGTAGCAGTGAAGGCATTGCCTAAAGGTGCATTGGTGGAAATCGAATGCATTGCGGTGCGATAAACTGATTGGTTCGCAGCACAGGTGCAGGCAGGTCTATGTCTTTGCAGCCTGTGAGGCGAATCTTTTTTGTATCTGATTATGAACTATCGGAATCTGTTGTCTCACGTGGAAAACAAATGGAAACTTGCCACATTTTTGCTGGCAGGAGTTATCGTGTTGGCCTCATTAGGGTATATTTACCGTTACGAACCTTTCCGTTCGGATTTCGAGATTACGGACGAGTTGGGCGGAAACATCTTTCCGGTGACGATACTTTCCACTGCCACAACGGATGCCGAACTTGTTCTTCCTTCTGATACCGGTTATATAGGCAATCCGAAATCGTGCATCGGTATTCGTATCAAGAATATGCATCCGAACAGCAAGTTACACATCGAGGTGGAAGAAACTCCGTTTTTTTCCCGTTCGATATCCGAGTTTGTGCTGCCCGAAGCACGCAAGGAATATTTGGTCTTTCCGGATATTATATGGAAATATGAAACGTTGCGCGAGCACACGCAGCCACTTCCGGTTACCGTGTCTGTTTCGGTCCGGCTGAACAATCACGAGCTGGGTAGCAATGTCCGTACGTTTTCTGTACGCAGTATTAATGAATGCCTGCTGGGGTATATGGACAGCAAGATGAAGTTTCATGATACCGGAAAGTTTTTTGCAGCCTATGTGAACGAAGACAATCCAAATATAGATGTGATATTGCGCGAAGCGTTGAACACGCGTATCGTCAATCGTTTCTGGGGTTATCAGAGCAAGAACAGCGATGTGGTCGACAAACAGGTGTATGCCCTGTGGTACGTATTGCAGAAAAGAGGATTCAAGTACAGTTCCATCAGCAATACCAGTCTTTCGTCGAACGTTGTGTTTTCGCAGCGTGTACGTACATTCGATGATGCGATGGCTTCGGCACAAATCAACTGTGTAGATGGGAGCGTGCTTTTTGCTTCCTTGCTGAAGGCTATCAACATCAATCCCATTCTGGTGCGTACCCCCAAACACATGTTTGTGGGTTACTATACAGACCGTATGCATCAGAATATCCATTTTCTGGAAACTTCGATGATAGGAGATGTCAACTTAGACGATTTTTTCCCAGAAGAGAAACTCGATTCTACCGTGGCAGGCAAGTCACAAGAAAGTATGTCACGTTTTGTATTCGAGAAATCGAAGGAATATGCTACTCGTATTTATAAGGAGAATGAAGCCTTGATACATTCGGGCAAGGTTAATTACATGTTTCTGGAAATAGACAAGGCTATCCGTGCCCAGATTCAACCAATAGGAAAATAATAACAAAGGAATACATGGAAAAGAATAAAAGAACATATATCTCGCCGGGGGCATGGTTTTTACTGGAATACCCGTCCGATTGGCGCGAATTTGAAGATACAGAAGAAAGTTTCTTGTTTTATAATCCCGACAAGTGGACAGGTAATTTCCGCATATCTGCCTATCGGAGTGAAAGACGTGATTATGCAAAAGCTTGCATGGAAGACGAGCTGTCACATACACGGGGAGCAAAGTTGGTGCAGGTCGGACGCTGGAAATGTGTGTATCTGTCCGAAAGTTTCCAAGAGAACGGAACCTGGTACACATCACATTTCTGGATAACAGGGTTGGATGCCGTATCTATAGAATGTTCGTTTACGGTAGCAAAAGGGGAAAGCATCAGGGTAGGTGAGGAAATCATAGCTTCGCTTAAGGTACGGAAAGCAGATGAAAAGCCTTGGAAAGCGGTTATTCCGGTAAGAGTGCTCGAAATCAATACCATTAATGAAGCATACGACTGGGCTGTTTCTGCCATCAAAAAGCAGTTGGCGAAAGACTTTACTGGTACCGAGGCAGATATCAGCAATATTCAGAAAGTGATGGATAGCGGTCATTTCAAACCTGGCCAGCGTCAGGTGTGGGAGAGTTTTGGTATAGTTTTTGGTACCATTCTGGTAAATGAAATGGACGGCATGGACTGGGTAACGGTTATCGACGGGAAACAGGAATATCCTGCCTTGCGTTTTTCAGATACCAATGTAATGGTCTGTCCCACCAGACTTGTATGGGATAAGGTAAAGAATGGAGAAGTCTGCCGCTTAAAAGATGAATACTTACGTGTGCGCGGCGAGGTCGAAAAGGTACTTTCAATATAAAGATATGGTTGCTTATTTACAAGTAGAGAATTTGACCAAGTCATTCGGTGACTTGGTGTTATTCCGTCAGATTTCCTTTGGTATCGCGCAAGGGCAACGCGTCGGACTGATAGCCAAGAATGGAAGCGGTAAAACCACTTTGTTGAATATACTGGCAGGGAAAGAAGGGTACGACGAAGGGCAAGTTACTTACCGGCGCGATTTACGTGTGGGATACCTCGAACAAAGTCCGGTCTATCCTTCCGGACTGACTGTGCTGGAGGCTTGTTTTCATCGTGGAAATGCCGTAGTAGAACTTATCAAGGAGTATGAGGCTTGCATGGCTGCTCCGGGCAATCCTGGGCTTGATGTGCTTTTAGAACGGATGGAGCATGAAAAAGCATGGGATTATGAGCGGAAAGTGAAACAGATACTCTCGCAACTGAAAATCCGTGACTTCAGCCAGTTGGTAGAGAACCTCTCCGGCGGGCAACTGAAACGGGTAGCATTGGCGAATGTACTGATTACCGAGCCTGATTTGCTTATTTTGGATGAGCCTACCAACCATCTTGACCTGGATATGATAGAATGGTTGGAAGGATACTTGAACCGTTCCAAACTCAGTTTGCTGATGGTTACGCACGACCGCTATTTTCTTGACCGTGTGTGTGGTGAAATTATGGAGATAGATGGTCAGCAGCTGTATTCTTATAAAGGAAATTACAGCTATTACTTAGAGAAACGACAGCAGCGTGTCGATGCTGCCAATGCCGAAATAGCGCGTGCCAATAACTTATATCGCACAGAATTGGAGTGGATGCGCCGGATGCCGCAGGCACGTGGACACAAGGCACGCTATCGTGAGGAGGCTTTTTATGAGCTGGAAAAAGTGGCTAAGCAGCGTACTTATGATTCGAGTGTGAAGCTGGATGTGAAAGCCTCCTATATCGGTTCGAAGATTTTCGAGGCAGACCATTTGTGTAAACGTTATGGGGATATTACAATATTGGAAGACTTTTCATACATTTTTTCCCGTTACGAGAAGATGGGTATCATCGGGAACAACGGTACAGGAAAGTCCACCTTCATTAAAATACTGATGGGACTGGAAAAGCCCGACAGTGGAACGCTCGATATCGGTGAGACGGTCCGTTTCGGTTATTATTCGCAGGAAGGGTTGAAGTTTGACGAGCAGATGAAAGTAATCGATGTCATTACATCGGTAGCGGAAGTCATTGAGCTTGGGAATGGCAAGCGGCTTACGGCTTCGCAGTTCTTGCAGCATTTTCTTTTCCCGCCCGAAAAGCAGCACAGTTACGTATATAAGTTGAGTGGGGGAGAACGGCGCAGGCTGTATTTGTGCATGGTCTTGATGAAGAACCCCAATTTCCTGGTGCTCGACGAGCCGACGAACGATTTGGATATTGTTACGCTTCAGGTGCTGGAAGAATACTTGCAGAGTTTCAAGGGGTGTGTCATTGTTGTGAGTCACGACCGGTATTTTATGGATAAGGTAGTCGATCACTTGCTGGTGTTCAATGGTCAAGGTGATATCCGCGATTTCCCGGGAAACTATACAGATTATCGTAGTTGGAAGGCTGCAAAAGAAGTGTTCGAAAAAGAGAATGCTCCAAAGCCTAAAAAAGAGAACAAGCCACAGCGCGAACGTCCCGAAGGTAAACGCCGTATGACTTTCAAGGAGCGGAAAGAGTTCGAACAGTTGGAACAGGAGATTGCTGCTTTGGAAGAAGAAAAGAAAAACATCGAGGCTGCTTTGTGCAGTGGAACGCTGGGTGTGGACGAGTTGACCGAGAAGTCCAAACGTCTTCCCGTCCTCAACGATGAACTCGATGAAAAGAGTATGCGTTGGCTGGAGTTGAGTGAGATAGAGGGATAAAAACTATATCGAAAGAAATGCTTGAACCGTACCGGATGAGGGGAAACTCTCATGTACGGTTCTTAGACGGAGTTGCACTCCTAACTTGACGGTGGGACTCTGCCATGCACAGTAGAAGTGAAAACTTTAGCAACTTCACCGTATACAAATTTGTGAATGTTCGCTAATATTCCTATCTTTGAGGCATGAAGAGAAAAGAAAGATACATGGCGCATTTTGTAAACCCGTTTACGGATATCGGCTTCAAGATCATCTTCGG
>ULSD01021595.1_pt1 | contig 61687 bp, 32 predicted proteins | sample 1956051 | NCBI WGS metagenome assembly ULSD01 (sample SAMEA4835699, study PRJEB28245) | human gut metagenome | biome: gut microbiome; material: fecal sample | place: Denmark | collected 2008
CCCGTTAGCTAATACTCATGCCGAGCATACAACAAGAAGACGCACAACCCAAACATCGTTGTGCGTCTTCTTATTTATAGTGCATCTACTTTTTATTCATACACAAATCTGCCGTTTTCCCAACGGGCTTTGATAATAACCGGTGGAGCCGTTGGTGGATATTTCTTTTGTGGAACCACAGAAACACGGCTTCTCGCACGTTGGTTCAAGTCCCAATTTACAAATTCCTCATAATCGTATGTCCAACTTTCTCCATACGCCAATTTATGGATACGGTAATAAATGGCTTCACGCGAAGGAGCATTGAATCCTCCAGTATTATCATTCATGATGCTGTTTTCGGTAGGACGATATGCACCAGTCCAATACGTACAAGCTCCTTCATAAACACCGATATTCTCACTGGCATACCGTGAATCAGCTATGAATTTGCTCCAATATACCCGGGCAGGGTCGGAAATATAATCGGTATTTTTACCCCAGCCATAATTTTCCCGCATATTTTGTTCGTCACGTATTTCATTTGCCGGAATCATGCCCATATACTCGTAAGCATATTCATCATTCAACTTAGCAAAACCATGTCCTCCAGCTTCATGATGCAGTATAGTGGCTAAATCTTCATAACTTGTACCTATCGGGAAATAGGCAACCGATGTACCTCTTCCATAATCACTTGTATAACCAGTATTATAATACATATAACATGTGCCTGCATACGCAGTAGAATTCATCATCACCACAATCAATACATCTTGCATCTGTTCATTTGTAAAATTAAAAGCGGTTTGAGCGTATTTCATGCACAACTCATCATTTCCCATAACATGGGTACCTCCTCCAAACGTACCAGAGAATATTGTTTCACCACCATCAACATAGCCTTCGTTCTTGGATACGGCATTTACATAATACACATTAAACATATCTTTAAACGAAGTATAAGGTTCTTCGCTGAAAAATGCATCAGCTGCTTGCTTCATGACATTTTCATACGTTCCGTCAGCAATCTGCCTATCTGAAAAAGCATCACCCATCAATACAACATTGATACCGTTCCCATCGGAAGCCGTTTGCAAAGTGTACGCCTTTCCGTCTGCCGAGAAGTCAGTAGACTCGTATGGTGCGTCACCCTCTCCCAATATACCTTTTATAAAATCCGGCAACTCATCACGAGAGGTAAAACTGCTATGGAAAATCATCTTACCCGTTTCATCGAAAGCGATAACCGTAGGGAATCCTGTGTAAGGAATGCCGCCTTCCGGGTTTTCCATCAACGTGGGCCATTCCATATTATTACTTTCGATATAATTATTTGCCTCTGTAGGATTATCCATACCGTCATCACAAACGCCAATAATTTCTAACGAATGATTTTTATAACGCTGATACAGTCCAGACATCACTGGATGGAATGCTTGACTATACCCACACCACGTAGCCCATATATAATATAAGGTAACTTTATGACTGGATACGATGTCAATGGTACGAATAGTATTACCCCGATTATCTGTTGCTGTGAAATCAGGTATACGAAGATTTATCGTTTCGAAAGTAAAACCTCCCGGTTCGTTTTGCTCGATACATCTATATCCATTTGCTTGCCACCAATCGGTAGAAGTAACAGCTTGCGGCAAATCTCCTCCCAACATATTGTCTGAGAAATTCATGACAGAAAGTTTGGTCAAGTTAGCCAATGTTTCCGGAATTGTACCTGTCAATTGGTTGCTTGACAGATAACAATACTCTAAATTAGACAAGTTGCCAAATGATACTGGTATACCTCCGGACAATTGATTATCATACAAATAACAATATTTCAAATTTGACAAATTACCAAATGATTCTGGTATGCTACCATTCAATTGATTATTCTGCAAATTTAAAGACACCAAATTAGACAAATTTCCAAATGACTCTGGTATGTTACCATTCAATTGATTATTCTGCAAATCAAGTTCTTCCAAATTCAATAAATTTCCAAACTCAATCGGAATACAACCTGTCAACTGATTGTCATCTAAATAACAAATCTTTAAATTAGACAATTTTCCTAATTCAGGTGGAATACTACCTGTTAACTGATTCCAACATAGATATAAATTAATAAGATTCTCTATATTACCTATAGAAGAGGGTATTTCACCTGTCAATTGATTTGCATTTAAATTCAATACAGACAACTTATTCAAATCTCCAATCTCTTCAGGTATAACTCCCATTAAATTATTAACAGATAAATACAAGTCCACGACTCTCTCCCCTTCATCAAAATAGCTTGTTGACACGCCATACCATTCCGACAAAGGAGCATTCGTACACCAGTTGGTATTGTTCGTCCAGTTGTTCCCATTAGTTGCATCATACAGCGCAATGAGAATATCACGGTCTGTTGGCCCTTCCGGTTCCAGTTCCGCATCGGTATCTACTGCCGCAAAGCTGGAAATGACGGAACGAGTTACGGTTATCGACTTTTGAGTCTGCTTACGAATGGTCTGCTCCTTACCGTTTATCGTTCCGGTTATATCCACTGTAATGCCTTGCGTCAAGGTTTGGGGAGCTACGACAAAATAAAACTCCGTTACACTCAATTCGGACAACTGCACATTGGCAGAAGTGCGCAACTGTATCGTGGTCTGTTTATCCCCGTTTCCATCGATGGTAAACACAGGAGCATCGGAAGCTACATCAATGGTTCCGTCCCCAGCTAACGCTTCCCCATTATTTCCCTGAAGCCGGATAGCAGAAACAGCCATGGTTCCGGTGAGACGCAAACGGATGATGCCGCAGGTCTGCAAGAAACGGAAATCACTGTTCGTGCTTTTCGCTACCATCGGGCAATCGCCTGTATCGAAACTTCCTGCACGATAATCTTGCCCATCGGTCAAGCGATAAGAAATCTTGGTACCGTCTACAGCACTCTGCGCACTATAAGGATAAAAAGCATAAAACTCTTCCCCACTCACACCCGTTTCGCTTTCGAAACGGGCCTCATCGCCTTGTATTTCCGTCAAATCATAACGCACGGCTTCGGCAGTTGTATTACTGAAAATACCGATTGCGTCCGATTGTTCCCATATCACAGCATTGCCCGACAATTGGGTACGGCTTTTCACAGCCGCCGAAGTCGTGGCTTTTACCGATGTCAACCGGGTATCCGATTGGCGCAACGATTGCATCTCATCTTGTTTGCATCCTGCCAAAGAAAGCAAGAGCAAACTTAAGCAAAGGGTTATATATGTATATTTCATAACGATTCTTTTTTATATTCTTACCAATTTTCTTCATTCTCGGTAAAGTCTTCTATCTGTCCACCAGCGGTAGATGGTTGCTTGCCAGCCTGAACCACTTCAATGGTCCGGCTCAATTCTCCAGCCGTAACGGTGATGTTGCCTTTCCTTTCGGCACGGTCTGCATTGGCTGCAATGACAATATTGCCGTTTTGCAGGCTCATCCAAGCATTGCCATTCAGGTTTACATTCGGTTCACCGGCATTAGTACTGATAGTCAACGGATACGTTCCTCCTTCTGCCGAAGCATCTATACGTAGAGGTGTCACGTTCAAGTAAAGTTCTTCGCCTGCCTGCGTCACCGTAACGGTACGGGTGATGCTGCCGTCTTCTGAGGTAAACGTCAAAGTCGCCTCACGGACAGATGTTTCTTCATTGGCGGCTACATCAAAAGTCAAAGAGTTGGATTCGGTCAAACCGCTTACAGGACTGACCAGCCAAACAGCACTGCTTGACACTGTATATTTCGTATTAGCCTCTATTGATACGTTGACAGAAGTGGCTTCATTAGACAAATTAAATGAAGTAGGAGAAACACTCAAAGAAACGGCTTCTTTTCCTGCCTGCGTCACCGTAACGGTACGGGTGATGCTGCCGTCTTCCGAGGTAAACGTCAAGGTTGCCTCACGGACAGATGTTTCTTCATTGGCGGCTACATCAAAGGTCAAAGAGTTGGATTCGGTCAAACCGCTTACAGGACTGACCAGCCAAACGGCACTGCTCGATACGGTATATTTCACATTTGCCTCTACAGCCACCTCGATAGAAACCTCTTCTGAAGTCAACGTAAACATGGCAGGCGAAATATCCAATTGGGGTATTTCTTTTCCAGCCTGCGTCACAGTTACTGTCCGCACCATGCTTCCATCTGACGACGTAAATGTGATAATGCCTTCACGAGCCGTTGCACCTTCATTTGCCTTGACATCAAAGGTAACAGAAGAAGCATTGGTCGTACCACTTACCGTGGCAGTAATCCAATCCACATTGCTTGCCACTTGATAATCCACATTCGTACTGACGGAAATAGTAAAGGAAGCTGCATCTGAAGCCAAAGACAAGGAAGGAGGAGAAACATTCATAAAGTCATGGTCTCCAACGTCCTCTATCCTACCAGCCTGAACTACCTTTACTTTCTGTTCCCCAATCTCGCTATCCAGAAGAATCACGGCTTCACGGGAAACGGTGCTGTAATTCGGTTCGCAACTGAACGTCAACGTTTCGGCCACCAATCCCCGGCTCTTCACTTGCTCCAACCAATCGGCATCAATGGAAACTGTATAATCTACATTCGTCTGTAATTCTAACGAGAAACCAGTATCTTCTGCCGCCAAATCAACACGGGAGGCGGAAACAATCAAACCACCAGCAGCTGCCTGACGAACCACCAAGGTATCGGTAAGTGTTGCTGTCTCGTCGGTAAAGATAAAACGTGCCTCACGCGAATCATACGTTTCATTAGGTTGTACTTCTAAATGGATGGTATGCGTAGACACGGCCCGCGATGCCGGTTCTGCAATCCAATCATATTCTGCTTCAGCGCGATAGGTATAGGCGACATTCGACTGCACTTGCATGTCGACCGTTCCACCTTCTGCCCCCACATTCAGCACCTCATCGGACAGAAGCAATACCGGTTCTTCTGCCTTGCCAGCCTGATAGACGTTTACGGTTTCTTCCAGTTCACCGCTTTTTACCGTAATAGTACCCGAACGCTGCTCTGTTGATTCGTTCGCCGCTACCCGGAATGTCAATGTTTCTTTCGTCAAGCTACGTGATGTTACCGGTTCTATCCAGTCCACAGATATACTGGTTTCATACGACACATTAGCCTGCACCTCCAGTTCGATGACACTTTCTACATCTGGAAGTTCATACACCTGCTGCGAAAGGATAAGCGCGTCTTTCTGTTTTTGAGTTACCACAATAGTCTCCTGCTCTTCGCCACAGGTCAAAAACACTGAAGCCGAACGTTCATCCGTACTTTCATTGGAAGCGACAGTTATCGTAACACTCTTTTCCCCCGCTTCACCCGATGCCGGCGAAACGCTTATCCAACTATCCGCACGCGAATTTCCGATGGAAGCTGTCCATGCGGCAGTAGCAGTGAAATTAATAGAGAATGTACCTCCGGCCGATTCGACAAGCGGCTGCTTATCTGTACCTTCGGAAAGCGTTATACTTGCCGCTACAGGTTCAGGAGGAACAGGTTCTTCCAATTCTTTCTCCGAATCGGAACACGATGCCGCCAAAAGCAACAGCAACCAAGACATGATTCCTTGTAACTTGTACATCTGAATCCAAGAACGAATGTGTTTCATAAGCATTACAAGTTTAAGTTTATAACTAAAATAGAGAATAAATCCTATACAAAAAAAGCGTAAGCCCGTCTGTTGTCCGTCCTACGCTCCGAGGCTCTAGCACTGCCCATCAAAGTTGAACAGACAACGTCAGAGCCCACACCTTATTTTATATAAGACCCCTTACGCCCGAACAGATACAGTTCGGGCTGGCAGGATACACCAAGGGCTGTGATACAAATCACACCCGGAGCATCTACCGTTGCTAAGTTCAAGACCTTGACTCGTAAATTTGCTAGATTCCGGAACGTCTCAAACAAAGCGTCAAGTAAACGCCTTCAATATGTCTTCCGACTCCCTTTTTCCACTCATACCCGTTTTCGTAGTACACCTTTTCTAAAAATGCTACTCTCCACACGGTGTAGGCAGTTTTCACTTACCACTTGTCTGAGGGAACATCCTTCATACAACGTTGTAAATGTAAGAGTCTGATGCAAATGTATATAAAATTTTACAATAGTCCAAACATAGTCTAAGAAATTTGCCGTTTCTTTATACAAAAAGGTGCATCGGGACAAAAGACTACAAACAGAAACATCTTTTGTTCCAATGCACCTTCAATAAATGTAAACGAAATCCTTATTCCACTTTCTTACCGTTTATCGTCACATTCTTCAAAGTAAACCCTTCTACACAATCTTTCTGTATTTCGGGCTTCTTTGTTACAGTCAAGTTTAAGTTTTCGAACATAAAATCGGACAATTTATATTGGTCTTCCGCTTTTGCCACATCAAACACCACCTCACATTCCATCGTAATATTCCGCATCGTCACGTGGCTAGAATATGAATAAGGTATATCCTCCCGCCCTTGCAGATCGAAGAATTGGGTCCATGGTTTTGCATAAAGAAAGCTGGAAACCGTACCGGTGATATTTTCTACCGTAATATATTCGTAGTTCTGGGGCGTATCGGGACGCATCTTCAACCAAAGCAAGCGCTTTGCATTGTCCAGCCGGCAACGACGAAGCACGATGTTATGGTCATGGATGGATTCACTTCCGCAAGTCAATGCACTATGGCAAAAACCATACACGCAATCTTCTATAATAATGTTACGGTTCGAACCATTGTTTTTCTTATCCTGGTCAGCCCATGGTCCCTTTCCACCTTTCAAGGCAATGGCATCATCGTTGACCGACATATAGCAATTCTTCACCAACACATTGGTGCAGACATCAATATCAATGGCATCCGAACTGGGCGCCTTCACCGGTTCGTAAGGGGCGAAAATTGAAAGGTTCAGCAACTTGACATTCTCGCAACGGTAAAGATGGGTAGTCCAAAAAGGAGAGTTCTCCAGACGCACACCCGAGAGCTGCACATCTCTTGAATCGGCGATATATACCAGACGTGGGCGCAACTCTTCCAAGTTGGTGCATTTCGGATTCACTTGCCGGCGCAACCAAAAAGATTTCCAATAACGCAGACCATTTCCGTTAATACGTCCTTCACCCGAAATGGTAAAGCCATCCACCCCGATGGCATTGACCAAAGCTGCAAAATATTTCAGGTTCTGCCCTTCCATACGTGTATCAATAACAGCAAAGTGGCTGATATCATCACTTCCCTTCAAAGTTCCACCTTTTTCTATATACAGGTGTGTATTGGGCTTAAAGAAAAGTGAACCGCTCAAAAACGTTCCTTTCGGGAAATAAACCACTCCGCCCCCATCCTGCGACGCCTTGTCGATAACTGCCTGTATCTTCTCTGTCTGCAAGACTGTACTATCGTTTACCACTCCATAATCTGTAATGCGATAACTTTTACCCAAATCCTGCAAATTCACAATTTCCGTCTGACGGAACCAGTCGGGCACCGGAGTACCATCGGGAAACACATCTTTTGCCGAGAGATGCAAAGCACACATCGCTACCCAAGCAAAAGCCAACCACTTTGTCCACATTTTATTCATATTACCTATACTTTTTAAATTGAGAAACTGTTTTGAATCTCTCCAAAAATTTTTTGCGTCTTAATGTATTCGTTTTCAAAACAGTTTCTGGATATACCAATCAATTGTCATGTCGCAAAGATAAACGAACCAAACAATATTTGAAATAGAAAATCATACAGAAACCAAGTGTAATTGTACAAATTACTTTCCCCCGCAGACAAAATTTACCCAAATATGGATAAAAACAAAGGAATCTGTATTATTTTCCATTTTTTCAGTACAGAATAATCCGTACTTTTGCCCAGGAAATATTTATTTAATCAATATAAAGAACCATGAAAAAATTATTTATTGCAGCATTGGCGCTCTTCTTGGGAGGTATTGGCATGCTGAAAGCACAGGAAATAGCCGACCAGAAAGAAACGCTGAAAACACTGATCAAGGTAAACGATTTCTACATGAAAAACAATCCCGACTGTCGCCAGCCCAGCTACGTGAACAAGATGCGGCCTAGCAACATCTGGACACGTGCCGTATATTATGAAGGACTGATGGCACTCTATTCCATCTATCCCGATGACAGATATTACAACTACACCTATCAGTGGGGAGAATTTCATGACTGGAACATGGTGCGTGGTGAAACATGGACACGTCATGCCGACAACTATGCTTGCACGCAAGTATATATAGATATGTATAACCTCTGTCCCGACCCAAAAGTGTTACGTCATGCCAAGGCCAACCTGAACATGCTGCTCAATACGCCGCAAATCAACGAATGGACATGGATTGACGCCATACAGATGGGAATGCCCGGATTTGCCAAGATGGGCAAACTGACCGGCGAACAAAAATATTTCGACAAGATGTGGCAGATGTATGAATATACCCGCAATCGGTTGGGCGACAATGGCATGTTCAACCTTAAAGACGGTCTGTGGTGGAGAGATGCAGACTTTGACCCTCCCTACAAGGAACCAAACGGCGAGGACTGCTACTGGAGTCGTGGAAACGGATGGGTATATGCTACCTATGTACGTATATTAAATGAGATTCCTGCTGACGAGACCCACCGGCAGGATTACATCAACGATTTCCTCACCATGAGCAAAGCACTCAAGGCTTGCCAGCGTGAAGACGGATTCTGGAACGTCAGCTTGCACGACCCTACTCATTTCGGAGGCAAAGAACTGACTGGTACTTCGCTCTTCGTATATGGCATGGCATGGGGTATCCGTACAGGATTGCTTGACCGAAATGAATACCTGCCCATCGTACTGAAAGCCTGGAATGCCATGGTGAAAGACGCTGTGCATCCCAACGGATATTTAGGATACGTACAGGGAACTGGCAAAGAACCGAAAGACGGACAACCCGTAACCTACGACAGCAAACCCGATTTTGATGATTTCGGTACAGGGTGTTTCCTGTTGGCAGGAAGTGAAATATATAAGTTACAATAAACAGTAAAAAACAATGCATGCACCTGCATGTGTGATATATAACCGGATTTTTCAATAGGAATATACTTGTTTTTCAGGATTGGATTAAAAGTGTGTTGAGCTGATTCACCACAGGAAGCCTTGCCTATTTCGGATAGACAAGTGTTTTCTGTGGTGTTTCTTTTTGTCCTGTCCTGCATCTTTCCTCATCACGGAAGTGAAACTAAGAAGCTGTTTTGAATTTATCGTGCGATGATTTGGGATGAGTTTTTGAGGCATTTTCGCTTCTGTGATGAGGAAGATAGCGGGCTATCTGACGAAGAACAGGAGCGAAAAGGACCAAAAAATCGCCCAAAGCACACACGAAAACAGATACATCAAGCCAAGAAAAACTTTTTGGAGAAATTCAAAACAGCTTCTAAATTCAAATACTCATTCCAAATCAGCGCACGACAAATTCGAAACAGACTCTATAATCTGTTTTTACGCGAAAAGTAAAAGAAAGATGCCATACCACCAACTACCAGACAACAATCTGTACAATAATCCATGAATATGTACTTTTCTATATGGAAATATCGGCAAAAACGCCTTACTTTTGCTTCCATATAATCATTCGATAACACTGAAAACACATGAAAAAGTACAACATGCTATGGACACTACTGGTTTTGGGCAGTACGGCACAGGCCCAAGACTGGCCGGAAGTGAAACCAGAAGCCCGACCGGGTAGCCGGTGGTGGTGGTTGGGTAGTGCCGTCGACCAAAAGAATCTTTCGTATAATCTGAAAAAATACGGCACAGCAGGACTGGGCAGCCTGGAAATCACTCCCATCTACGGTGTACAAGGAAACGAACAGAATGACATCGATTTTCTCTCGCCCCAATGGATGGAGATGCTCAAATATACCGAAGCTGAAGCTCAAAAAAACGGTATCAGCATCGACATGAATACCGGTACAGGCTGGCCTTTCGGAGGACCCGAAGTCACTATCGAAGAAGCTGCCACCAAAGCCATCTTCGAATCTTATCTGATAAACGGAGGAAAAGATGTATCATTGGATATATGCATCACTGACCCGAAAGAGAAAAAACGGCAGGAAGGCATTGCCAAACTAAGCCGGCTGATGGCATACGACGGGAAAGGCAAATGCCTCGACCTGACTTCGAAAGTAAACGAAGGAAAACTGATATGGAAAGCACCCGCAGGGGAATGGCAACTGATAGCCTTGTTCGAAGGAAAGACCCTGCAAAAAGTGAAACGTGCCGCACCCGGAGGAGAGGGGTATGTAATGGACCACCTGAATCCGAAAGCTGTAAAAAATTACTTTGCCAAATTCGACCAAGCTTTCAAGAAAAGCCAGACCGACTGGCCACGTTCCTTCTTCAATGATTCTTACGAAGTATATGGTGCCGACTGGACACCTGGACTGCTGGAAGAATTTGCAAAACGGAGAGGATACCGGCTGGAAGAACATTTTCCCGAATTTCTGGATGAAACACGTCCGGAAACCAGCAGACGTATCCTGTCCGATTATAGGGAAACCGTAAGCGAAATGCTGATAGACAACTTTACAACCCAATGGACCAAATGGGCACATGGACACGGAAGCACCACCCGAAACCAGGCACACGGTTCACCCGCCAACCTGATTGATACATACGCATCGGTAGACATACCTGAGTGCGAAGGCTTCGGACTGACCGACTTCCACATCAAAGGATTACGCCGTGACTCACTGACACGCCCCAATTTTTCCGACATTTCCATGCTGAAGTATGCTTCGTCGGCTGCACATATCTCCGGAAAGCCTTATACTTCTTCGGAAACTTTCACGTGGCTTACCGACCACTTCCGCACTTCCCTGTCACAATGCAAACCCGACATGGACCTGATGTTCGTATCTGGCGTAAACCACATGTTCTTTCACGGCACGCCATACTCGCCTCAAGAAGCAGCATGGCCCGGATGGCTGTTCTATGCCACTGTCAATATGTCGCCCACCAATTCCATCTGGCGCGATGCACCGGCATTCTTTAACTACATCACCCGTTGCCAGTCTTTCCTGCAAATGGGACAACCCGACAATGATTTCCTGGTATATCTTCCTATCTATGATATGTGGAACGACCTGCCAGGACGTATGGTAGCATTTGATATCCATAAGATGGACCAATATGCCCCCAAATTCATCAAAACCATCCAGACCATCATCCAAGGCGGATATGACGTAGACTATATCTCGGATGCATTCATCCGTACCACCCGGTACGAAGACGGGCAGCTGGTAACCAGCGGAGGAACCCGATACAAAGCACTGGTAGTGCCAGCCGCACGCCTGATGCCTGCCACTACCCTTAAAAAACTGATAAGTCTGGCACGAGAAGGAGCCACTGTGGCATTTGTCGAACAATACCCCGAAGACGTTCCGGGCTACAGCCAACTGAGACAGAACCGCAAAGCCTTTTCAGCTGTCTGTGCCGACCTTCCCCAAGCTGATTCCTTCGACAAGACACAATGCTTCGACTTCGGCAAAGGACGGATTATCATTGGTTCTGACTACCATCAGGTACTCGATGCCACCGGCACACCAGCAGAAGAAATAAAAACACGCTATGGCTTACAGTTCATCCGACGGACCAATCCCGACGGACACCATTACTTTGTATCCTGCCTGCAAAAACAAGACGTAAACGGATGGGCAACGCTTAATGTAGCCGATACCGCAGCCATGCTCTTCGACCCTATGACCGGTGAAAAAGGCATGGCACAGACACGCACGAAAGATGGTAAGCTACAAGTGCGCCTGCAACTGAAATCGGGCGAAAGCCTCATCGTACAGACATTCCGGAAAAAACCGGAAGGACAATCCGCATGGAAATACGGCTCCGAACAAGCATACAGCCTTAGCCTGGACCATGGATGGAAACTGGCATTCACTGAAAGCCATCCCAGCATCGAAGGCGAATTCGACATCGACACCCCCATGTCGTGGACAGAAATAGACCATCCCAATGCCACTATCAATATGGGAACTGCACGCTATACAGTAACTATCGACATGCCCCAGCTGAAAGCAGACGACTGGATTCTTGACTTGGGCGACGTGAGGGAAAGTGCACGTGTACGCATCAACGGACACGAAGCAGGAACTGTATGGGCCGTACCCTTCCGCCTGAAAATAGGAAAATGGCTGAAACCCGGCAAGAATACCCTCGAAGTAGAGGTAACCAACCTACCGAGCAACCGCATTGCCGACATGGACCGCAAAGGTGAACAATGGCGCATCTTCAAGGAAATAAACATGGTAAAGCTGAACTACGAAAAAGGAGACTACAGCCACTTGCAACCCATGCCTGCGGGACTGAACAGCTGCGTAAAACTGATTCCTGTAAACTATGATAAACTCTAACTCGAAAACACCTATGAATAAGATGAAACCAAACATTCTATTCAGCCTGCTGATAGCCGGATGGATTCCGGCTGCAGGCCTATCGGCACAAACCTACGACTTTACCTTTGCTCCCAACAAAGCGGATAAAGGAAGCACAACCATCTACATTACCCCCGATTCACTATATCCAGGAGAAGGACACTTCGGCTATGACCTCATTCCTGCCCCTGATGGAAAATCGGACCAGCCATTCTTCTTCTCGGTTGACGTACCCGATGGTAATTATCGCATCACCGTCACCCTAGGAAGCAAGAAAAAAGCAGGACTCACCACCGTAAGAGGTGAATCGCGCCGCTTGTTCCTGAACAGAATCCCTACCCGCAAAGGAGAATTCAAGACCTTTACGTTCGTTATCAACAAACGTAACACGGTTATTGACGGAGAGGAAAAAGTACGTATCAAACTACGTGAAAAAAACAAGTTGAACTGGGATGACAAACTCACGCTGGAATTTAATGGCAGCGCCCCTTGCGTAGCAAACATAAAAATAGAACGGGCAGACAATGTCCCTACAGTTTTCCTTGCCGGAAATTCTACCGTAGTAGACCAAGACAACGAACCGTGGGCAAGTTGGGGACAGATGATTCCCGCTTTCTTCAACGACCGCGTATGTTTTGCCAACTATGCCGAAAGTGGCGAACGTGCCGATACCTTCATCAAGGCAGGACGCCTGAAGAAAGCTCTCACGCAAATGAAACCAGGCGACTACATGTTCATCGAATTCGGACATAACGACCAGAAACTGAAAGGACCCGGCAAGGGAGCCTATTACTTCTTTGCCACCCAGCTGAAGACTTTCATCGATGAAGTACGTCTCAAAGGAGGCACTCCGGTCTTCGTTACCCCGACCCAACGCCGCTCATTCGATGAAAACGGCAAGATACTCGAAACCCACGAAGACTATCCCGATGCCATGCGCTGGGTGGCACAGCGCGAACAGGTACCAGTCATCGAACTGCACGACATGACCCGCACACTGTATGAAGCACTGGGAGTAGAAACCTCGAAGAAAGCCTTTGTACATTATCCTGCAGGCACTTACCCGGGACAGACTCGCGAACTTGCCGATAATACCCACTTCAACCCTTACGGAGCCTACGAAATAGCTCGCTGTATAGTAGAAGGAATCCGTGGGCTGAACCTTCCATTCGCTGCCTGTCTGAAAGACTATCAGCCTTTTGACCCAGCTCATCCTGATAATCCAGACAGTTTCCAATGGGATGACAGCCCATTCACCGAAATAGAGAAACCGGACGGAAACTGAGAAACTGTTTTGAATTTATCGTGTGCTGATTGGGGATAAGTTTTTAAGCTGTTTTGAGAAGCTGTTTTGAATTTCTCCAAAAAGTTTTTCTTGGCTTGATGTATCCGTTTTCGTGTGTGCTTTGGGCGATTTTTTGGTCCTTTCCGCTCCTGTTCTTCGTCAGATAGCCCGCTATCTTCCTCATCACAGAAGCGGAAATGCCACAAAAACTCATCCCAAATCATCGCACGATAAATTCAAAACAGCTTCTGAATTTCTACAAAAAGTATTTTTGCTTGATGCATTTACTTTGAGCGATAAATTCAAAACAGCTTAATTATAGATTTTCATGAACAATGCCTAATAAACCGATTGTATATCCATCAGTTATCATTCACTACTTTTCATTTGTGACTTAAATACTAAAACACCTGCTGTAGGAATATCAGGTGTCCCTATCATCACTTTGCTATCATCTGGAAGATTGAAATGGTAAGGACGGTCGCTATAGTTTAAAACGATACCGAATCCATTACGGTATTCAAGAGTAATCCCATAAGGAAGGTCGAGTACAGGGATTTGTAAACGGGCATAAAGTTTGTCTAATATACGGCGTTCCAGCTTGCCATCACGCGTGTCAACACCGATATATGTAACTGTTCCCTTACCTAAACGACGAAAAGTAACGGCTGGCCTTCCATCATAAAACTCATCTTTGTAAGTCGCCCATACTTCATTTTCTTTGCCAGGGACAAGAATTTCACCCCATGTATTCCATAGATAATCTGTTCCATCCATTGAGACCTTTCCAGGTATGTCGGGCAACAAAAGGTCATAAAAGTCAATCCGGTTTCCTGTCAGTTTATCCAACATGGCACCGAAAGGAGCTTCGGGAAAACGTCCGAAACGGTCTTTCTGTCCTGTACGGCATGTCAGCACCAAATTACCTCCCTGCTCTACATATTTCATCCAACGGTCGACTAACGCAGTATCGGCAAGTTCGTATGCCGGAACAATCATCACAGGATATTGGGTAAAGTCTTTTTCTTCGGAAATGAAGTCTACCGGTGCACCATACGCCTTCAATGCCCTGTAATAATGATTCAGATGATGGAAAGTATCCCAGGTACGGTTTTGCTTCTGGCGGTCCATACTCCAATAATTTTCCGGATTCCAAAGCACGGCAGTAGTGCGCTTCAGATAGGCTTCCGGTTTATGGTCGAGAGGTGCGGCTTCTTTTCGCAGAGTCTTTATCTCTTGTATGAATTGTGCATATTCGTGACCTCCGGGAGTCAATGTCACACCGTCAGTACCTACAATTCCATAATGATACTGCTCGGTGCCATAAAGAGGTTGCCGGTAACGATAAGTACAGATAAAGTCGGAGCCACCGGCAAAAACACTCCACAACCACAGACGGACAGCTCCGGGAAGCGGCTGTGGGTTAATACTTCCCCAGTTGACTTGTCCGGGCTGGAGTTCCATTACTCCATAAGTGCCGTTTATCGGACGTACGTAATCGTTTGCCATAGCAATACGCAAGGGGTTTCCAACCCGGTAGCCCCGACGTCCGATTCCTTCATTATCGCCATATACCATATAGCGTGTATAGCTTACGAAATCAAGCTGCCTGCTTCCACCGATAATTCCTCGGTCGTAATCGGGAATATAATTAGTGGTAACCCACTGGTCATGTGCATACTGTTTGATAAGGCGACACTGCTCGTTGAGGAAGTCGTTAGTCACGTGTGCAGCGTAGCGCTTGTAGTCCAGTATCTGATGGGCATTCATAAACATCTGTGCCATCTTGGGGAGAGTAATTTCATCGAATGACGCATATACCTCGCTCCAGAAAGCAGTTCCCCAGGCGCGGTTCAGCGCAGTGATATCATCATGGTATTTCTGGCGCAGGAAATCGCGGAACCCCAGTTCGGCCTGCTTGTTGTAGTCAAACTGCACATTTGGTTCGTTATCCAGTTGCCAGCCTATGATACGCGGGTCATCGCCATAATGCTGCGCCAGAGCTTCTATCATGCGTGCAGCCAGCTTACGGTACAAAGGCGAGGCGAAAGAGGCATGTTGACGGGCACCATGGTCGAGGATAGTACCATCTTCGTTCCGGACGAGTATTTCCGGATATTTCCGGCTGAGCCATACGGGTGGAGTGGCAGTAGATGTACACATAATGACTTTCAGGTCGTACTTGGCAGCCAGTTCCACTGCCTTGTCCAACCAGCTGAAATCGTAGATACCTTCTTCGGGTTCCAGCTGCGCCCAGGCAAATTCGGCAAAGTGCGTAAACTCGAATCCCAATTCGTGCATTCGTTTCAAGTCTCGTTCCCACTGGCTTTCGTCCCAGTGTTCGGGATAATAATAAGCCCCTGTCAGAGTCAGGTCTTTTTCGTCAAACCACTGCTTTTGGGCACAAATGCCGTTCACCGACAAAACACTCCCCAGCAGCAAAGCAATCCATTGTTTTTTCATCGCAATATAATTTAAACATGAGTAGACAAATCCACAAGATGATGAACTAAGAAATTGTTTTGAATTTCTACAAAAAGTTTTTTCCTGGCTTGATGTATTCGTTTTCGTGTGTGCTTTGGGTAACCAAATCATCGCACGATAAATTCAAAAACAGTTTCTAACAGGTCCTTAATAATATTTTAATGAATGTCCGCATTCATCCAATACATACCCCTAAAAAATGAATATATACTGCATCCGCAGTTGAATATATACTGCATTCGCGGTTGAATATATACTGCATCCGCCTACGAATATATACTGCATCGGCAAACGCAGTACTACTGCATTTTCAACTCAGTCGAATTGGCTAATTGCGGACATTCATTATATTTTAAGGTATCTGAAAACCTTATCGCCTCATCAACTAAAAAACAATACAAAACTAAGAAGTTTTTCCGCGCTTTCCATACCCTCCCTTTCTTTTTGCACAAATATCAAGGTTTCTGTATAATATTCCATGTAGCTGTATGCTGGAAAACACTACTTTTGCACTACAAACACATAGACAACATCAAATATTGACCAATTATGAAGAAATACATTTGGGCAGTCATCTGCTTCATAGTTTGCCATGTCCTGCCTGCCAAAGCACAGTATGCTGGCAGCTATCCGATGCCCGACGGGTCGGGGACATTAAGACTGGGCATAACCGGAAACGGACAAGACAGATGGCTAAAAACAAACGATACACTGATGAAAGAGAGCCTCATCATCCGGCACATCCTTCTGAAAGACACGCAAGGCTTCATCCTGGAAGTAACGAACCATTCTTTGCCCGACAGCATCAGGCTGGTATGGGCATTGGGAGGTTTCGACTCGCCCACCCCTTCCACCGATATCGCTCCGGAAACCTGCCGCGACAATATATTTAATATAGAAGGTCACCAAATAACCGTCTATCATGGAAAAATAATGCATCTGCGGGTGACTCAAGCACTCGTACCTCCACATATCGAAGTCCGCCTGTGCGACGGGAACCAGCAAGAAACGCCGATGACACTTTTCACGTCTGGGAAAAAGACAGATGCGCCCGTATTTTGCGGTACAAGCTATATTCCGCAGGGAGAAACCGTATACTTCTGCCTCTACAAACCGAACCGACAGGCTGACTACGCCTATTACATGCTACCCGAACTTGTACAATCTTTAAAACACCGGCCATGAAAATACTGATTCACATTCTGCTTGCCCTGCTAGGCTGCAGCCACCTGTCTGCCGCCATTTACAATGTAAAAGATTTCGGAGCCACTGGAGACGGAACTCATATCGATTCCGAAGCCATCAACCGTGCTATCCGAAAAGCTACTTCCGGAGGAGGAGGAACAGTCTATGTACCGGCAGGCGAATATGCCTGTTATTCCATCCGGCTGGCAAGCCATATCCATTTATACTTGGAACAAGGAGCCACACTCATAGGAGCTTTCCCGACACCGACCGGAAAATACGACTCAGCCGAGCCAAACAGCCATGATACATATCAAGACTTCGGACACAGCCATTGGCAAAACTCGCTCATCTGGGGCATCGGACTGGAAGACATTACCATCAGCGGTCCCGGTACCATCTACGGCAAAGGGCTGACACGTGAAGAAAGCCGGCTGGACGGTGTAGGCAACAAGGCTATCAGCCTGAAAGACTGCAAGAATGTAACCTTAAAAGACCTGAATATGTTCCAGTGCGGACATTTCGCCCTGCTGGCTACCGGGGTGGACAACCTGACCATCACCAACCTGAAAGTGGATACAAACCGCGATGGATTCGATATAGACTGCTGTCGGAACGTACGCATCCTGGCTTGTAGTGTCAATACCCCTTGGGATGATGCCATCGTACTGAAGGCTTCGTATGCCTTGGGCACTTTCAGAGATACCGAAAACGTCACCATCTCCGACTGCTATGTCAGTGGCTACGACCGCGGTTCGATGCTGGATGCTTCGTGGCAATTGGACGAGCCTCAAGCTCCCGACCATGGCTACCGTACAGGCCGCATCAAGATAGGAACCGAATCAAGCGGAGGATTCAAGAACATAGCCATTACCAATTGTATCTTCGAACATTGCCGGGGACTGGCTTTAGAAAGTGTAGACGGAGGTAGTTTGGAAGACATTGTTATCAGCAACATCACTTTGCGCAACATCGTCAATGCCGGCATTTTCTTACGCCTGGGAGCACGGATGCGGAGTCCTGAAGGGACGCCTGTAGGGAGTATGAAACGCATCCGCATCAGCCATGTCAATGCTTACAACGTCGACTCACGCTATGCTTCCATTATTAGCGGAGTACCCGGTGCCATTATCGAAGACGTAAGCCTAAGCGATATACACCTTTATTATAAAGGAGGATATACTCAAGCAGACGCAGTCAACCCTGTACCCGAAGCCGAAAAAGCCTACCCTGAACCTTGGATGTTCGGTACTGTTCCGGCAAAAGGATTTTACATCCGTCATGCACGCGACATTTTTTTCGACCAAGTCAGCTTCCACTTCGAACAACCCGACGAACGTCCGCTGTTCGTAACCGATGATGCAGAAAACATCCATTACGAAAATATCCGGGTAAACGGAAAGAAAATAAATCAATAATCGTCATTTAATTAAAAACCAATAACACAAACAAAGACATGAAAACACAAAACAAATGGCTGCTGCCGATAGCCCTCTGTTGTACCTGCATGGCAGGAACGGCACAGCCTCGTTACGATTTCGAACACATGCAACGCGAAAAACTGGGACGTGGTGTAGTGGCCATCCGTCAAAATGTCAATCAGGTAGCTCTATCATGGAGATACTTGTCTTCCGACCCCATCGAAACAGCTTTCAATCTGTATCGCAACGGAACAAAGATAGCCACCGTTCCAGCTGGAACAGGTACATTCTATACCGATTCGTATCAAGGAAAGCAGGCAGCTGTCTATACCGTAAAGCCTCTCGTCAATGGAAAAGAAGCAGAAGGCAGCTCGTATACCCTGCCGGCAAATGCACCTGCAGGCTACATCAACATCCCGCTCGACCATCCTGCCGACGGAGTGACTCCAGCCGGAGATACTTACACTTATAGTCCGAACGATGCTTCCATCGGCGATGTAGACGGAGACGGAAACTACGAAATTATCTTGAAATGGGATCCATCAAATGCACATGACAATGCACATGACGGATACACGGGTAATGTCTATTTCGATTGCTACCGCCTGACGGGCGAAAAGCTGTGGCGCATAGACTTGGGCAAGAACATCCGTGCCGGCGCACACTATACCCAATTCATGGTGTACGACCTGAATGGTGACGGACGTGCTGAAGTGGTAATGAAAACTTCTGACGGAACGATAGACGGAAAAGGGAATGTGATAGGCAATGCCAATGCAGACTACCGCGAACCGGGTGACCCACAAGCCCCACGAGGAGGCGATTTCTCGCCCAATGACCCTCGAAGCAAACGGAATGCAGGTGCACCTCCCCGCAATCAGGGACGTATCCTGACCGGAAACGAATACCTCACTGTATTCAGCGGACTGACTGGCGAGGCTTTGAAAACCATCGATTACGTTCCTGCCCGAGGCAACCTGCAAGACTGGGGCGATACACGTGCCAACCGGAGCGACCGCTATCTGGCATGTATCGCTTATCTGGACGGAAAGCACCCCAGCGTAGTGATGTGCCGCGGCTATTACACACGCGTCACACTGACCGCTTTCGACTGGGATGGAAAGGAACTAAAGCAACGCTGGATGTTCGACAGTTACCAACCCGGCTGGGATGATTACTCCGGACAAGGGAACCACAACCTGCGGGTAGCCGATGTGGACGGAGATGGATGCGATGAAATCATTTATGGCTCATGCACCATCGACCATGATGGAAAAGGACTGTACTCTACCCATTTGGGACACGGCGATGCCTTGCACCTGACACAGTTCGATCCGTCAAATCCCAGACTACAAGTATGGGCATGTCACGAAAACCGCAAAGACGGTTCTACATTCCGCGATGCAGCTACAGGCGAAATCCTGTTCCAGATACCAGACAAATCAGATGTAGGACGTTGTATGGCAGCCGACATCGACCCCACGAACTATGGTGTGGAAATGTGGTCGCTGGCATCAGGCGGCATCCGGAACTTCAAAGGAGAGACAGTGGTTCCTGGACGTGTTCCCGGACTATCCTATAACATGGCTGTATGGTGGGACGGCGATCTGCTACGCGAACTACTGGACAAGAATCGAATCAGTAAGTACGACTGGGAAAACAAACGCTGTAACATCATCGCAACTTTCGATGGATGCGATTCGAACAACGGTACCAAGTCTACCCCCTGCCTGCAAGGAGACATCATAGGAGACTGGCGCGAAGAAGTATTGCTCCGTACCACCGACAACAAATCCTTACGGCTCTATGTCACGACAATACCCACGTCTTACCGTTTCCATCCGTTTACAGAAGACCCGATATACCGTATCAGCATCGCTACCGAAAATGTAGCTTATAACCAACCGACACAACCTGGTTTCTACATCGGTCCAGATTTGAAAAAAGGCATATTCAGAGGATTTGACTTCGATCATTCAAAATAAAACATAGAAAAACATGAACGCATTTACACGAAACACCGCATTACTGGCATGCCTCTTCCTGGGAGGCATTGCCTCGGCACAAGAAAACGGGCAACCGGTCAATGATTCAAACACTCCTTTACACCTGCTCAAACCCGCCTATCGGGTAGGCTATGGAGTCGTCTCCGCCGATGATATCAAACAGGACATGGACCGCGTTTTACGTTACCTGCAAGGAAACACGCCCACCCACGTGACAGATAGCCGCACAGGCGAACGCATCACCGACTATGCACGGATAGACCGACATGCCCAACTGGAACGCGGAGCCTTCCGTCTTGCCAGCTACGAATGGGGAGTAACTTATTCCGCCATGCAAGCTGCTTACGAGGCAACCGGCGACAAAGCTTATCAAGACTATGTATACGAACGGTTCAGGTTTCTTGCCGAAGTGGCACCTTACTTCCGGAAAGCATACGAAAAAGAAGGGGACATCGACCCACAGATGCGCCAAATCTTAATGCCCAAGGCACTGGATGACGCAGGAGCCGTATGTGCCGCCATGCTCAAAGCGCAGCTGAAAGGTGCCAAGCTGCCCGTAGATGACTTGATTGACAATTATTTCGACTTTATCATCAACAAGGAATACAGGCTGGACGATGGAACCTTTGCCCGCAACCGTCCTTATCACAATAGCGTATGGCTGGACGATATGTTCATGGGTATCCCTGCCGTTGCACTCATGGGAAGCTATGATGAAAGCAAACGCCAGACATATTATGATGAAGCAGTCAAACAAATCCGCCAGTTTGCCGACCGTATGTTCGTATCCGAAAAAGGCTTGTTCCGCCACGGCTGGGTAGAAGGCATGACAGACCATCCGGCATTCCACTGGGGACGTGCCAATGGATGGGCAATTCTGACAATGTGCGAAGTGCTTGACGTCCTGCCCGAAAACTACGAAGGACGCGAAGACATTCTGAATCTGCTCCGTGCCCATGTACGCGGACTTGCCGCCTGCCAAAGCAAAGACGGATTCTGGCATCAACTACTCGACCGCAACGATTCGTATCTGGAAACATCCGCTACTGCCCTCTATGTATATTGCATGGCACATGCCATCAATAAAGGCTGGATTGATGCCATGGCTTACGGACCGGTAGTACAACTGGGATGGCACGCCGTATCATCTGCCATTAACGAAAAAGGTGAAGTAGAAGGAGTATGCGTAGGTACCGGTATGGGATTTGACCCGGCATTCTATTATTACCGGCCGGTTAATGTGTATGCCGCTCACGGATATGGACCGGTTATATGGGCTGGTGCCGAAATGATTTGCTTGCTGAAACAGCAACATCCCCGTTCCAACGACAGTGCCGTATTGTTTTACCGCACCCCACAGCAGACCGAGGAACCTATTTTCAATGAGGAATAAAAAAAGAAGAACGAAGAATAAAAAATAAGCCACAAACCTATTCTTTATTCTTCGTTCTTCATTTTTCATTGAATCAGTCCATGTGGAAGACTTCCTTCAAAGGCACAGATACAGGCGAATTATCCGGATTCACTTCCATAATATCTGCCATATAGTCCCACCATTTCTGCACAATTTCCTGTGCGCCCAAATCTTGCGAACCAGCTTCACCTTCCGTCTTCTGAAACGCAAAAAGAATATTAGTTTCCTTATCCCAGTAAATGGAATAATCGAACACACCGTTTTTCGCCAGCAATTCTTTCATTTCGGGCCAAATGGCAGCATGGCGTTTTTCATACTCAGCCTCACATCCAGGCTTCAAATACATCTTAAAAGCTTCTCTTTTCATGGTTCTTCGTTTTTAAGGCTCCTCACCACAGAAGACACAGAGTCACACAGAAGAATTATATATTTACTATTTCCCGATTGACGAAATACGTTTCATATCAAAATAGGAAATTGTCAAATTGTAAATTAAAAAGACTCTGTGTGCCTCTGTATTCTCTGTGGTGAAACACACCATTATTAATTGTTAATTATTAATCATTTCAAGTATTCTTTCAATGCACAATCAGTCTGTTGTAACCCCTCGGCTATGCTCTTCGCATTCAGGCGCGCACCTTTAAGCGAAGTGTGCGTATGGTCTTTACAGAAATAAGGCATCACTTCTTTCAATCCTTTTTCGTAACCTAACTTTTGCAATTTATCTCCCGTTATCTTATTCAGGTCAATGAAATAGGCACCGGCTCTTTCAGCTGCCTCACGGGTCCATTTACCGAATGAAGAAGCATTGCTTTGGATTTTTCCATTATCCCACATATTACGGGGCGTATGGCTCAACACAACCGGGATGGCTCCTTTCTCCTTGGCATCCATGATAAACTTACGGAGATACCACCCGAAGGTATAAACTACATTATATTGCTTGGTAGCTTCCATCAAGAAAACCTTACTTTCATCGCCAGCTCCAGGCAGTTCGGCACGTGCCTTTCCGGTATGAATGTCACCTGCATCGTTATGTCCGAACTGAATCAAGACGAAATCACCGGGTTGGAGAGCATTGTACACCTTGTCCCAGCGTCCTTCTTCCAGATATGTACGTGCACTGCGCCCGGCTTTGGCACAATTTTCTACCGTAATACGGTCTAAATCGAACAATTCAGCAATCACGCTTCCCCAACCCCATTGTCCATCGGGATCCTCATCCTGATTGCGCACCGTGCTGTCGCCTACGGTAAACAATACCGGACATCCTTCCTTACGGCTTGCACCTGTCACCGTATCTTTTTCTACCGGTTTCAAATACTTGGCAAGCTCCAGTCCCTTGCAGGCACGGATACCTTCGGCAGCAGACGCTGCGTTTACGCGTGCCCCGAAGGTGCTGGTATGAATACGGTCCAGATAGAACATCGTCTTCACCTTTTCCTTACCGAACTTCTCAAACTTACGGGCAGATATTTCATTCAGGTCAATAAAGGGTACGTGCTCTTTCTTTGCCACCTGTTTTGCCCACAACCCGAAAGTCTTATTTACACGCGTAATAATGGTACTGTCGGCATCTTCCCACGCATTGCGCGGAGTAAGTGAGAACAAGATGGGATGAGCACCCTTCGCTTTCGTCTCACGGATAAACCGGCGCATGTACTCACCATAGGTATAAACAGTTTCTTTTTCACCAGTTTCCTTGATAGTCACATTCAGTGTGTCCTTCCCTATGCCCGGAATTGATGCACGGGCACGTCCGCTATCGTACGGACCATTGTCATTATGCCCCAGTTCGATAATGACCCAATCGCCTTTACGCACACCTTTCAATACGTCTTTCCACAACTTGGTATAAAAGGTACGGCTACTGGTTCCACCCAAGGCATGGTTCTCTACCGTAATCTTGTTTTCATCAAAATACTCGTGGGCAAAATATCCCCAGCCCCACTGGCCGTTATTCCCATTACCCAAAGTACCGGTACGCATAGTCGAGTTTCCCACAAGAAACAATACCGGATTGTCTCCCTTCCGGCTGGACCCGGCAACGGGACGCACGGTATTTGCCTTGTTCAAGCTGTCCAAGGTAAGGTCGGTCACCTGATTGACATCTTTCATCGGAGCTGCCACTTGATTTTGGGCAGATACAGACATACCCGCTATCCCCAGCAGGCACGCCATGACGCTTTGCAGCATTTGTCTTTTCATACGTGTTTTTTTATTTTCAAAATTAGGAAAAATATACCATCCTCTACATAGATAATCATGCAAAATCCTATAAAATCGTGTACATCCAAGTTCCCGGATATCCCAAACGGCAACAAATCCCGGTGTACCGACGGATGAGGAGGTTTACTTTTGTCTGTACACCGGGATATCGTTCTCCAGGCAATCTGCTATACGAACATCAGATTATCAATCGAACATCCGACGCACCTGTATGCCCCATGCCCTGCAACTATTATCACACCTCCACGCATATAGTTGCGTGGCAAGGCTCAATTATTTCCGCAACAACACATCGTAAGAGACACCATTCTCGTGCAATCCTTCCACATGATGTATCCGGTTGACGAACTGGCGCACGGTGTCTACTTTTACTTGCTCGATAAAGACATCCCGGATAGGCTCTTCGGCCTCACCTTTCAATTCGTAGATGGCATCCGCTGACTTGCAATGCACGTTTTTCATATAAATTCCCCGTATACGGGTCAGCTTCCGCTCATACGTGGGCACCAGGTCTTTCCACTGGTAAAGCACATCGGTATCTATTTCGAAAGCACGCAACATATCGCCCGCCTCAATGTTTTCCAGGTAGATGTTTTCAATAAAGCCTCCTCTGCGGTGATTGGTTTTCAAGAAGAACAGCCTGAGCACCTTTTCGGGCACTGTGCAATCGTGCATGTAAATATTCCGCACTCCACCCGACATCTCGCTTCCGATACCTAGCAGCACATGCCCTTTGCGGATGGCACAATGACGGACCACAATATTCTCGCATGGAGTATGCAGGCGCCAGGCATCCTGATTACGTCCCGACTTGATGACCACGGCATCATCTCCCTGGTCGAAGGTACAATGTTCTACCAGAAAATTACGGCTCATCTCGAAGTCGATACCATCATTGTTATGTCCGTGTGCCTGAACATCGAGGTTACGCACCACACCGCTGTTGCACAGATACAGGTGAATGGTCCAAAATGGGCTTTGCCGGATCTTGAACCCGTCCAGCAACACATGGTTACAACGGTTGAAATGAATCAGGTGCGGACGCAGGTTATTTTCACCCTGTGCCATTTGACGTTGCTCTACCGGTACATCCGTAGAGCCCATGGAATACAGCTGTGCCAATGCATGCAGGTGAGCCTGCGGACGCTTGAACCATACCCGCCACGTATCCATCTTGGGTGCCAGTGTACCGCTCCCCGTAATAGCTACATTTTCACACCCGAAAGCATATACCAAGGGAGAATAATTATAACACTCCAGCCCTTCCCACGAAGTCATCACCGCCGGAAGATAATCGGCTGGATTGTCACTAAAACGCAATACCGCACCTTCCTGCAAATGCAGGTTGACATTACTTTTTAAATGAATAGGACCTGTCAGCCATTCCCCCTCAGGCACTACTACCCTGCCCCCTCCGGCACGGTTACATGCTTCTATTGCCTTTGCTATAGCACGGGTATTTATCTTCTCTCCTCCCTCTACAGCCCCATACCGCGTTATCACAAAATCTTTTTCGGGAAATGAACACAACGTGACCGAATCCATCGGGAAAGGTGCTTCCACCGGCACCCTTTCGTAGATACGCTCTGTAGCCATCACCGCCACAAAGGGTAAGGCACACAGACAAGTCAAAATCAAGTTTCTTTTTTTCATAATGCATTTATTGTTTATTTATGCCAATCTGGAGTTAAAAAAGAGTTAGAGACATTATCGCCCGCCAGACGGACTGGAAGTCAGAAGCCAATATTTTTTGTATCGGTTTCAGAAACTGGGACACCCTGTATCTCTCAGAAACTGTTTTGAATTTATGTGAACAGTTTCTTAGTTATTGCGGAATCACCTCCTGCATATAAATAGCATCCAGGCTCCACGAAGCTGCATCGTTGGTACTGATGGAGGTATCTTCATCCAGCGGAACAGGAGCTTCGGGAGGTGCCACTCTCTTGATTTCCAGCACTGGGGAAAGCTTTTGTTTCTTCCTGCTCCACAGGTCTTCCCATGCCTCAGCAGCCAGCTTCGGGTCATACAGGTGCCAGGCAGCGTATGCTGTCAGCCGGCAAATACGGAAATGATTATACTGCTTAAAGTCGCGCGCATGCTCCAGCCATACCCGGTTAAACTCAGGTATCTCAATCATGTCCTGCATCTCGTTCATAATTTCGAAACCTCCCATAATGGTCATCAAGTGATTGGTGTTTTTCAGCGTCGGGTCTCCTTCGTACGTAATAACTCCGGTAGCGGGGTCGAAGCCCAATGCTTTGTTACCGGTAAACATACCGTTAGGAAGCGAAGCAATGCTTTTCATACCCGTCACAATCTTATCCCGATAGGCCACGTTACGGGTCCGTTCCCACTCTGTCATCCAATTGCCCGCATAAGCAAGCCAGTCGGGACCAATGCGCAAACGTGCCGGAGCCGAACAAGGGAACTTGCTGCGCGGCTCAGCCAACCGCATCGGGTCGAGAGTATAAAGTTTCTGCTCGGTATCTTTTACTTCACTCATCAGATCACCGCTCCGTTCATCGGTTGTCAGATAATAATAAAAACGGTTCCATGCAGCCTGACTAATACGTGCTTCTTTGGCTCCACATCCCCAATGGCTGACATTATGACGGCTTCCCAATCCAGCATTCGGACCGATGTGATACACATCCACTTCGGTTGTATGACGAGTCATTGCCTCAGCCATCTTCCATATATCATACTTGCCTGTACGCAGGAAACTATACCACAACCACATATTGGAGGCCAGTTCGGTATTATCCCATGCAAAACCGCCCACATCGTAACGCCACGTATGGCGGACCGCATCATAAGCATGCATAAAGTCGCCATAATTCCAGAAGCCATACCATTTGTGCTGCTCGATGGCATGGTGATAAAAACGAAGATAAGACTCCAGGCGGTCTTCTACCATGCTGCGTGCCGGCGTGCTCCTGTCAGGCAACGACCAAATGCCGAAAGCCCGGCAAGCGTGCAGATATTCTGGCGTACAAAGCAACGGAGCAGCTTGTGCCAACAGATGTGCCTTGTCAGCTATGCCCTTCTTTCCCGGATAAGCCGGTTGCAGAACCAGTGTAAGCGTATGCGTACGGGCTATGCCGTAAGGAGTACTCATCCCCTCCTGTACATCTTCATAACTGGCGTTCAAATCATGTGCCACCTTATCGTAATGCCGCAAGTCCATGGCTTCGGCTTCCGGACTCCACAACCATGCTATCAGCGATGCCTCGGAAGAACGGGCATGCTGTACTTCTAGCGAAGCCGGATAAGCCTGCCAGAAATCTTGCAGGCATACACCAAGTCCTCCGCTAACATCACCAGCAAAAGCATATCCCTCTGCACGTGTACCAGTAAAGGTGCCTATCCACGGACGGTCTGCCAATGCCCTTTTGCGGATAGAAAAAGCATTGTCACTGAGTTGAGACAAACGGTAATTATCCCATGCCGCCCAATGGTCTATCAAGGTACGGTTTTTTTCATCAAACTCTTCATAAGCAGGAATCCGCTTGCCCTCCATCTGCTGTTGTTGCAACGTATCATTACCTGCCAAAGTCAATACCCTTCTTCCTACCAAAGGCTGTACCGGCTCCGACCATACTCCCCCATCGGCACAGGCAAAAGCAATGTGACGGTTGTATAGCTCCTCACGCATGGGCACACTGAAACGCACACCCAGCGAACGGATAAAATCCTTATCCTGGTCTCCATCGAATACAAAAGAGTGTACCATGCGTATCTGCTCGCTACCTGCATAGAAATACAGGCGCAAAACGAAAGGCAACCATTCCCGTTCTTCATTCCGAAGCATTCCTTCCAACTTAATGGTAGCACGGACATTGCCTACCCGTTCTACCATCGTCCGACAAAGTTTGGTAGCGAACCGATGGACATGAAATTCGTCCGAGTCTTCTCCTGAAGGCTTATCTTGTACCGATGCTATCAAGTCTGCCTTTCCGCCTACTTTCACCTTGCCATAAAATAAGCTGTCAATAAAAAAAGCACCCGAACGTGGTATATAAGCGGTAATAACTCCTGTAGACACCTTCACTCCGTGAACACTCTCTTCTACCTGCAAAGCTGTATCCGATGCATCTGCCTCTTTGGAAGAAACCGGAACTACCTGCAAGCCGGAAGTATTGCCCGGAACTACTGCTGCCATACCCGCCCACTTTACCGAACCATCGGGCCAATAGGCTGTAGTCCATACATCGGAAGCAATTGTCTTACCATCATCGGTCTGTAAACGCAAGGTTGTGCCGGGCTGCACTTCCCCTTGGCGGAAAGGTACACCCCAACTGACGCTACTGGCTTGAGAAGGCACATCACCTACCCAATGAAGCCGTGCCGTTTCCTGCGCCGACTGGCAAGAATAACGGAAATTCGTAATCCGGGTCCGTGACAGAGTTGTACGGAATCCAAACCATCCTTCAGCCAACGGACGGGGATCGTTAAAATCCACCAACCGTTCTCCGTCAATATAATATTGCACCCGGTTTCCTTTATTAACGAGCCTGATATGGTACCATTTATTGGCTTTCAATAAATGTGCCTGGTCGGTATATTCTTTCAGGATGCCCGGACGTTGGGCTGCATCGCTCACCCCAGCCTGATTGCCATCGTACCGTCGGAAACGGGTTGTAGAATTGTAATTGCCTCCATAGCCCAGGTAATAAAGCTGTAGCGAATAACACTTCAAGAACTCCCCTTGACGCCAGTCCATACGCTGCCAGATATCTTTTGCCTGCGGATCGGATGCCATCCAAAAACAATTCAGGTCACTCAAACGGTCACCCGGCTTCCCCTCGTCCACCACACAAGCATCATATTCGATTACGACATTTCCACTCATCTTCTCTTTCCGCCATAAAGTCAATCCTTTAGGCGAAAGAATTTCACATGTATCTCCCAAAAATGAAACTTCATAATCCGGAGATTCCGACTCTACTTTCCAATACTTGTCAAACAGCTTCTTGTCCAGTCCGGACACTTCGCCTGCAGGCTGCGCATAGGCTATCCACGCCATGCATACCGCCATCCCTGCCAATACTAATTTCTTCATACGCTTTTATTCATAAAAACCTACCTAACAAAAATATACAGCTTCTCTGAAGAGGATAATCTTCTCCAGAGGAGCTATGTCATTTAACGGTTCAGATGTTCTTTAAATTCTATTTCCACTATCCGAAGCTCGTGTCCGGTCTCGGCACCGCCCTTTGCCTTGAACAAGTCCAGTTCGTTCGCCAGCGGTGCGGCAACCTCGACTATCTGGCCGAATGCATCGTCTTCCTTACTGCTGCCTTTCAGGCGGATGGTTATCTCCGAAGCCGGCACTGGCTTCACATTCAGATGCACATAACCCAGGCTCTTATCGGTTTCGCCGCTCCATACCAACGTGTCTCCGGCATAGATTTCCAACGGATAGCTGCGCATGCGCCAGCCCGTCAGCTTGAGGCAGACTTCATCTATCCGCGCAATGCGTTCCAACCGGTAAGTAATCCAGGCGGTAGAAGCTTTCCCGTCATTCCGCCACTCGCTCAATTCGTTGTCATCGAAACTGTTGCCTGCCTTTTCGGTATGAGCTCCTGCCCGGGCAGAGAGAACCGCCACATCTACAGCACGGTCACGATAAGAAGGCGTATCCGGCGTTTCGCCACGGGTAAGCCTGCCTGCCAGACAATCTCCCGGTATATATGTGCTCAACCCATTTTCCACTTCTATGCTTTCAGTTGATAATACCAGTTCGGCAGGCTGCAATCCCTTGGCTTCGGCTTTCAGCACGATTCGTCCGGACCGGGTGTGCGAACGCAACAGCACACGGTTCACGCCACACTCCACCGGCAAGTCTTCCGACAAGATATAATTGTCCGGTCCCTGCGCAATGCCTCCACGCCATTCGGCAGGCCCATCCAAGGTGAAATGAATCAAGTCATTTGCCAAGGGGCAACGGCGCCCCTGTGCATCGACCACCTCCACTTGCACCAAAGCCAAATCGGCACCGTCGGCTTTCCAGCCGTCCGGGTTCTGAATGGCGGCCAGCTTGATTGCAGCCGGTTCGCCTGCTGTTTCCAGACGGGTACGCACCGCTTCCTTGCCTTCATTATATCCAATAGCCTCCAGGGTTCCTGCCTCGAAAGCCACACTGTCGGCGGTAAACAGGAAATGATAGTCACGGTGAACGCCTTCCACCGCTTTTCCATTGACCAGCAAGGCGACACTGTCTGTATTCGAAACGACATATACCGGCTTTACCGTACCGGCATCATAGTTCCAGTGCCCTACGATATGGATACGGGGCTGTTCCGTATCTACCCAGCCGTCCCACATCACCTGATGGGCATAGTACGAGTCTTTCGGGATGCGCATCGGGTCGGTATCTCCGCTCCGGCGATAGTTTTCCACCCCGCGGAAATGGGTATTCGTATCCGAAAAGATGATTTTCGCACCGCCTGAGCTGACACGCCGCCCCGTCCCCGGACGCTCGCGCCAATAATCGAACCAGCGGATGACATTCTCTACAGCAAACGAATCCTGGTTGCGGTTATACACACTGGCATCGGCATGCTTCTGGGTCTTGCCCGTAGCAGCCGAATGATATGCCGTATTCCCTTCACCGTCTTTATGGAACGGATACGAATAATTGTCCCAATACTTACGCAATCCCTCGTCGCGGCAATACTCCATCGCCCACATCGGATGGTGCGCACTCTTGTTGATGTAAAGCATTTCGCCCCCGTATTCCGCATCACGGATATCCAGCATCTCGCGCGAACCGATGGCACGGCCTCCATGATAATCGTACCGGTCACGTATGGCTTTCATTTCGAGCATGTGCTCACGGCTGATGGACTCGTTGCCGCACTCGTAGAAAAGAATGCTCGGATTGTTGCGGTTATAAATAATGGCATCACGCATCACAGCCTTGCGCTGTTCCCAACGCACGCCTGTACAGTCTTTTTCAGCGTCACCTGCCGGCATCGCCTGAATCAGCCCCACACGGTCGCACGACTCTACGTCCTGTTTCCAGGGCGTAACATGCATCCAGCGCACCAGGTTGGCATTGCCTTCCACCATCAGCCCGTTGCTATAGTCGCTCAGCCATGCCGGAACCGACATGCCCACGGCAGGCCATTCGTTGCTGGTACGCTGGGCAAAGCCTTTCAACTGAATCACCCGGTCGTTCAGCCACACCTTGCCTTCGGCAAAACGGGTCTTGCGGAATCCGGTACGCGTCACCACCTCGTCGGTTTTCTTCCCATCAATTACCAAAGCGGTCTTCACGGTATACAGATATCCGTATCCCCAACTCCAGAAGTGCAGTCCGCCCACTTCCGCCTCAGCAGACAATATTGCTGTGCCGCCTGCCGGAACCGTCTGCTCTTTACCCGAAAAACGCTTCACCAGCTTGCCGTCACGGTCCAGCAGCTCTACCTCATAACCTACCGTCTGCGCCTTCTTTGTCTCGTTCTTCACTTCCGACTCGGCATGCACAACGGCTTTACGCGATTGTACCCGGATATCTTCGGCATAGACATACACTCCTGTCGTTTTCAGATTGCTATAAAGCGGAAGGGTCTGATAAACCTTTCCGGTCACGTGTAGCCATACGTTCTTGGGCAGACCGCCGTAGTTGGCATTGAAATTGCGGTCGCTCCACTGGTACTTCACGCCCGTAGACCGCTCCGCATAATCCCAGTCGTTGTCAATACGGGCGGCAATCACATTCTCGCCCGAATGAATATAAGGTGTCAGATCGAATCCGAAAGCCATCACCCCGTTCTCGTGCTGTCCCACCAGCTTCCCGTTCACATACAGGTCGATGCCCTGGCGTGCCCCTTCAAACTCGATAAACACCTTCCTCCCTTTTGCCTCTGCCGGAAAGCGGAAATGCTTGCGGTACCACACGATGGTATCGGTCAAGTCTTTTATATTTACGCGGAAAGCCTCGTCTTCATTGAACGCATGGGGAAGCGTCACCTTCTCCCAATCTCCATCCGCATACTTGGGCGACTCTGCCCGTTCCATATCTCCAATCTTCAGCAGCCAGTCGCTGTTGAAATTATACTTCTTCCGTTCGCTTGCCTGTATCCCCATTGCCACGGCAAACAACACGATGCCTACAATAAAACGCTTCATTTTCATGATATCAATGTTCGGTTAAATTATGCGTCGCTAAATTAGGGATAAAATCAGTTCTGCCTATGGATTTTTGTATTTATATATAGAAATTCGTACACGGCAAAGCATGACATATATCAAGACAAAAGAATTCATTTCTGATTGATCTTTGATTTTATATCCTCCATACCGAGGGTATACGTCCTACGATGCAGGGACGTATATCTTATGTCCATCAGTTGCTTTTCCAAGCCAAGCCAGAACATCAGCTTAGCCCGATAATCCAAACCACATGCCTGCCTTGCTTGTAAGATTATTAATCTTCAGGCTGTAAGATTAATAATCTTTCGACGTGAAGATTAATAATCTTACAGGCAAGGCAGCTATATGGCCGGATGAGGATAGAAGATAACTGTTTTTGCCAACCGACCTTTGTTGTACCGGATTTGTATCATGGCATGACGGGTTTCTGTAGAGACGATGTGCACATCGTCTCTACTATGATACTGCTTATAAAATGCGCGGCTCAATGCACGGGAAGAATAAAACCGTCTCCCGGCAAAGCTTCCGCCTTACAGCAGCGCATCGAAAATCTTCCGCATGGCTGCATCGGCATGACGCTGCATGATGCGGAGGTAATTGCAGAAAGGACGGTTGGCCTTCATGCTGTGCCCGATGCAGTATTCGATGGTTTCTATCTGGATGCCGAGGTCATACCCATGCTGAACGAAAGACTTCCGTGCCGAATAGAACGAGACGTTAGAAGAAACCCCTGCCAGACGTGCCACTTTTTTCATATACCGATAGACCAGGCTATACACCTTATTATATATAGTGTTTCCTTCGAAAGCCAGCCTGCCGTCGGGCGAACGGTACCGCTCTATCAGCGTTCTTGCTTCGGGCTGAATGGAAAATGCCGTTTCGTTTTCACCGCTTTTGCTTCTACGGGTTTTATGGCGGGCATATTTCAAGACTGTACCGCCTTCGGCAAAACGGCAATCCAGCAAATCCCTCAAGTTGATTCCTCCCAAGTAATAACTGAGCATAAAAATATCGCGCACGGTGATGAGGTGTCTGTCCGTCAGGTGCGCGTCACGTATCCGTTTCATCTCTTCTACCGTCAGGTCGAGTTCACGGATGCGGGCAGCCGGAGGTTTGCAAGCCGCAAAAGGATGTATGGCATAACACACGTACCCCATTTTAACCGTATGGTTCAGCCTGACCTTCATCAGCGTCAGGTAGATGCGTACCGTTGTATCCGAAAGCGCTTTCCGTTTCAGCTCCTCCCGGTATTGCCGGATGTGCCGCGGGTTTATCTGCTTCAGAAGCAAAGATTCGCCGAAGAGGGAGAAGAAATGTTTCAAAGCCGACTTGTAAAGCTTGTACGACTTGACTTGCTCGTTGTTTTCCATACTTTTCAGAAACTCGCCGGCGAACCGGGAGAAAGAAATCCCTTCCTTTTCCTTTGTTTGAAGGATGTAACGGATGATTTCAGTGCACGTCAATCCTTCGGCATACGGAAGGGTGGACAGAATCAAGGCGTATTCGTCCAGTTGCCTGTTCAGGATACGGTTGATTTGGTCGGCATAGGCATGCCGGACTACTTTGCCATTCCGGAGCTGGGATTTGGAGTCCAAAAGAAAGGGAGTCGTGATATACCGGGTTTGCGAATGATGAGCCACCGCAATCCGGATGCGGTGCTTCCCGTTTGCCAATCGCTTGGCAGGAACGATTACAATAGAGAAAGTGGTCATGGTTTATCGTTTTTTTAGTCTTCTTCCTGCCGTATAGCCTCTAAAAGGCAAAGCGGACCGGAAGCGTATCTGTTAAATTTTAGGTTATAATTGATTGCGTTTAACGTTTTTCCAAAAGCAATTTTAACGCTTCGGATTTGAGAGAATTTTGCCTTCGAATTCCGATTTTAGGGCAAAAATGATAAAAAACCACCTATTTTGAGCGTAAAAAATATAGTTGTCCCATATATTTACACAATTTTCCATTGCAAGAATCAAGAAAACTGAATAAATTCGGCATACTTAGCGATAAGAAAATTATGTGAATAAATCTAACTTTGGTTTAACTTAACAAATTGGAAGTATGAAAAACAGAAAAGACCAATCGATTCTGGGACGCTGCGCCTCAATAGGGCAACGTCTGTTCTTCTTCGCCTTGTTGACCGTAATATCTATAGGTATGTACGCGCAAGGCAAAATCGTGTCGGGTACGGTGGTCGACAAGACCGGTGAAACCGTTATCGGCGCGAGTGTGGTAGTAAAAGGTACGACGAACGGTACGATTACCGATTTCGACGGCAAGTTCACCTTATCTAATGTCCCTAATGACGGGACCATCGAAATCAGCTTCGTGGGCTACAAGACTCAAACGATTTCGGTAGCTGGGAAAACCAACCTTCAGGTGGTGTTGGAAGAAGACACCGAAGTGCTGGATGAAGTAGTGGTAGTAGGTTACGGCGTTCAGAAGAAATCGGACGTGACCGGTGCAATGGCGAGTGTAGGAGCGGAACAATTGGCTTCACGTCCGGTAAACAATGCATTCGAAGCCTTGCAAGGAAAAGCAGCCGGTGTGGACATCACCACCAACGAACGTCCGGGTGAAATCGGAGAGATTCGTATCCGTGGTAACCGTTCGTTGACGGCAAGTAACTCACCGTTGTATGTAGTAGACGGTGTACCCTTGATGTCTGAATCTTCCATCGAAACATTGAACCCGCGCGACATCGAGAGCATCGACATCTTGAAAGATGCTTCGGCTACCGCTATTTACGGTTCACGTGGTGCGAACGGTGTAGTTATCGTAACGACTAAATCAGGTAAATCGGGACAATTGAGCCTGAACTATTCAGGTACATTGACCGTATCAAACCTGGTAGACCGCTCTCCGGCGATGAGTGCCGCTGACTTTATTGAATTCCGCCGTTGGGCTGCTTACAACTCTGATCCGAACACGTATGCCCATCCGAACAGTCCGACTTACGAAAACGATATGCTGCTGTTTGACAGCCCGCTGGACGGACAGACTTCCCGTGACAACGTATTAAAAGGTTGGGCAAACGGCACATGGGATCCTTCTTTGGTAACCAATACCGACTGGACGGATTTTGTAACTCAAACCAGTTTGTCGCACGAGCACACCATCAGTGCCAGCGGTGGTACGGAATCCCTCAATGCATACGGTTCGTTCGGATACTTGAGCAACCAAGGTACCCAAAAAGGTCAATGGTACGACCGCTATACCGCAAAACTGAGCGTAAACATCAACCCGGTGAAATGGTTCTCGATGACCGCGTCAATCAACGCTACGTGGAGTGAACGCGACTACGGTATGTCTACTTTAGGAGGACGTAGCGGAAGTGTGCCTGATGCCATCTACGACACGGCAAAGACGATTTATAACATAGCTGTACCTTACGACGCAGACGGAAACTTGGTAATCAATCCGGGTGGTGAGAACGGCATGTACACCATTATTGACGAATGGAAAAAGACGACCCAACAATCTGAAACATTCCGTGCGTTGGGTAATTTCTCAGCCACTTTCAAATTGGGCGAAATATGGAAACCGCTGGAAGGCTTGAATTACAAAATCAACTTTGGTCCCGACTTCCGCCACTGGCGTCAAGGTTCGTACGTAGACGGTTTGTCTTCACACAAAATCAATGCAGACGGAAGTGCCGGAAGAAACTATGCACGTTTGCAAAACCGCCGCGACTTCTCTTGGACCTTGGACAACATGATTACTTACGACAAGACTATCGCCGATAAGCACAAAATTGGCGTAACTTTGCTGCAAACCGCTTCGGCTTGGAATGTAGAACAATCAGCCATGGCAGCCAACGGCATTGCCGACAAGATGTTCTTGTGGAATGCCATGGGCAGTGTGGACTTGACTAATCCGGACACAGGAGCCAGCATGAGTTCCGGTCTGACCGAACGCCAATTGATGTCTTACATGATCCGCTTGAACTACGGTTTCTCTGAACGCTACTTGTTGACGGTATCCGGACGTTGGGACGGCGCTTCCCAGCTTGCCGAGGGGCACAAATGGGACTTCTTCCCTTCTGCAGCCTTGGCATGGCGCATCAATCAGGAAGATTTCTTGAAAGACGTACGCTGGCTGGACAACTTGAAACTGCGTGTCGGTGTCGGTGTGACCGGTAATGCTGCCGTAGACCCGTATGCTACAAAAGGTGAAATTTCATCCCTTTACTTGCCGTTCAACGGAATGAGCAACGAGTTAGGATATACTACCAACGAACAATATTATGTAAATGTGGCAGAAGACGGCGTATCGCTGGCAAACGACCAATTGGGTTGGGAAAAGACAACTCAGGTGAACTTCGGTTTGGACTTCGGCGTACTGAACAACCGGTTGAGCGGTAGCATTGACGCTTATTTCTCTCGTACCAACGACTTGCTGATGGCAACCACCATTCCGACATTGACCGGATATCCGAGCACGCTTGCCAACATCGGTAAGACCAAGAACCGCGGTGTGGAAGTCACCTTAAACGCAACTCCGGTACAAACCCAAACCGGATTTACATGGGATACCAGTTTCAACTTCGCTTACCAGAAAGACGAAATCGTAGAATTGGCATACGGAAAGAACGACATGGTGGACAACGCATGGTTTATCGGCAACTCCATCAATGTGTATTACGGTTATGACAACGAAGGCTTGTGGCAAGACACCCCGGAAGACCGTGCGGAAATGGAAAAGTGGAATGCCAACGGTTATGACTTCACACCGGGTAATGTACGTCCGAAAGACCAAAACGGCGACTACGTCATGGACAACAGCGACCGCGTCGTATTAGGCAACAAAGACCCGCATTGGACTATGGGCTGGACCAATAACTTCGCTTGGAAAGGCATAGAGTTGGGCATCACGCTTTACAGCCGCATGGGCTACATGGTAGACGGGCAAGGTGAAGCCTTGACCGGTCATGCAAACCAACGTGAAGTGGATTACTGGACACCGGACAACACCGACGCTTATTACCAGAAACCGATTCTGGCTCAGGCTACTTCGGGTTCAGCCGACGATTTCTCCGGTTTGCTGGCTTACCGCGACGCTGCGTTCATCAAAATCCGTAACATCTCCTTGGGATATAACTTCCCGAAGAAACTGACTACCAAGATGCACTTGGGACACCTGAAAATATATGCACAGGCAGTCAATCCGGGCAGCCTCTACCAGTCAATCGACGGTTTCGACCTGGATACCGGACACACTTATTTCAACCGCAGCTTCGTATTCGGTTTGGAATTAGGTTTCTAATCAACAATAAAAATGGGTATTACAACATATAAAAAAGACATTTATGAAATACTTTAAAAATATAGGATTCGGATTGATGATTCTTGCGGGAGTATCTGTCACCACAACCTCCTGTAAAGACTTCCTCGATGAGGAATTGACGACCAAACTTTCTACCGACTACTTCGATACGGAACAAGGATTGATAGACTTGACTGAATCTTTGTACGGAAACATCCGTTGGCATTTCGGATACGAATGGGCATACGCCATTACCCTTTATGGTACCGATGAATTTACCAACGGCAATGACTTGACAAGCGAACCGTGGAACACGTATGACAACCGTTTCGGACCAATCGCTTGTACACCTGCCACAGGCGCAGCCAATAATAACTGTCCGGCGCCACAGGCTTTATGGGACGAAATGTATTACGGCATCGCATCTTGCAATACCATTATCTCCAAGGCTGAAACCGTAATTCAAGACGAAGCAACGCGTAACCGTTGCTTGGCTCATGCCTATTTCTTGCGTGGATACAACTATTATCGCCTGACTGCACAATACGGCGGTGTGGGATTGCAAACCGAACCAGTAGAAGGCGTGGTGCGTAACTTTACCCGTTCTACAGAAGAGCAATGCTGGGAACAAGTGGTGTCTGACCTGCGCAACGCATACGACCTTTTCGAAGGAGAAGTCTATACATACGGCAAAGGCATTACGTGGACCAAGGCTACGGCGGCTCACTTCCTTGCCAAAGCCCTCTTGTTCCGTTGCTCGGAACGTTGCCAGAAACAGTTTGCAAATGATGGAACTTCACGTACCGATGCCGATATTCAGGCAGACTTAACCGAAGCCATTGAAGCATGTACGTATGCCATCAATGCACGCGGTCCGTTAACCTCCGACTATTCAGACTTGTATGCAAATTGGACCGGTGTAGATTGTGAAAACGAACAATTGGATGAAATCCTGATGGCAGCCGGTCACAATGCAGATGATGCTACCAAAGGACGTTACGGAAACCGTACTTACAACTATTTCACCCCGCAATTCTCCAATTTTGCAGGAGGCTGGGTAAAACGTGGTGTATGGATTGGTGGTATGGATTTCCAACGTTGCCGCCCGACGGAATATACCTACGCCGTATTCGACCATGTAAACGATGCCCGTATGTGGAAAACATTCAAGACTGTTTACGGTATTAATGCCATTGCAAACGATTCAATCAGCAATGTACATAATGCCCAACTGGGTGATCCGGGTATTGTCATGATTCTGAACAAACAAGACGACCATACGTACGACCGGTACACCTTTGGAGCTTATTCACAGAATCCGAACTGGACTGATGACGAAGGCCGTCTGCCCGAATGGAGAGTGGGACAACGCCAGACCGCCACAACCGGTGAACTGACTTCTACTCCGGGACAATGGGCACCAAACTCATTGGTATTGTATCAGAACGGACAATATGTAGCTCCTGAATTCAAAAGCGTGCCTATTTGTAACTTCTTTGCAGGAATCAACAAGACAGACGACGGTTCTCGTACAGCAGAAAAAGGCGATGCACACCGTGACGTAACCATGGCTCGCTTGGCTGAAACTTATCTGGTTCGTGCCGAATGCTACGTGCGCCAAGGCAATTATTCTGCAGCTATGAACGATATCAATGTCGTTCGTGCCCGTGCGCAATGGAAAGACGGCGAAAACCGTTCATTCTATACTGATGGATCGCAAGCATTCGAAAATAATGCATTGAATACCGGTTCGGCAGCAGACAACTATGTCAATTCAAATTTGAACATGAATACTTACTACTTGTCCAATCCGGATATCGAAGTCACTACCGAAGCTTCCAACTTACAATTGACCAGCTTCCCGAGCAACTTGCCGGAAGAAGACGAGGCAATATTGGCACAGATAGGTGCATCAAGCGATTTTGACCGTGCCATTAACTTCATCTTGAACGAACGTACCCGTGAATTATTGGGTGAATGGTCACGCTGGGAAGACTTGTCACGTACCGAAACCTTGATTACACGTGCGAAAGCGTTCAATCCGGAAGCCGCTCCGGGCATTACAGCCAACAAGCACGAACTTCGCCCGATTCCGCAGAGCTTCATTGATGGCTTGTTGAATGATGACGGTTCGAACTTATCGGATGAACAAAAAGCCGCTTGGCAGAATCCGGGATATTGATCCATAAGTCAAAAATACACTAACCTAAAAGAGGCGGGGACAGCAAAAGCGGTCTCCGCCTTTTTTGCATATACAACCCATCGGAAGATATGTATTTTTTTGAAATCCGCAAACATCCCATGTAGGGGCGTATCGCATACGCCCGAATGCGTCAACTAATCCACATGGATGTTTTCGGGGCGTATGCGATACGCCCCTACAGGAGTTGGTTGCGGATATTCATGCGAATCAGGAGTTAAAGGCCAATAGCCCTGCATCTGGAAACAGTACAAGAAGTATTGGCATCTAACTCCCAGCCCGCCAAGCGGGCGATAACTACTTAGAAGCTGTTTTGAATTTCTCCAAAAAGTTTTTCTTGGCTTGATGTATTCGTTTTCGTGTGTGCTTTGGGCGATTTTTTGGTCCTTTTCGCTCCTGTTCTTCGTCAGATAGCCCGCTATCTTCCCATAGTAAAGACGCAAGATTTTGCGTCTCTACAAAAACTCATCCCAAATCATCGCACGATAAATTCAAAACAGCTTCATAAAAACCACCATAGAATATATTTCGTTTAAAACAACATTTGATGAACCTATTTGGAGGCATTTTCTTCTCTGTCAGCATCACCATTACCCGGAAGCACTCCCCCACTCTTCTGATAAGCAGAAGGAGTGACACCAAATTGGGTCTTAAAGCATTTACTGAAATAGAACGGGTCGTTTATGCCTACCTGACGAGCCACTTCGGCAATGGTAAACTCATCGGACTGTGCCAGCAAATCGGCCGCTTTCTTCATACGCATGACACGCAAGTATTCATTAGGCGAATAGCCGGTTATGCCACGTACTTTCCGGTAGAAAACCGACCGTCCTACCCCCATCATTGTCGCCAGGTCGTCTACCGACAGTTGAGGGTTCTCCATGTGTTTTTCTACAATCAATGTCAGACGCTCGGTAAACAATTTGTCTTTATCGGTACGGCAAAGTGCCGAACCAAGCATCGTCGGGTCGTTCGAGAACTTTTTGCGCAACTTGTCGCGCTGTTCGATAAGACGGAAGGCTCTTACCAACAGCAGTTTCAGACTAAATGGTTTTGTAATATAAGCATCTGCCCCGCAATCGATACCTTCTACATGCTTATCATCGGTACCTAATGCTGTCAGCAAGATAACGGGTATATGACTGGTTTCGAAATTGTCTTTCAACCGTCTTGTCACTTCGAAACCAGAATAGCCAGGCATCATCACGTCACTGATAATCAGGTCTGCATCATATTCTAAAGCTTTCTTCAGCCCCGATATGCCATCTTCTTCAGCATCCACTTCAAAATAAGTACTCAACTCCCGTTTCAAATATTCACGCACATCGGTATCGTCTTCGATAATCAGTACTTTACGCTTATTCAGCGGAACAGGTATCTCGACATCCTTTTCCCCGCAGCCTTCTTTTGATGCATCGGAAGCATTTTCCAAGAATAATTCCGTCTGCTGTTTCTCCGTCTTTTCTTCTTCCCGCAAAATCACGTTATCAGGAATCAAGAAATCTTTTTCATCGTATGCCGATGCATCCGATGGCAAAGAAACGATGAAAACCGAACCCTTTCCCCCTGCATTCTCCCGATAAGTGATTGTCCCTTTGTGAACAACGACCAATTCATGAGTCAGATGCAGACCGATTCCCATACTGCTTCCAGAGATACGATTCTTGGCAAAACGTTTGAACAGTTCTTCACGCTTTTCTTTCGGTATACCCACTCCGGTATCTGACACCTGGACTATAAATCGGTTGCCAGCCTCATCTACCTTTGCCGTCAGGATAATTGTCCCACCGGAAGGAGTATATTTGAAGGCATTAGACAACAGATTATAAACTACTTTGTCCAGCTTCTCCTTGTCGACATACATATTATAATGGTCCGTCGAAGGTTCGAAACAGAATTTCATGCGTTTGGATTCTGCCATTTCCTTAAAATTCAAAGTCAAGTCGTGCAAGAAATCCATGACATCTATTTTTTCCAATGAAAGAGTGAGCTTGTTGTTCTGCATCCGCCGGAACTCCAAGAGTTGGTTGATAAGCCGTAACAGACGCATCGTACTCTTGTCCATAACCCGTACCGAAGAAGCTATCTCCTTGGGAAGCTTGCCAGACAGATGTATTTTCTCCAACGCATTTTGTATCAGTGTAAGCGGTGTACGAAACTCGTGCGATATATTGGTAAAGAACACCAGCTTGTATTCTGTCAGCTGCTCTTCCACCTTAATCTGATTACGCAAGGCATTCATCCTTGCCAAAATGCGATATGTCAAATACAACGCCCCTCCCAACAGAAGGATATAAATCAGGTATGCCCATATTGTACGCCAAAACGGAGGAACTACAACAATCTTCAATACCGATTCTTTTTCATTCCACACTCCCAGCGAATTGCTCGCCTTGACATGCAAACGATATGTTCCGGGACGAAGGTTTTTATATGCTGCGAAATTTAATGGCGAAGGAATACTCCATTCCTTTTCATATCCTTCCAACATATAGCAGAACTTTTGTATGCCCGGCCGTACATAATCCAAGGTAGAAAAATTGACAACAAAAGAATTCTGATTATAATCCAACCTGATTTCGGACAGATAAGGCAAAGCCAATTCCAGCGGAGAGGAATCATCACCGGGACGTACGGATACTCCGTTCAGTTTCAAATCGGTAAATGTCACGACACTTTCATTTCCGGCTTCAGACACCAATATCGGATTGATGACACTCAATCCATAGTTCGTGCCGAAAGCAAGCCGCCCGTCAGGCAAACGGATACCGCAATTCTCACAATAGATATTCCCCAATACATTCGAAGAAAAGAAATGATTTTCAAAAATCCCCGTCTGCCGGTCGAAACAGGAAATGCCGTATTCTGTAGAAATCCACATATTGCCTTGCTGGTCTTCTACGAAATCCTGCACCATATTGTTTACCAGACCATCAGTCACTCCACAATGCACAAATTTCAAACGGGCATAATCCTGACCCGGCGCACAATATGAAAATCCGGCTCCGGTCTCAGCTATCCAGACATATCCTTCCGAATCAAGAACAATGCTCCGTATCTCATTACTGTACAGACTGCCATTCTCCAATGCATAATGATAATAAGCATTCGGATTACGTATCAGCTCGTCTGGCTGAAATACATAGATACCCTTGTCTGTCCCCATCCATATCCATCCTCCACGGTCTTCACACAAAATACGTACCCGGTTTTGTGCCTCCGACTGGAAAAAACGGCGAAATTGGTATTTCCCCTCTTTACGTACAGCAAGATTCAATCCTCCTCCAAAAGTAGCGACCCACATCCTTCCACGACTGTCGCACATCAAGTTATAAATCTGATTGGAAGAGAGTGAAGTCGAATCGTCCCGTTGGTGCATATAACGCTCTTCACCGACAATGATTCCCTTTCCACGCGTGCCATACCATTTCGTGCCCTCCCTGTCTTCGGCTATGGCATATACATTGGTATTGGCTTTCAATACATTCTTTACTGCCAGCAAAGTATCATAAACGACCACATCTCCTGTACGTGTTGCCAAATAGATATCGGAACCATCGAAACAAGAAACAAACCGTACAGCATTGGAACGGTTTATTTTCTCTTCTCCATTGGGATATACCCTGGCTACATCTGTATTGACTATGTTCAATTTATCCACCCCGGTAAACTCCGAACTGACCCACATGTTACCCAACCGGTCTTCCATCAGACATAGCAGATAATCAGAACTTATGACTCCGTTATCCTTTTCACCTGTTGTAAAATGTTGCATCTCATCATGCTGCAAATCATATACATACAAACCATTCCCGTATGTAGCAATCCATAAAAGGCCACGCGAATCATGTACAATCGAATAACGTTCCTCATCAATGTAATCCAAATCCTCTTTCGTCATAAGCTGGAATTCCAATACTTTCCCACTTTCTACCTGCAGATAGCGCAATTTCCCGGAATTGTTATAAATCCAGAAATCATGCTTGTTATCTTGCTGAATCTGCACATTGCGTATATCCAACATGGGATTGGGTTTTACGTAACATCCTTGACGGAAATTAAAACAAAAATTACCAGCCGATGTATAAATCATCCACTCATCACGGTAATATACCTGACCATTGAAACGAAGAGACTTATGTACGGCAAGCTGATCCAGCTGTTTTATCTGTCCTGCCGCATCTGTCCCATACATAGAACCATCGGAAGCAAAAAAGTATGCCTTTCCCTCATACCGGTAAATATACCGGATATTCAAACGAGAATCGATAGTCAGCAATTTTCCGTCCAGCCAATGGTATAAACCGTGAGCAGTAGCAATCCATACACCTCCCTTTCCATCCGGGTAAATCTGATTCACATCATCCGATGCCAAACCTTTACCTTTCTTAAAAGATTCTGAAGTCAATGGCCCTCCTTTACAGACAACCCTACGGCATCCATCCTGAGTGCCCCATAGCCAAACATCTTCGTCTGCTTTCTCTGGAATATAAATAGAACTGTATGAATCCAAATATTCTCCACACCCGGTAAAATCAACTACCTGTCCTTTGCGCAAATCGTAACAACTATATAACGAGTTGGTATGACGTATCCATAAGAAGCCGTTTTTATCTTCAGCCAAACGGTATACACGATGGTCGGCAAGCGAAATCTTCATCTCCTTTTCAGGCAAGAATGTCAGAAAAGACAAACCGTCATACCGGTTAAGTCCGTCAAGCGTACCAAACCAGATAAATCCTTTCCCATCCTGATAAATACAACGTACTGAATTATTCGCCAGACCTTCAGCAACGGTCAATCGCTCCGAACGTACATCAACTCCCCCTAAAACTGCAGTGCATATTCCCAGCCAACCCACAAGTAACAATACTATCCTTTTCATGTCTTCACGGTATCAAATGATAATGATGTGCAAACTTAAAGAAAATTATCATTCGCCCCAACAAGAAAAAAGGGATTTTTGAACACAAAACCACACAAGTACCCGTACAAGTGGTCCACAGGTGTCTATTTTCCCAACAAACCTACACACAACCGCCAGACCTTTAAAAAAACATTGCCGCAAAGATGCGAAGAGGAACAATCCTCTTTCGTATCTTTACGGCAATGCATGTTTAAGTTATTATGTCAATAGAAATACTTACAAGTTCCGTCCGTGGCAGTTCTTATATTTCAAACCACTTCCACAAGGGCAAGGGTCATTGCGTCCTACCGTCTTTTCGGCACGATAAGGTTCTTTTTTAGCATCACGTGTATCTTTTCCAGCAGCTTCCTGTTGGTCGGGATCATTCAAGTCCTGCTTTTCCTCACGGTATTGCTGACGGGGTTGCTGAGGTTCGGGAGCAGCCTGACGCACTTGCTGAGGTTCTTGTACTGGAATCTGTCCGCGCATCAATACAGATATGGTATTGTTATTGATTTTGTTCACCATAGCATCAAACAAATTGACTGATTCGAGTTTGAAAATCAACAACGGATCTTTTTGCTCATAGCTTGCATTCTGTACCGAATGTTTCAATTCGTCCAGTTCACGGAGATTCTCTTTCCAGGCATCATCAATCACGTGTAATAATATCGCTTTTTCGAAAGCCTTGACAATAGCCTTTCCTTCGGTTTCGTAAGCTTCTTTCAGATTCACCGAAATGTTATACATACGCTTACCGTCGGTTATCGGAATCAAAATGTTCTGATAAACCTGTCCCTGGTTCTCATACACTTGTTTGATTACCGGATTGGCAATCTGTGCCATACGTTCGGTCTTGCGCCGGAACAGGTCCATCGCACTTTGGAAAGTCTGTTCGGCAAGTTCGTCTTTGCTCTTGTTGCGGAAATCATCGCTGGTAAACGGAGTTTCCATTGCCAGTGTCTGAAGAATTTCCATCTTGGCATCTTCGTAGGCCGGCTGAGCTACTGCATTGTAGCAACGATCCCAAATCATATCTGCGATATCCATACCGATACGTTCGCCCATCAAAGCGTGACGGCGTTTCGTATAAACCACGGTACGCTGCTTGTTCATCACATCATCGTATTCCAACAAACGCTTACGGATACCGAAGTTATTCTCTTCTACCTTCTTCTGGGCACGTTCGATAGATTTCGATATCATGCTATGCTCTATCATCTCGCCTTCTTTAAAGCCCATCTTATCCATCCAATGAGCCAGACGGTCGGAAGCAAACAGACGCATCAGGTCGTCTTCCAACGATACGAAGAATACAGAAGAACCCGGGTCTCCCTGACGTCCGGCACGACCACGCAACTGACGGTCTACACGACGTGATTCATGACGTTCTGTACCAATGATAGCCAAACCGCCTGCCGCCTTCACTTCCGGACTCAGCTTGATATCGGTACCACGTCCTGCCATATTGGTGGCAATGGTCACCGTACTGCTCTGTCCTGCCTTTGCAACAATTTCCGCTTCCTTCTGATGCAATTTCGCATTCAATACGTTGTGAGGAATCTTACGAAGGGTAAGCATCTTGCTCAGCATTTCCGAGATTTCGACCGAAGTAGTACCTACCAATACCGGACGGCCTGCCTGCACCATCTTCTCGATTTCTTCGATAACAGCCTTGTACTTTTCACGCTTGGTCTTATACACCCGGTCATTCATATCAATACGGGCAATCGGACGGTTGGTCGGGATTACTACCACATCCAGTTTGTAGATGTCCCAGAATTCACCCGCTTCGGTTTCTGCTGTACCGGTCATACCTGCCAGCTTGTGATACATACGGAAATAATTCTGGAGTGTAATCGTTGCAAAAGTCTGGGTAGCAGCTTCCACCTTCACTCCTTCTTTGGCTTCTACAGCCTGATGCAAGCCATCGCTCCAGCGACGTCCTTCCATAATACGGCCGGTCTGTTCGTCAACAATCTTCACCTGACCGTCCATGACTACGTAATCGGTATCTTTTTCGAACATCGTGTATGCCTTCAGCAACTGGTTGATGGTATGTACACGTTCTGCCTTGATGGCATAGTTCGTCATGAATTCATCTTTTTTGGCAAGCTTTTCTTCATCGCTCAATCCGGGAGCATTTTCCAGTTCCGAAAGTTGGGCTGCAATATCGGGCAACACAAACAATGTAGGATCTTGAGATTTTCCGGTAATCAAGTCGATACCCTTATCGGTCAAGTCTACGCTCTTCAGTTTTTCGTCAATTACGAAATACAAAGGTTCTACCGCCTCGGGCATACGCTTGTTGTTCTGCTCCATATAGATTTCTTCGGTCTTCAGCATGCCTGCCTTGATACCCGGTTCGCTCAAGAACTTAATAAGTGGCTTGTTCTTCGGCAACGCCTTATGACTACGGAACAAGGCAAGGAAACCGGCTTCCTGGTCTTCTTTCTTGTCCGAAGCTATCAGACGCTTGGCATCTGCCAGATACTGAGTAGCCAGTTTACGCTGTGCTTCTACCAGTCTTTCCACCAACGGGCGAAGCACTTCGAACAATTGCTCGTCACCTTTGGGCACCGGACCGGAAATAATCAGCGGCGTACGTGCATCGTCAATCAAGACCGAGTCGACCTCATCGACAATGGCATAATTATGCTGACGCTGTACCAAGTCTTTGGGGCTTACTGCCATATTGTCACGCAAATAATCGAAGCCGAATTCGTTATTGGTACCAAATGTAATGTCTGCCATATAAGCACGGCGGCGGGCTTCCGAGTTGGGCTGATGCTTGTCAATGCAATCCACGCTCAAACCATGGAACATATAAAGCGGCCCCATCCATTCCGAGTCACGCTTAGCCAAGTAATCATTTACGGTTACGACATGCACACCGTTTCCGGTCAAAGCATTGAGGAATACCGGAAGCGTAGCCACCAGAGTCTTACCTTCACCTGTTGCCATTTCGGCAATCTTGCCTTGATGCAATACCACACCACCGAAAAGCTGTACATCATAATGCACCATATTCCAGGTAATCTCATTACCACCAGCTATCCAATGATTCTTCCAGACAGCCTTTTCACCTTCTATCCGTACGAAATCACGTCCTTGTGCAGCCAGATTGCGGTCCATTTCGGTAGCTGTGACCTCGATTTCTTCATTCTCGGCGAAACGACGTGCCGTATCTTTTACAATCGCAAAAGCTGTAGGCAACACATCATTCAATGCCTTTTCGTATTTGTCGAGCACCTCTTTCTCCAGCTTGTCTATCTGATTGAAAATCGGCTCACGTTTTTCGATGTCTGTTGCTTCGATAGTTGCTTTCAAGTCTGCAATCTTCTGAGTCTCTGCAATTGCAGAATCCTTGATATACTTTTTCAATTCTTCTGTCTTGGCACGCAACTCATCGTTCGTCAACTTCTGGATTTCCGGATATACTTCCTTTACCTTGTTTACCCACGGCTGAATCTCTTTCATGTCACGAGTAGCCTTGTTTCCGAAAATCTTACTTATAAATTCATTAAATCCCATTTTATGTTGTTGTTTTTATTATTTCTATTAAAAATGATTTTGTTAATTCGGTTGCAAAGATAAGCAATTCGCCATGTATCCGAAAAGCTTCTTGATACAAAATTACTTGCGAATGCCTGTAAGAGGGGCTGACATCGCAGCATTAGGCGCCCGAATGCGCATGAAGTGAGCTACCGTAGGAGCTATTGTAGCTACTTTTACCGGAGTATACAGAATTTCCGGCTTGATGTTGTTACCAATGAAAATAAGCGGAACCGATGCATACGTATCCCGCACTACATGAGTAGAATGTGAAACCTCATCGATAACCGACCAGCCGGGCATCACCTCCACGTAAATATCTCCCGAACAATTCGGATTGAATGTATTGCGGATTTTATCGATACGCGGAGTCCATGCTCCCAACAACAGGCGTTGTGAAGAATATGCCGTACGCACGCCACTCATCTGCACAATAAAATCAGAAGCACAGTTCAGTATCTCCGTCAGGTTCAGCTTGCGGTCTTCTATCAGTTTATGGTTCAAGTAGATTTGACGGTCGTAATACGTCTCCACGTATTGCCCGGGACCGTATATCGCCATCAAATACATGTTCAGCAAAGCGGCACAACGCTCGATGTGAAATTCACCGCTGGGGATACGATATTGCTCAGGGTCTTTAGGTTCCGAATCCGCATACCCCGTCGAAGTTATGAAGAACAGCGTGTTGGCAAGCCCTACCCTGCGGTCTATCAGCTCCAGCAATTCGCCGATGGAATGATCCAGGCGCACATACATATCCTGAATTTCCATTGCATATTCCGTATTCGGCTTGTGCGCATAGTTGCCCGCATAATACGAAAGGGTGAGCAGGTCGGGAATATTGTCTTTTCCCACCTGAGTATGAAGCAGACATGCATCTACCAAACGGTTCACCTCATCATTCACATACGGACTGGTCTTGAACTTCCTGTATTTTTCCGACCGCTCATCCGAAAAATCGTGTTTGAAAGTCAGTTGCTTGGCGGTAGATGTCACATAACGGTACGAAGTGACTGGCAAATAAGGTCCCCATGTCAAACTACCGATACGGAAATCAAGCCCTTCCTGGTCATTATAGGTAGTCACCCAGTCGGGAAACGTACCATAGTAAGTAGAACCACACCACTTACCTGTTTCATCATTCAGCCAAAGCGCACACTTTGCTGCATGTCCGGCGGAAAGAATCGCCATTTCGCGTGTAGGAGCAATAGAATATACTTCGGCAGCCCCGTTCGATGCCACCATCAGCTCATCCGACAAGGTAGATACCAACAAGTGCTGGGGCGAAGTGCTTTCGGAGGTATAAATGCCCATATAGGCAGGATCGTCTACACACTTTACCATCCGGAGTGTATTACGGTCCATCCAGCGGTTGCCCACAATGCCATTATAATAAGGTGTAGTGCCCGTGTAAACCGATGCCACTGCCGACGAGCGGTCGATATTGATATAGTCGTATTCCGCATTACAATACACCCGCCCTTCTTTCATCAGCCGTTTGAAGCCTTTCTCGCCATACAAGGCAGAGAATGCCTCGATGTAATCCGAACGGAGCTGGTCGATGGTAAGGCCAACTACCAGACGGGGTACGGGTGACGCGGTCTGTGCCTGCAGCCCGGTCAGTACAATCACGGTGATTAAAGATGTCAGTATGCGTTCTTTCATTACTTTTTGTTCCAAACTAATATACGGCTCACGGAGTTCACCAGCAAACCGAGTGCCAAAGGTAATACTGTTAAATTAAATTCTTGCCCACAAATCGGGATAATCACCATAAATAATGTTAAATACACGATATTTATGACATGATAAGGGTCTTTCAGCCCTTTTTTCTCATGAAAAACGAGGAATGGAAGGTAGAACAACGGCACCGGATTGAACAACCAGAGCAACCAGTTCGAGCCTACCGTGGGGTGGGTAGAGAAGAAAAACAGGAAAGCGACGATACACCCTGCCAGCCCCTGCAGCAAGAGCAACACTACGTCCCATCCCCACCATACACGCCGATGCTTCCATTGTACCCATCCCATCACGATGCAAACAATGAGGAACAAGATACCACACGCCACCGGAGATAAAGGGAAACCTGGTTCCACTGGTTCAGGATCGACATTGACGATAGTTGTCTTTTCGAACACCAACGGACGCTTCACTCCGGCGGACGACACAATATAAGCACTATCCGCATAATGCAACATATAGAAAGGAGCAAACATCTGCAGACGTTTTCCTATCTCCCGGTCCGCCTCCACACCCAGGCAAAGGTCGATACCGAATTCGTCCCACAGAGCTTCGGAGGTAAACTCGTGAATGATGCTACGGAATGTCTTTCCGCCGATGGAATCGGCATACACCACTTTTCCTTCGATAGCTTTCTCTATCTGGTCGCGGGCACGGGTGGTACAGTTATCATAAAAATAATTATACCGGTACACCCGATTCTCAGGACGGTAATTCTCTTCGAGCAACCCCAGAAGCCTCAACTTTTCCTCCTGTGTCAGGTTCAGCACTTGCTGATACACCGAAGAGCCACGCATGGCATATTCAGCCCTAAAATATATATAAGGTGTAATACCCAGCTGATAATCGGTCTCTCCTTTCACGAAACGCCACACGAAATGCGGCTCACGGAAATTGAACATCCCGTAATTGAATACCAGGTCAATCTCCCTCGTGTAGTTCTCGTACCGGATAGCCGTATGCCCGAAGTGCGCATAAATTTCGCTTCCCGGCGCACAGGTAAGCAAGCTGAACCGTATGCTGTCCGACTTGAAGCTGGCTGCGCGGGCAAACCCGACTATAAGCAACGCCAAGAGCAAGTATATGAGTTTCCTCTTCATTCTATATTCGTTTCTGTCTCAATCCGGGTGCAAAAATACAAGGAATAATTCAGATGTTCGAAAGAAATTATGAGTTTTATTGCGTGACCTATTCATTTTTTAATTTACTTTGCACCGCAAAAAACGAAAAGAAGTGAACTTAGTTATCGACATAGGCAACACTGTTGCCAAACTTGCCGTATTCGACAAAGAAGAGATGGTAGAAGTGCTCCGCGGGTCAAACCATTCGCTGGACTATCTTCCCATGCTATGCCACAAATACCCCATCGGACACATCATCATTGCATCTGTCATCTCGCTCAGCAATACGATACGCAGGCAGCTGAAGAAGATAGACCTGCCCATTCTGGAATTGACGTACGAAACTCCTGTACCCATCCGGAATATGTATAAAACCCCGAAAACATTGGGCATGGACCGGCTGGCAGCAGTAGTAGGAGCCAATTACCTATGTCCGGACAAGAACCTGCTGGTCGTCGATGCGGGTACGGCACTCACCTATGAGTTCATCGATGCACAAGGATGCTACTGGGGAGGAAACATCTCGCCAGGCATCTATACCCGCTTCAAAGCCTTGAACGCTTGTTGCGACAAGCTTCCTCTGATAGAAAAAGGAGGCGACCTGCCCGAGTTCGGCTACAGTACCGAAACCGCAATCCGCGCAGGTGTCATCAAAGGCATCGAGTTCGAAATCATGGGCTATATCCGTCTGATGCAAAAAAAATACCCTGACCTTTTGGTTTTTTTAACCGGAGGAGATAAATTTTCTTTTGATACAAACTTAAAAAGTATCATCTTTGCAGACAGATTTTTAGTATTGAAAGGTTTAAACAGAATATTGAATTATAATGTTAAGAAATAAAGCACTTCTACTCAGCGTCTTGATGATAGGAAGCTGGTTGACAGCCTCTGCCCAGTCAAGCACGAACTCTCCTTATACACGATATGGTCTGGGCGACTTGTCCGACCGCGGTTTTGCCAACAATGCAGCCATGGGAGGCATCGGTTACGGCCTGCGTTACAGCGAACACATCAACCTGACCAATCCGGCATCCATATCTTCGGTCGACTCTCTTTCGTTCATGTTCGATATGGGAATGAGCCTGAAAAGTTCGAACTACAAGGAAAACGGCATCAGTTCCAATGCCAAGAACTCCAGCTTTGACTATATCGCCATGCAGTTCCGCCTGCACAAGCGCTTGGGTATTGCCGTCGGATTCACTCCGTTTTCGAACGTAGGATATAACTTTTCGACCACTACCCCTGTAGAAGGAAGCGAAAGCTATACGGCTACCAATACATTTTATGGCGACGGAGGTCTGCAACAGATTACCGCAGGGCTGGGATTCAAGATACTGGATAACCTTTCTATCGGAGCAAGTGCCGGATACATGTACGGCTCGCTCAATTACCAGTCCAGTGTAGGATTCAACACTACCAGCGACCAGACCATTGTCTACAACGAAGTCAGGGTAAAAAGCTATGTGGCCAATTTTGGCTTGCAATACACCCAGAAGATCAACAAGACTGACAACCTGACACTGGGCTTGGTGTACGAACTGGGACATACCCTGAACTCGACCGACACGCGAGGCATTCAAGTTACCGACAATTCGAATTATTCTACAACAAACGAAACGAACATATACGATTCGTATGGCATTCCGCACACATTCGGTGCCGGTGTGGCATATATGCATAAAAACAGGCTGACCATCGGTGCCGACTATACCCTGCAAAAATGGGGTTCGGTAAAATACAACAACCAGACCGATATGTATAAAGACCGCAGCAAAATCGCGATAGGAGCCGAATACCTGCCCAACCCCATCGGAAGAAACTACTTGGCACGGGTACGTTACCGCGTAGGCTTCAACTATGCCACTCCTTACCTGAAGCTTCCCCAATTCGAAGGTCCTTCCGAATACAGTGTCAGTGCCGGATTCGGATTCCCTCTCAATGTATTTCAATACAGGACTGTCTTAAGCCTGACAGGAGAATATGTACGCGTGCAGCCTTCAGTTGCCAATGTATTATCAGAGAACCGCTTTGTCATCAAGTTGGGCCTGACCTTCAACGAACGCTGGTTCATGAAATGGAAAGTCAACTAAGGAAGCGGTTATCCGCAATACCATGAAGTATGCAGGTTTATTGGTAATATGGCTCCTCTGTTCCCTTTCAGCCAATGCACAAAAAGGAATAGAAGATGGTTCACGCTTCGGACACGGTGAAGATAGTGTCCGGTGCATACAGCATATTGCCCTGTATAAAACTTATCTGCAAAAAAATGATTTTGCCCAAGCCTACAGCCCATGGAAATCGGTATTTACCGAAGCCCCCTGGGCATCTCCCAATATCTACACCGATGGCACCCAAATCCTGCGTGCACTGATTGCCGATTCGGATAACGAAACAAAGGAAGAGGATTACTTGACAGAATTGATGAATATACATGACCAGCACATACAATATTTGGATTCATTGAACACATTGACCCATACACCGGTTACCCCCGGATTCGTCTTGGGGATGAAGATACACGACTATGTCATGTTCTCGGGTACCGACATCAATATAGACAAGGCATACAGAAAAGAACAAGAAGCCATCGGCATGGAAAAAGAGAAGTCCACTTATTATATGCTGGAAGACCTCATGGACCTGTCGCTGCAAAAGTTGAAAACAAATGCCGGACACATCGAACAGTTTATCCAAGACTACCTGAAGGCATCCCGCTACATCCGCTTCCGGCTGGAAAACACCATAAACGACCCACAGAAGCAACATCTATGGTCGATAACAAAAGACTACATAGACACCCGCTTTATCGAGAGCAGATGTGTAACCTGTGAGGACTTACAAAAACTATATGCCCCCAAAATAGAACAGCATAGAACCGACCTGGCATATATCAATCTGGTTCTTTCTACCCTGAGACAACTGAAGTGCACGGGTGAAGAAGTATATCTGACGGCTTCAGAAGCCGCCTATACCTTAACGCCTACAGCTGGACTTGCAGCAGAATGTGGACGCTTATGCTATCAAAGGGGCAAAATAGAAGAAAGCATAACCTACTTTGACGAGGCGGCAATGCTGGCCCCCAATCCTGCGGACAAAGCCGAATATTGCTATCGTGCGGCAAGAGTCTTGTTTCAAGACAAACAATGGAAACGGGCAAAACAATATGCACTCAAATCCATATCCCTTGATAAAGACGAAGGTAAACCGTACATATTGATTGCGCAAATGTATGCTTCGAACCCCAACTGGTGCAAAGAAGCTACCCTGAACCAATGCACTTACTTTGCCGTAATCGACAAGCTGCAAAAAGCCCAATCAGTCGATACAAGCACAGCCGATGAAGCAACCCAGCTCATCAATACCTACCAGAAACATATCCCTACCGAAAAAGCACTTGCCGGCTTGGGACTGAAGAAAGGCAACGCCGTCATTTTGGGCGGATGGATAAACGAAACCATAATCTTAAGATAAACCGACATGATACAACATAAACCGAACCAAAAGAAATACATGATACCGCTGTGCCTGACGATTGCCGTATGGGCAATTTTAATGGTTGTCTTACTGCCTTCATGCGGGAAAAAAGAAAATCTGGCAGAAGCTGTAGGAAAAGGAGACTCCATCCCAGACATGCGCACCACCGGAGTAACCACCTACATCTCCGACTCTGGAATGATACGCTATAAAATCATTACAGCCGAATGGCTTGTTTACAGCCGGATAGACACCCCGTATTGGGCATTCCAGAAAGGCATTTACCTGGAAAAGTTCGATACCCTGTTCCACATAGACGCCAGCATCAAAGCAGATACGGCTTTTTATTACGAACCCAAGAAATTATGGGAACTTCGCGGCAATGTACATATACGTAGCCAACGGGGCGACAAATTCGACACCCAACTGATGTATTGGGACCAAGGCAAAGAACGAATCTATTCCGACCGCTATATCCGGATCGAACAGCCCGACAAAATACTAACCGGATACGGATTCGAATCGAATCAGCAAATGACCGAATACCAAATATTCAATAATACCGGTATCTTTACCGTAGAAGATACAGCACCGGCAGATACCGTCCAACAACCGAAAACCAATTAAGTGACATGACGAGCCTTATCATTAACCTAATCATATGCATGACACTTTCCGTCTTTTTCGCAGGGACGGAAATAGCTTTCCTCTCCTCCAGCAAGTTACGCTTCGAGATGAGGAAAGACAATAGCTTGTCGGCACAGATTCTTTCCAAATTTTACCACGATGCCAATCACTTCGTGTCTACCATGCTGGTAGGAAACAACCTCTCGTTGGTAATGTTCTGCATCGGGATGACACAATTGTTCGGGCAATATGCATTCCCCCGTACATCCCTGCCTGCTGCCTGGATAATAATCATCGAAATCCTGACCTCTACGGCAATCATGATTCTCACCATCGAACTTATCCCCAAAACATTGTTCAAGATGTTTCCAGGACACATGTTGCGACTTTTTGCCGTACCCGCCTTCATCTTCTATATAATCCTGTATCCCATCAGCTGGCTTGTGGCATCACTCTCCACCGGCATTTTACGCATATCCGGACATAAAGTCGATAAAAAAGTAAAAGAAAAGGCATTCACCAAAGTCGACCTCGACACATTTATTGAAAACAGCTTGAAAGACACGAATGACCCGGAGAACATCAACACCGAAATCGAACTGTTCCGCAATGCCCTCGACTTTACGAATATCAAGGTACGCGACTGCATGATTCCCCGTACCGAAATCATAGCTGTAGAACTCGATACTCCGCTCGAAAAACTAAAAGAAACATTTATCGAGCATGGCATCAGTAAAATCATCGTCTATAAAGAAAGCATTGACAATATCGTAGGCTATATCCATTCCTCTGAAATGTTCAAGCCTCTCACCGACTGGCACAAAAACATACGCCGCATCCCTATCGTACCCGAATCGATGAGTACCCATAAACTGATGAAACTGTTGATGCAGCAAAAACGGTCACTTGCCGTAGTAGTCGATGAGTTCGGAGGTACATCGGGTATTGTATCCATGGAAGATCTGGTAGAAGAAATCCTGGGTGACATTGAAGATGAACATGATACCAAATCTACCATAGCCAAAGCCATCGGTGACAACGAATACATTTTCTCCGGACGGCTTGAAATTGAAAAGGCAAACGAGGAATTCGGACTCAACCTGCCCGAAAGCGACGAATACCAAACCATCGGAGGGCTGATTCTCCACGAATTCCAAAGCTTTCCCAAACCTCATGAAATAGTAAACATCAATCATTTTCATTTCAAGATAATCAAGGTCACAGCTACGAAAATAGAGCTGGTCAAACTGAAAGTTATGCCTCAAACATAAGGAAAACATCATTTTTTTGAGGAAAAACGACACTGCTACGTACATTTTTTGTATCTTCGTGCGCTAAAAGGAAAAACAATAAACAAAATAATAACTTTAAATGGCAACTTTACAATCAATTAGAAGCAAAGGACCACTTTTGGTCATCGTAATCGGTCTTGCCTTATTCGCTTTCATTGCGGGTGATGCATGGAAAGTTCTCCAGCCGCATCAGGGAAGACAAGACGTCGGAGAAGTCAATGGAGAAAAACTCTCCGCACAAGAGTATCAAAAAATGGTAGATGAATTCAGCGAAGTCATCAAGCTGACCAACGGGCTGAACTCGTTGAACGAAGACCAGCTGACAAACGTCAAAGACCAGGTATGGAACACTTATGTCACCAACCAGCTGATAGCAGGAGAAGCAGAGAAACTGGGACTGACTGTTACCGATAAAGAACTTCAGGCAGTCATCGACGAAGGTACGAACCCGCTGCTGATGCAGACTCCGTTCCGTAACCCACAGACAGGAGCATTCGACAAGGATATGCTGAAAAAATTCCTGGTAGAATATGCCAACCTGGGCTCATCACAAATGCCTGCACAATATGTAGAGTATTACCAAAAACTGGGTAACTTCTGGACATTTGTAGAAAAGACATTGAGACAATCTTTGCTGGCATCCAAATACCAGAATCTGATTGCAAAATCCTTGATTTCGAACCCGGTGGCAGCAGAAGATGCTTTCAAGGGACGCACCGAACAAAGCGACCTGCTTCTGGCTGGGGTTCCTTATGCCAGCATCAGCGATTCTACCATCACCGTATCCGATGAAGAAATCAAGAACTTATACAACGAACGGAAGGAATCTTACAAACAACCGGTCGAGACCCGTGACATCCAGTACATCGATGTACATGTAGTACCTTCTGCCGAAGACCGCGGTGCCGTATTGAAGGAAGTAACCGAATTTACAGACCAACTGGACAAAACCACTACAGACTATGCTTCATTTGTCCGCTCTACCGGTTCTACCGTCAACTATACAGGCGTAGCCATCAACAAGACTTCACTGCCACAAGATGTAGCAGCCCGTCTTGACTCTGCGTCAGTCAACGAAGTATACGGTCCTTATTACAATGCGGGCGATGACTCGTACAACACGTTCAAGATTCTTGCCAAGACTACGGCTCCCGACTCTATCCAATTCCGTCAGATTCAGGTAATGGCAGACACAGAAGCAAGACGTACCGAACTGGCAGACAGCATTTTCAATGCTATCAAGGGAGGTGCCGACTTTGCAGAAGTGGCAAAAGCATACGGACAGACAGGCGAAGCTACATGGGTGAATGCCATGAGCTGGGAAGGTGCTGCATTGGATGCTGACAACCTGAAGTACATCCAGACACTTATCAACCAGCCGGTAAACGAACTGAAGAACCTGAAAGTAGGACAAGCCAACCTGATTCTTCAGGTAATGAGCAAAAAGGCTATGAAACCGAAATATGATGTAGCCGTTATCAAATGCCCGGTTGAATTCAGCAAAGAAACATACAATGATGCTTATAACAAATTCAGCCAGTTCGTAGCACAGAACACAACGCTGGAAGACATGAAAAAGAACGCAGAAGAAGCCGGTTACACAGTAATTCCACGTTCCGATTTCACCAGCGATGCACACTACGTAGGCAACATCCACTCTACCCAGGAAGCCTTGAGATGGATTTTCAACGCTAAAGCTGGCGAAGTTTCTCCGCTTTACGAATGTGGAGACAATGACCACATGATTATGGTAGGCGTAGAAGCCATCAACAAAAAAGGTTACGTCAACATCAACAAAGTGGCAAACATGCTGCGTAACGAAATCATCCGCAACAAGAAAGCCGAACAATTGATGGGACAAATGAAGGACTTCAACAGCCTGGCACAAATAAAAGAAATGAAAGATGCCGTAAGCGACAGCGTAAAACACGTAACGTTCAATGCCCCGGCATACATTTCTGTTACACATGCCAGCGAACCTGCCATCAGTGCTTACGCTTCGAAAACCGACGTAGAAAAGGTATCGGCACCTATCAAAGGCAACGCAGGTGTCTATATGATTCAAGTATACGCCAAAAACAAAGGCAGCGAAGAATTTGATGCTAAAAAAGAAGAATCTGCACTCTCATCCATGAGTTCAGCCTATGCAAATCAATGCATCTCCGAACTGCGTGAAAAAGGTAAAGTAACCGACCAGCGTTATTTATACTTCTAACGACAACTACCCCATTCAAACAAGGAAGGTGTGCCGAAATGAAAACTAACTTTTCGGCACACCTTCCTTGTTTTTTATCCATTCAGAATTTGTTTTGAAACGCGGATTAACCCAGATTAGCACGGATAATAGTTTATACTATATGCGGTATAGACTATGTATTTTAATGAAACATAACTATTCACCACAGAGGCCACAGAGTACCACAGAGGAAAAATTTAAAAGACTCTGTGTACCTCCTTTAGTGTCAGTGGTGAGAAATGCACAAATCTGTATCACGCATAATATATAACAATTCAACCAGGGGAAAAATGAACATCTCCTATTATGAGACGGATGGAATCCGTCATGGAAACCAACACCGATGCAGGCGTTGTTGGGAGCAGTGACGGAGCTGGAACAATCTTATGAAAATAAAGAGAAGTCAACAGTCCGGCGCGCATAACTGCTTGTTATTGAGTATTTCACAATAGCTTGCAGGATTAGAAGAAATGTCCCTGCCTGAACCATGAATGAATCTTACCCTAACATACAGGAAGGTATCCCGGCGGCAGACGCCGCTTTGCCCGATGAACACGGCCGTTTGAAATGGTTCGTCATGCGCGACCTTAAAAGATGCAACGCCAGGCTACCGGCATACAGGCTGTTCAAGGAGCTGGGAATAGAGGCTTTTACACCGATGGTGTGGAAACTTTCGGTAAGGCATGGCAAACGGTGCCGTGAGAAAGTCCCTTTCATGCAGGACCTGCTTTTCGTGCATGACACCCGGCATTCCATCGACTCAGTCGTTGAATCGTACAACACCATCCAGTACCGCTATGTGCGTGGCGGCTACAGGATCCCCATGACGGTAAGGGATGCCGACATGCAGCGTTTCATCCACGCCGTAGAGTCCTCCGAGAGTCCACGTTATTACACGCCGGATGAAATATCCTCCGACATGATAGGCAGGAAAGTACGTATTATCGGCGGTTTCCTGGACGGTTATGAAGGATATCTGCAAAAACTGCAGGGTTCACGCATCAGGCGTCTGTTCGTCGGACTCCCCAACCTCCTGACCGCTTCCGTTGAGGTACAGCCGGAATACATCCTGTTTTTATAGTTGACAAGGTATCAGTTGACAAGGCAACAAGGTTCTGATTACACTAATGGCATCTAAAACCTCGTCAACTTGTCAACCCGTTAACTTGTCACCTGAAATAAAATGCATACGATAGACCAGTTCAAGTCCCGATGGAAACGCCTTCACCATCCGTCCATGAACGTGGACGGCGACGTGGCTTTCTTTTATGGGATCTATGTCAGGCTGCACCATCTGGCGGAACAGGATGCACGGGCATTCGATGGGCGGCTTATCCTTTCCCTGCTGCTTTATACGGAAAATACCGTCGCCATCGGGCTTGACGGCGTTTACGAAGACATGTACCGCAGCCTGGGCAATGTGGTGTTCCGGTGGTGCGACGGATCCGGCATGAGTGCCAATGCCACCTCACAGGTCCACGACCTTGTGTCACAGGCTGTGGCGGATGCCCCCTGCAGCGCCCTCAGGCAATGGATAACGGAAAGCGTGCTGTCATGCGACTTCCAGCGTCTGAGCGATGTGCTGACCTATTTTGCACGGGAAGACAGGGTCCTGCGGCATGTCTATCCGGACTTGCGCTGCCGCAAGCCGATGTTCCTGCGGATCGCCGGAGAAAAGCAGGCAGCCCGGCAGATGTTATGGGCGGACCTTGCCTTCAACTGGCAGGACAAACACGGCAATTCCCTGCCGGCTACTTTGGCAAGGCAGTGCCGTCTGACGGCTCCTTTAATGGAAGAGTGGGAAAGAGTCCCGTTGCAGGAAGCGGCAAGCCTTCTCGATACCGTCTGTTCCGAACGGCTGGATACCTATACGGTCATTGGCGTGAAAGACGGACGTACATACACTTTGCGCCACAGGGACGGCAGGCTGTTCAAGGACGTAACGTCCCATAGTTCTGTTCCTGAGGATGTACGGACCGGCTGTCTCGCCGCCCAGCTCGTCCTTTATAAGGACAAGGCATACATCAGTGGGCCTGCTGTCCGGCTTACGGATGACGCCGCAGCCGGCTGGAACGGGGAGGCAATCTGGAGCGACATCTTTAAAAAGGAGCATGAGGCAGCAAGGCAGGTCTACTTCACCACACCGTTCGGCAGACGGATCAGCCTTTACGAAGACCTGTATACCATCCCGGAAGACCCTGATGAAGACAGCTATGCCGGCATGGGCATCTACCTGGACGAACCCAACATCTTCGATTTCCTGGAATGGCTGAAGCCGTCGGATAATGCTCAAGGAGTATCACGATGAGCCAGACAAGCTACACGGGTGGGAAGACTCCAAGTCTGCCTGCATCATCAACGGCGGCAAGAACCTCATCGCCCCAAACGCGCGACAGGCAGAACAGACCATACAGGATAGTATCCACGAAAAATGAATATATACTGCATCGGCAGTTGAATATATACTGCAACTGCTGATGAATATATACTGCAACTGCCGATGAATATATACTGCAACTGCCGATGCAGTATATATCCCTAAAAAGGCAGATATAAAAGCCAATCATGAGCGATTGCCTACAACCACAATAGAACAACATAAACTTACCGATATGAAGAATATAAAAATAGCCGTAGCCGGAACCGGTTACGTAGGACTTTCCAT
>ULSD01007990.1_pt1 | contig 58623 bp, 58 predicted proteins | sample 1956051 | NCBI WGS metagenome assembly ULSD01 (sample SAMEA4835699, study PRJEB28245) | human gut metagenome | biome: gut microbiome; material: fecal sample | place: Denmark | collected 2008
GAGGAATATGAAAAAATCTCGTCCTATGAGGCTTCTGCTTATGAATCGGAGATAAACCGATTTATTGAAGATTTTACAATGTCCGAGGAAAAAGAACGAGGTCTCATGCACTGGTATGGCAAGGGCAATTCAGTCGACCAAAAGTTACGCTCGGCGTTTATGTCGGTCGAGGGGCGTGACGGAGAGCTTGTTGGAGTTATCACGGCTCAGATTTACGATCAGCTTACAGATGAAGAGCTTGAAGAATTCCGCTTGTACTGCGAGGGACAACTTTCAGACGGCGTTGGGGAGTCTCTTGAACAGCGGCCGATAAAAACTCCCGATGGCGATATTTATGTCAGCTTCTGGAATTCAGATGACAGCTGGAGCTTGCAGACCGAGGATGAAATTAACGAAGGTCAATCTGAGGATATGACCGAAGAACCCAATATGGGAATGACAATGTGAGGTAACATGATATACGATAAAAGAAAAGTGGAACTGATCAGACGGAGGTATCCCGAAGGCACTCGAATTTGCCTCGATCACATGGAGGATCTATGTCCTGTGGAAAGCGGAACTTGCGGCTGGGTTCAGTTCGTGGACGATGCGGGTACTCTGCATTGCAAATTCGATAACGGAAGAATGCTTGGCGTTATCCCCGATGTGGATAAGTTCCATAAAATTGATCCGAAACAGACTCAGCTTGATGAACAAACAGACGAAATTACGGAAACTGAGGATATTGAAGAATCCGAAGAACCGGAAATGTCCATGTAGGACTTGAAACACGGCGGTTTGTGTGATATAATATAGAAGATAAAATTCTGAGAGGAATACGTTCATGAGTAAAAACAGTAAGATCTGTCCGAACTGCGGAAGGAAAATGAATATGCCGAATAAGCCGCTCCTTGACCGAGCCTTATACAAAAAGATCAAAGCCATGGACCGTGAGACAATGGACAATTTCATTCAGAATGTATATCAGACAGGAAAAGACGATGTACACGCTGCTGAGATCGACTTCGATAAGCTGCGTGAAGATATATCCAATATCAAGGGTATCGGAGAAAGCCGTTTAAACGAAATAATGGCTGTGATTGAAAGTCATATAGGAGCTGACTTCGAATAATACAATTAAATATCGCAGAATCGCCGTTAAATGAGAAATCATTTAGCGGTTTTTTTATTGGAAAAATCGGAAAGGAGATGATTCGTACTGATAAAATATTTTGATATCTTTGCAGGAATTGGCGGATTCCGTTCGGGACTTGAAAAAGCAGGAGGCTTTGAGTGCGTCGGTTACTGCGAGATAGACCGATATGCAAAAAAAGCATACGAAACAATGTACGATACAAGAAACGAGGTGTATTACGATGACGCAAGGAAAATCGACCCAAATGAGCTACCCGATTTCGACCTTATATGCGGAGGCTTCCCTTGTCAAAGCTTTTCGATCGCTGGAAAAAGGGGCGGATTTGACGACGCAAGAGGAACTTTGTTCTTTGAGATTGCCCGAATCGCTGCCATTAAAAAACCTAAATATCTGCTGCTTGAGAACGTTCCCGGATTGCTATCGCATGACCAAGGCAGGACGTTTGCGGCGATCCTTGGTACGCTGGATGAATTGGGGTATGATGTCACATGGCAAGTGCTTAACAGCGCAGATTTCCATGTCGCCCAATCCCGAAAGAGAGTGTTCATTGTCGGATTTCTTAGAGAAAAATGCTCCGGAAAAGTACTGTCTTTCACGGACGCAAATCCAAAAACTCTTGTACAGCGCATACCCGGACGAGAGGGCTGCAGAGTCTACTCCGCCGACGGACTAAGCATAACGCTTACGGGAACGGCAGGCGGTTTCGGCGGTAAAACAGGACTTTATGAGATCATAGGACTTCCCATCAAGGTAAAGACCAAAAGCGGCTATCAGATAGCATTGCCCGGCGACAGCATCGATCTCGCCTACCCCAATCTCAATTCAAGGCGTGGGCGGGTCGGGAAAGATATGGCTCATACGCTCACAACAAGCTGTAATCAGGGATATTACGCTATGTGTATCGACATGAATCCCGAACCGAAAGTTACGGAATTAGCACGCTGTATAACTTCAAGACAAGACAGTGGGATAGGTCATCATAAAGGTGAAAAATCGGGTGTGATCGTTGTAGAAGGTCCAAGAGCAATATTAAATCCATTCAAGCCGCATACAAGGCAGCTCGGCAGACGGGTAAAGGAATTGGACGAGCCGATGTTCACACTTACCGTAACCGACAGACACGGAGTAATTTACAACGGAATTATTCGTAGGCTTATGCCGATAGAGACTTGGAGGCTGCAAGGCTTTACAGACGAGCAGTTCAATAAAGTCGCCGCAACGGGAATGTCCGACGCTCAGCTCTACAAACAAGCAGGAAATGCGGTGACTACCAACGTTATTGAAGCTCTTGCAAGGTTTATTTTAGAAATTGATAAGGAGAATGCAAATGAATAATGTGATAAAGGTTTTTGAAAATGTGGAGTTCGGTTCGGTAAGAACGTTAACGGATGAGCATAGAAAGGTAATGTTCTGTGGAAAGGACGTAGCTTCTGCATTGGGATACAGTAATACAAAAGATGCAATAAAACGCCATTGCAGGTGGGGCGTGAAACACGACCTACCTCATCCGCAGTCTCCGGCTAAAAAAATCAAAATGATTTTTATTCCCGAAAGTGATGTTTATAGACTTGTTGCACATAGTAAGCTGCCGAGAGCTGCGGAATTTGAGTCGTGGATTTTTGATGAAGTCCTGCCTCAGATCAATCGCACAGGAGGTTACGTCAGCAACGAAGAAATGTTCATCGAAAACTACCTCCCGTTTCTGGACGAGCCGTACCGGAATCTGTTTCGTCTGCAAATGGCGGCGATAAATCAGCTTAATGAGCGGATACGTCACGATCAGCCTTTGGTGGAGTTTGCAAATCAGGTTTCGAACACCGATAATCTCATCGATATGAACGCAATGGCAAAGCTTGCAAGAGCCGAAAATATCCCCGTCGGCAGGAACAAGCTCTACGTCTGGCTTAAGAGTATGAGAGTGCTTATGGCGAATAACCTCCCCTATCAGGCGTTTATCGACCGAGGATATTTCGCGGTCAAGGAGTCGATATTCGAGGTCAATGGTCTGAAAAAGACTTATCAGCAGACGTTCGTTACGGGCAAGGGTCAGGGCTTTGTCATTAATCTGCTGAAAAAATATTACGGAAAAGAGGTTTTGCAATAATGGAGATCAAGAGCGTTTCTTTACACGAGCTGAGAAAAATGAATGACAGCGAGGGACTTGTCCTGCAGGGCTGCGGCGGTGATTTACAGGACTGGGTAAACGGTATAAACGATACGCTGACGAAATGGGGAATATTGAGAGGTGGCAGTAGGTTTGAAAGGGTATATTCCTTTAAGAACGGAAACCTGACCTGTCTGCTGTTTCCCTTTGAAGATATTCAGCTTGATGTCGGAAAGCTTGCGATATGGCGGCTCCGAACGAGGGAGGATTTTGGAAGCACGTGGCTGTCGGATTATGTGGAGAACTCTTTGGGAGGATATATTCCGGAACAGTCGGAAACCGAAGACTTTGAAATGGAGATGATGTAAATGACGTATCTGTTCATAGGAATGCTGATAGGGGGTATTTTAGGAACTGCAATAGGCTCGCTTGGAACGGCGGCGTATTATTTAAAAAAGGAAACTTGCAGATTGAAAAACTGCGGAAAGGAGAAAGAAGATGCCTAATCATGTGACAAATAGAATCAAGATCACAGGCGATCCCGATACGGTCAAGCATATTCTCAATAAGATCAAGAGCGATGAATTCGGAGTGGGAACAGTGGATTTTGAAAAAATCATTCCTATGCCGGAAAACATTTTCAGAGGCAATTTAGGACTTAGGGAACGGAAGTTGTATGGTAAGAATAACTGGTACGACTGGTCGGTCGCTAACTGGGGTACGAAATGGAATGCTTACGGGTTTGACCCAAATATCGATTACAGCAAAGAAAAAGAGATAAGATTTTTGTCTGCATGGTCGGCGCCTCACCCTGTGATTGCAAGACTTGCGGAGATGTTTCCAAGCGTGAAGTTTGAGCATAAGTGGGCTGACGAGGATATTGGTATGAACTGCGGCAGGCGCGTATATTATGACGGTGAGCGAATCGAAGAATATTATCCCGAAAGTGAAAAGGACAGGCTTGAATTTGCAGCAAGGGTTATGGACGTTGACCTTGAACTCGACTATTCTTTGTATCTGAACGCAAGCAAAACCGGATATATCAATATCGAGGGAGATGATGAGTATGAGTTGATAGAATTGTTCGGACAGCCTGCATTGTTCACCAATGAAAGAATAACAGACGCGGACGTTCCGAACGGTATGCACTGTTACCATATCAGGCGTGGTAATGAGGTCGAATTTTCTGCGATAGAAAAGCGCATTGCGGTAAATCACGCAGGCTCGGTGGTCACAAGAGAGCCGATAGACTTGGGTGAGCAGGGATATATTTCTTTCACTGACGAAACATCTCCGAATTTTACGGGAGAGGTAATGTTGCTGTATGAATTTCGTGAATATGATCCGGAGCAGTTGGAAACCGAAGATTTAGGAATGGAGATGGGATAATGCATACAAACAAAATCAAAGCGAAAGTTGACTTTAAATTCTGCCTCGGAAGTATTCCCGCAATGCTGAGAGCAACAAAACCCGTGCTTTCGGAACGGCAGTACAAGGAGCTGTGCAATGAGGTCAACAAAGCCGACGGTTACCTTGAACAGAAACGCATCATATTCAGCTATGTCGATCCGATCATCAATGGTTGAAATAAGCACAATTAAATAACAACTAAGGTCGTTTTGCCAATGACAGAAGATTTCTGTTTTTAGCAAAGCGACTTTTTCGTCTGTAAACTTTCTTTCTGTCATTGGCTTTAATGACGGAAAGGAGTTCCATGAACAGCTTTATGTCATGGGTAGGAGGAAAGAAAGCTCTCAGAGACGCTGTACTTGCGAGGTTTCCTCCTTACTATGAGCGGTATATCGAGGTATTCGGCGGCGCCGGTTGGGTGTTGTTCCATAAACCGCCCGGTATGGATTTTGAGGTATACAACGATTTTAACGGAAATCTTACAAACCTCTATCGATGTGTACGGGATAAGCCGAACAAGCTGAAATACAAGCTTAGATACGTCCTCAATTCCCGTGAGGATTTTGATTGGATCGCAAGTCTGCACAAACGAGGACTGTTCAGCAGATTCAGAGATGTTGACAGAGCGGTGAAGTTCTATCAACTCATAAGGTACAGCTACGCTTCGGGACTTGAGAGCTTTGCAAGTCAGCCGCATTCCATCTGGTCGGACTTCCCGATGATAGACTTGGCAGCTCGCCGATTGCAGAAGGTCATAGTTGAGAACAAGGATTTTGAAAAGCTGATACGGCAGTACGACCGCCCTGTCAGCTTTTTCTACTGCGATCCGCCGTACTTTGCAACCGAAAACTATTACAAAGACGTGGGATTTACGGCGAAAGACCATATCAGATTAAGAGACTGCCTGCTGGACATCAAGGGCAAGTTTCTTGTGTCCTACAACGACTGTCCCAAGATACGTGAGATATGGAACAAACCGAATATCCGCATCGAGGAGATCAGCAGACTGAATAATCTGGCGCAGCGATACGACGGCGGCTGTCAGTATGCGGAACTCCTCATTTCAAATTACGATACGAGCGAGAGAACAAGGTCCGTCCGCCAGCTCTCGCTGTTTGACGATGAAACAGACAATTTTGGAGGAATCATTCTATGAAAAAGATAATTTTCGCACAGGTACTCACAACAAAAGGTAAGACCGAATTTTCGGGACTTTACGATGAAAACGGGAATCCCGTAAGCGTGGAAACGGAGAAAGACGATAGCGGAGTTACGCTGACAATTTCAAAAATCGAAAGCCAAAGAGAGCAACGTGACTGCGGTATTTCTGAAGAAGAGATCGAGCGGACTTGCGCTATGTACGATGACTGTGACAAGTGTCCGCTGTTGGATTACTGCGATGAAGAAGCGGAGGCAGTTTCATGAAAATACGTGTGTTTCAGATCGATCACGATAAGGACAGCAATAAGCTCGCTTTTATGAATTACGACTACACGCAATCGCACGGCGGTGTAAAAGCTGAGAATTACCGTCAGATTTACGGCGGTACGGTGACCTGTGACAGCCTTGAAAGTGTTTTCGCCCTTTGCAATTCGGACAAAACACCTCCCGGATATCTCGGAGAGTCGATGTCGGTTTCTAATGTAATCGAGGTATGCGAAGGTAAGAACAAAGGCTTTTACTTCTGCGACAGCGTGGGATTTAAGCCGATAGACTTCGATATCGATAAAACAGATCATTCGGATATGATGAAAATTCTTATCGTGGAAAACGGCAAAGCTCCCTATCCTGCGGAAATTCGCCATGACATTCATGCCATGCAGTCGGTGGTCGGAGGATGTATCGAGCCGATATATTTTGAACCAAGGCAGGACGCTATTGTCTGGTGCAACGACGAATTTCTGCTGAACGATTCCGCTCCCAACAGATTGGTGGGAAACTGCCGAGGTCAACACTGCGGTGCTGACCTTGTTTACGGTACTTTCTATGTATCGGGCAACTGTCAGAACGAATACGGCGAGTGGGATAGCTGTTCGCTTACGGATAAGCAGATCGAGCAGTATTTCAAGGCGTTTCAGCATCCCATTATTGCGCTTGAAAAAATGGAAATGGAGGATATCGAGGCTGTCTGCGAGGATTTTGAGGAATCCGAAGAACCCGAAATTACAATGTCATGAAGGAAGGACAAGGTGATGCAAGATGAAAATTTCAGCAACAATCAACAGATTGGTGGACAAGCCGGATTCGTTGGTAAAGGCGTTTGCGAGCGTGACGATGGACGGAATGTTCGCTGTTCATGGATTGAGAGTAATGGAAACTGAGAAAGGCAGATTTGTGAATATGCCCTCGACTTCGTACACAGACCGTGACGGCAACAAACAGTATTCGGACATTTTTCATGCTGTCACAAAATCGGCGAGAAATGCGCTCAATCAGGCAGTTTTGAATGCCTACGATATCAAATTACAGCAGGTTCAGCAGACTGAGATCCAGGTGGAGAATATCCCCGACGAGGAAATGTCCGACGAGCCTGCAGATGAACCCGAACCGGAGATAAGTATGGGTTAACGTTATGACATCGTCCAAAAATGTGGTGTGCAGTTTGTAAAAAAGGTAGATTTTTTCTGTAAAGTCTGGATTCTGCGAAGTTTTTATGCTATAGTTAAAGTAACAAATTTATCGGGGTGAATGCAATGAAAAAAGCGATAACGATCTTAGCTGTATGCAGTCTGCTGCTGTCCGGCTGCGGACAGACAGACGACGCAGGATCCGAACCCGTCAATACTACGACAACTGTCGCCGAAAGCACGGCTGACGCAGATACTACGGAAACTTCATCGGCAAAAGAAGAAAAGGATACAAGTGAAGCCGCGACTACTGCTTTAAAAACAAGTTCGCATACGGTATCCTCAGTTTCAAAGCCGACAGGTACCACAGCAACTACGACCAGGAAATCCGGTTCTTCAAATGTGAACGGCAATTCTAATCAGGTACAGAATAATAACGGTCAAGGAAATAACCATCGGGAGAATAATCAGCCTGCACAGAATGATCCGCAGCCCGATAATTCGCCGTCCGATAATAACCAGAGCAATAACGGTGCGGAGCAGAATAATCGACCGGCTGATAATAATCAGAATAATACCCCCTCGCCAACCGTTACCGCAGCAAAACCTACCGCAACAAAGCCCGTTACAGCTAAACCGCAAACTACAACAACTCTAAAGCCACAGACCAAACCTTCTGCTCCGGAGCCGGATGAACAGGTTGTGGATATGAATGCTGTCAGCGATCAGATGTGGGTTTTTCTTGACGACTATCCCATAAAATATAATGAACTATACAAAAAAGGAATGACGTTTAGTGGCAGTGAGTTTGATAAGGCAACCGCTGTCCTTGAATATGCTAACGATCTTGGTGGTATAAACTGCATAGAGTATGCATTAAATGCATATTTTCTGTATCAGGGCGCAGGATTGGAGTGCGCAATAACATTCTCTTCACTAAATGAGTGGTACGGTCATGTTGCGAATGTGGTGAAAATTGATGGAACATGGTATGAATTTGACGCTTCGGCAAGAAAATACACGGACAATCTTTATTTCGTAGTTAAGGCATTTGACATTTATGAGAATGAAATTATTGTAAAATAGCCTAATATACCAATAAAAAATTAGAGTCGAAATAATTTCGGCTCTTTTTCTTTGTATAAACCAAAAAAGGAGAAATGCAATATATGTTTAAAATAAAATCAAAGGTTTTAAAGAAACTCAGCGCAGGGTTCATGGCAGGACTTTACGCTTTTTCTATGATTGGCTCATCTATGAGCGGAGTTATCACAGCGAGTGCGGCAAGTACGTCGACGGAAAATTCAGCGTTCCCGTCGGCGGATACCGTCATCGCCAAAGCGGCAACATTGCTCGGCTCGCCCTACACCTTCGGCAACAAGGGGTATTGGTACGCATACAATCAGGGACAATACACGCCGCTGTCGGTACAAACAATAAATAACCTCGGCATCGACTGCTCCGGACTTGTGTATTACACGCTTACGCAGCTTGGATACAGCACTTCGGGATTCGCATGGAACAACCCCGTCCCCGTTGATACTGCTCACTGGCTGTCTGTAAATGAAAACTGCACCATCAGTTACGGCGGCAAAACCTCAAAAGTTGATGTTGAAAAGCAGAACATCAAGACCGCCGAGCGACCCTATTGGGAATGCGCGGACGGTTCCACCATCACTCCCGGCTCGGTAGTCGTTGCTGAAAATCCGGGCGGTATCGATCACGCATGGATATATATGGGCGAGTTTGATTCGAGAAACGATGTGATAAGCTATCTGAAATCCATCGGCGTTTCGGAAAGCCTTATCAATTCTAAAACAGTTGGCGACGGAACAGGAGACGGCGGCAGGCATTGGCGAATCGAATCTAACGGCTCTGAGGGAGTTGTGATCAACAACAAGACCGACGGAAAGACGGCAACCGCCTTGAATATGTCGGCGTTCAGGATCACAAAGACAGATGTGAAATTTACCATAGAAAAGCGTGATGCAAATAATGATAAGATTATAGGGAAAAGCCCAATCGATAACTCAACAGCAGTGTATGGCGTTTATACCGATAAAGCTTGCAAGAATAAGGTCGGAGAGATAACTATCGGTTCAAACGGCAGAGGTACAATAACTCTTCCTGCTAACACTTATTACGCAAAGGAATTGAAGGCACCCACAGGTTATTCACTTGATCCTACCGTATATACAATATCCTCTGACAGAATTACTACGGTTAAAGAATCACCCGAATACGGCAAAATTATTATCAACAAGACAGCTGAAGATGGGATAATCAGCGGCAGAGAATTCAAGGTTGTAAATAATACCACAGGCGAAAGCTGGACGGAGAAAACCAACAGCAAGGGTATTGCAGTGTTTGGTGATGATAATGACGAACAGCTTTACGTTTATGATCTTTATGACACTAAAAAAACTTGCTCGTATACCGTTTCCGAAATCAACGTAGATACAAGATATGAGATCCCCAAAGCGCAGAATGTCAAGCTTACCGACGGCAACGTTGATTTGACTGTAAATGTGAATTTTGAAAACGATCTGATAAAGGGGTCGATCAAGATCAACAAGCAGTCGGAGGACGGAGAAAACGGCGGCCGTACCTTTGAGATCACAGGCAACGGCAAGACCTACACGATAAAAACAGGCGCTGACGGCGTGGCGATCCTCTCTGATATTCCGGTTTACGACAGCAATAACAAAAAGATTGTCTACACGATTTCTGAGAAGAATGTGCCGATAAAATATGTGATTCCTGCCGATCAAACGGTCACGCTGACAGCGGACGCCACAGTGGATGTGGTCTTTGAAAACGACCTCAAAAAATTCACTGCTGAAGTTGTGAAACAGGATGCGGAAACTGGTTCCGCACAAGGAGACGCGACCCTTGCCGGCGCAGTTTATGGACTGTATCTGGACGGAGAACTGGTGGATACCTACACCACTGATTCCGACGGATATTTCAAGACAAGGGAGTATGTCTGCGGCAATTATACGGTTCGGGAAATCACTCCAAGCGAGGGCTATCTCCTTGATGAAACCGTATACCCTGTCGGCGCAGAGCCTGAGAATTACACGCTTGAGCACAATCCCATTTCCATGACCGTAACGGAGGACGCGGTCAAGGGCAATATTGCGGTCATCAAGCATACGGACGACGGCTCGACGCAGATCGAAACGCCCGAAGTCGGCGCTGAATTTGAGGTTTATCTGAAAACCTCCGGTTCTTATGCAAACGCAAAGGATTCCGAAAAGGACTACCTTGTGTGCGATGAAAACGGCTTTGCACAGACAAAGGACATGCCATACGGCGTTTACACTGTGCATCAGACAGTCGGCTGGGAAGGAACTGAGTTTATTGCTGATTTTGACGTATATATCAGCGAGAACGGACAGACCTACCGCTATCTTATCAACAATGCGGAGTTTGAAAGCTATGTGAAGGTGATAAAGGTCGATTCCGAAACAGGAAAAACAATTCCTTACGAGGGCGCAGGCTTTGAGATCTATGATTCAAACGGTCAGAAGATTTCTATGATGTTTGCCTACCCGACGCCAACTACGATAGACACATTCTACACAAACAACGAGGGATATCTCATCACACCGGAAGTTCTTCCCTACGGCGAATATTCTCTTGTAGAGGTTCAGGCTCCTGTGGGTTATGTTCTGGACAGCACGCCCGTGTCTTTCACAGTTTCTGCTGATAACGCAGAGGAAGAAAATGCCCTGACGGTCATTAAAGTCAACAAAGAAAACACCGCTCAGAAAGGAAAAATCAGCGTTCGGAAAACAGGCGATATTTTCACAAGCGTGAATATGGCGTCGTCTGCTTACACGGACGAGAACGGCGAAATGATCGTAAACCCGACAACTTACACTCCCGTATTTGAAAACGGAAATCTTTCCGACGCAGTATTTCAGGTGATCGCTTCGGAGGATATCGTTACGCTTGACGGCACAACCAGAGCCAACGCAGGCGATGTTGTGGCTGAAATTACAACCGATGAAAACGGCTATGCGGAAAGCGATCTGCTTTATCTCGGTAAGTACGAAATTAAAGAAGTTAAAGCTCCTTACGGCTATGTTCTGAACACGGAATCTCAATATACAGAACTGACCTATGCAGGACAGGAGATCGCTGTGAGAGATACAATCGAAACTTCATTTGACAACGAGTATCAGGGCGTGGAAATCTCACTTTCTAAGGTGATGGAGAGGGATGAAACCTTCGGTATTTCGGCGGAAAACTGCGCAGTCAATGTCCGTTTCGGACTGTTTGCCGCCGAGGATATAACTGCCGCAGACGGTACTGTGATTCCTGCGGACGGTCTGATTTCAGAGGTTTCACTTGACGAAAATATGACTGCTGTAATCGCAGAGAAAATCCCATTTGGCAAGTATTATGTTCAGGAAATTGCCACCGATGAACACTATGTTCTCAACGGTGAAAAGTACCTTGTGACATTTGAGTATATGGGTCAGGAAGTAACTACAGTTTCTATTGATTGCGGTCAGTTTACTAACGAACTCAAGCGCGGAAAAGTCGAGGGAATCAAGGTAAACGAGGGCGACGCGCCTCTTGAAAACGCTCTGTTCGGACTGTTTGCAGTTGATACTGCTGAGTTTACTATTGACAACGCATATATGACCGCTGTTTCCGATGAAAACGGATATTTTGAGTTTGATGAGATCCCCTACGGCGAGTATGTGGTTCATGAAATCGAAGCTCCCACGGGATATATTCTCAGCGATGAAAGCTATTCGGTAACTGTTTGCGAGTACGGAGAAACTATCACGATCCGTACAGTAAACAAGCCTATTACCGTTGAAGTGTCTAAGGTTGATATCTACGGCAAGGAATTGATCGGCGCTGAAATGCAGCTTATTTCCTCCGATGGAAATATTGTGGATGAATGGACTTCCGACGGCACAAATCATGTTGTCAGCGAACTTCCTGCAGGAGATTACACGCTCAAGGAGATTGCGGCTCCCGACGGATATGTGATCGCAACCGACATCAGATTTACAGTCGACGTTTACGGCAATGTTACCGTAGAAAATGTGGATGCAACCGCTGTTTCGGAGAACGGCAATCCTCTCGTCGTAATGGTGGATGATACCACAAAGGTACAGATCTCAAAGCGTGATATAACCACGGATAAGGAGCTGCCCGGAGCAACGCTCCAGATCATTGATGAAAACGGAAATGTGATCGAGGAGTGGATCTCCTCAAATGAAGCTCGCTTCATCGAGGGCAAGCTCATCGCCGGAAAAGAGTATACGCTCCGTGAAACCATTGCCCCCGAGGGTTATGAGATCGCAAATGAGATCAGATTCACGGTAAATGCTGACGGCAGCGTAACTGAGGTGATCATGTACGACGAGCGCACGCCCGAAGTCAAGATTTCAGATACTCCGTATACAGGCGATAACCACAGTGATTTTGCGGCTTATGTAATGCTTGGAGCTGCAAGCGTGATCATTGCCGCCCTTATTATCACAAAGAAAGGAAAAAAGCATGAATAAAAAAGTTATTCGCACTATTGCGGCTGTGACTGCAGCCGCCCTCCTTTGCGGGGGGATTTATCTTCTTGTAAAAAACGATGTGGCTCAGAAAATAAACTGGCGTGATATTCTGATCTATGCTCCTGCCCCGATAGCAAGGGAAAGCCTTGATGAAGCGGTGAACAATGACTCCGAAAGACCGTCCGCCGACAGAGTTTCCGACGATACCAAAGAAGAACTGACCGAACAGGTCCGGCAGCTTTCCGCAGAGCATAGCGACGCAGTGGGATGGCTGTATATTCCCGGCACAAATATGAATTATCCCATCCTACAGGCTGAGGATAACCAATATTACTCTCACAGAGCGGCTGACGGCTCGTATTTGTATGCGGGTTCGCTGTTTATGGACTACAGAAATTCCTCGGATTTCAGCGATTTCAATTCGGTTGTCTACGGTCACAATATGCAAAACGGATCGATGTTCGCAGATATCCCGAATTACGAAAACGAGGAATATTTCATGAACCACAGCTACGGCTGGCTGACAACCGATGACGAGGTGCGGCTGATAGATTTCTTTGCGGTCGCAAGGATTTCCGACACAAGCGGACTTTATCTTGCAAATCCCGATTTCGAGCAATGGGATAATCAGCTCAGAAATTGTGCGAGCATTTACAAGGAGATCGGAATTTGCGCTGATGATAACCTGATCATGCTTTCAACCTGCACCTCCGCAGAGGGTAACGGTCGGACGATTCTGGCAGGAAAAATTATTGAGGAAGGTGATGCGGAATGATATCAAAAAAGAAAGTCGTTGCTGCAGCTGCAAGTGCACTCTGCTTTGCTGCAATGATGTCGACTACAGCATATGCCTCGGGCGACGTTGCGGGAGCGGTCACAAGCACTTGGAGTACGGCCAGATCACAGGTCGTGTCGGTAGTAAACAACGTGGTTTTCCCTGTGATCGACGTAGTTCTGGCGGTTTTGCTGTTTGTTAAGATCGGTCTCGCATATCTCGACTATCGAAAACATGGTCAATTGGAATGGACTCCGATAGCCATAATTTTCGGCTGTCTGATCTTCACTTTGACTGCTCCGTTATATATCTGGTCGATCGTTTAAAAGGAGAATTTGTGTATGAAAAAAGTATTTTCCGCGGCAATTTTAACCGCAATCGCAATGACAATGACAGCCTGCGGAACGATCTCTCCGCCTGTGCAGACTGCATCGGAAACAACAATTACCACTACAGCCGAGTCCTTATCCGATTCGGCTGCCTCTTCAGAGGCTGAACGCACAACCGACAGTGAACAGGTGAACACCTTTATTGCGGAGTTTTTTGACGCAAATATATGCTTTACAGACGTTTCGACCATCGTTACCGAAGCAATGAAAGGCTGTTCCTTTGAAACGGAAAAAGTCGATTCAAACGGAGTGCAGAAAATATCGCTGAAAGGCAAAAACGGCGGCGGAATGATCGATGTTCTGTGCATTGATTTAAGTCAGAGTAATCTTGATTACGATATGGAATATATCCTCGAAAGTTTCGGAGATTATTACTTTGGACAGACCTCCGCACAGATGAGCGGTATTACGGAGGATGACTTTGTTTCGAGTTACCGAATGACAAGCAGTGTTGTTTCAAAGGGTAAGTATCAGCGGTACGGCTCCGTTCAGAAGTCTGACGGTATGGCGACGCAGTTTGGATATACCGAAACCTACGCTATGCTCATCGAAAACAAGCTGACTGTGGTGTCGGGTGCATATCTCAGCACGGATATGATGGAACGGCAGAGCTTTTCTCAGCTGATGGCTAAGTTTTGGGAGAATGTGAAGTACTGATATTGCTTGATTCCCCGTGCTTTTCATGGGACATGTGAACTGCCTGATTCACTAAAAATCGACTGCAGCATATAATATTCATAGGAATCAAGAGGTGATAACTATGATGACAATGTGTGCAGTTATTTTGGAAATCAGCGATAGACAGCTTCTTGTACGTAATAGTAAAACGGATCAGGAGGTTGTCGTAAACACGCACTGTAACTGTAATTTTCGTGTTGGCGACAGAGTAATGATTTTTTACAGCGGTGCCATGACCATGAGTATTCCACCACAGATAAGTGCGATACGAATACGAAAAGCGCCATTTAATATTTGTTTTTGAATATATTCCGTTTCTGATATTTTATCAGAAGCGGATTTTTCATGCGAAGAAGGTGAAAATATGCCATATATCCCCTTTACAGACGAACAAAAACAGCTTGCCAACTCGGTAGATCTGGAACAATTCCTCCGAATGCGCGGCGAGAAATTAGAGCGTGTCGGACGAGAATCAAAACTGATCTACTACGACAGCACAGGCAGGCACGACAGCATAACGCTTCGTGGATCGACATGGTTTGACCACAAGAATCAGGTCGGCGGCGGAGCGATAAAGTTTATGCAGGAATTCTATGACATGGATTTTCAGACGGCAGTACAGGAACTGTTAGGACAGACGGTAACTCCGCTCTCTCACAGTCCGCCGAAAGCTATCGCAAAGGAAGAAAAGAAAGAGTTCAGACTTCCTGAAGCAAACGCAAATATGCACAGAGTATACGCTTACCTCATAAAACAGAGATTTATTGATCCAAACATTATCTCGCATTTTGCAAAACAGCACATACTCTATGAAGATAAGGAGCATCACAATGCTGTGTTCGTAGGCGTTGATGAAAACGGCATTCCACGTCAGGCAAGCAAGCGTTCCACAAGCACTTTCGGCAAAACGTTCCGCATTACCTGCGAAGGTTCGGACACAAGATACAGCTTTTCTCACTTTGGCTTGTCGGAAAAGCTGTTTGTTTTTGAGGCTCCGATCGATATGATGAGCTTCCTCACACTCTATCCTCAGGACTGGCAGCAGCATAGCTACATTGCTATGAACGGTGTGTATGAAAATGCTGTTTTAACGGCGTTAAAGAACCATTCAAACCTCAGTGAAATTGTCCTTTGCGTGGATAATGATGAGGGCGGCATCGAGGCTGTTGACAGACTTCGGGATATTCTTGCGGAGAACGGATATCCAGACGTTAAACGGCTCTCACCTGAGTTTAAGGACTGGAACGAATGTCTGAAAGCGCAGAACGGCGCCGCACCTCTTCTTGCTATTCCTCATAAGCGAAAGGAAGAATATCTGAAAGAAGTAAGCGAACTGGGGTATCTCAAATGCCGTCCGGATAAGCTGACTTCTCAAATTTATGCCACTTTCAAAAACGGTCAATACAAGTATCTTGCCGAGTATGCGCTTGCAGGCTCGGCATTTTTTGTTGCCAAAGAAGGCGAAAATGTGATGTTTGAGAAGCTGAAATGTAAGTTGAAAGCGGAGTATAAACCCTATACTGACAAGAGTAAAAAGGCGCAGAAACAAAGGAATCTGCACGACAATGTGCAGGCGGTTCTGCGTGATCTAAAACAGACCGCCCGTACCCGTGAGCAGTCGGTAAATACAGCAAAATTGCTGTATCAGCTTGCGGATAATGCTGTGAGACTTTCCACGGAAGAAGCAATAACAGCTCCGTTGCAGGAAAATACTCCGAAAATTGAGCAGGAAATTACACCTCAAACAGAGAATGAATCGTCTGAGGTGTTATGTCTTGATTATGGATAAAATCAGAAATTTGAGCCGTTCCAACCCCAATCGGGAGTAGCGGCGTATTTCACATAAATCCGTGAAGCGTCGATGGAAAGTTGTTTGTTTAGAATATCGCAGATTTTTTCGGTAAGCAAATTGAATGCGGACGGGTTTGCCTGTCCGTAAACGCTTACCTCAACCATTGCTGCAGGGTCGTTTGTACCCTTGAAATACAAGGCGTATTCAGGCTCGATGCCGACCATAAGCCAAGCTTCGGATTTGCCCGGTATGGTTGTAATAGCCTGACCGAGCGCAGATTTGATCGCCGTTTCCTTATCGGCAGGAACTGCGGTGTTTGTTTTGACGTTAATGAATGGCATAACCGTACCTCCGTTAAAATATTTGATATCTTAATTATACCACAAAACTAAGGTCATTTCAATAAGAAATTTGCGATACCCTCCGCTTCACAGCGCAATACCTTGAAGAAAACAAACTAACTATCTTATTTAAAACAAAGGTAAGAATATTTTATACGGATCGGAAGTGAGAAATTGAATGAAAAACAAATGATCTTAATAGGCATACTTGTTGTGCTTTTCATAGCATTTTTGGTGATCGTTAATCTGCTCGATAACAAGTCGCTTAACGGAATAAAGTCCAAAAGGATCGGTGACGGCCAGCACGGAACTGCAAGATGGGCTACAAAAACGGAGATAAAGCGGACCTTTATCCCTCTGCCATTCGAGCCTGATCTCTGGCGGCAAGGCAAGAATCTTCCGACTGTGCAAGGTACGGTGGTAGGGTGCAGAGGTTCAGGAAAGAAAACTGTTGCGCTTGTGGATGACGGAGATGTTCATACGCTTATGATAGGAGCTGCGGGTGTGGGCAAGACCGCATACTTTTTGTATCCGAATATTGAACTCGCTTGCGCAAGCGGGATGTCGTTTATCAGTACGGATACAAAGGGCGACGTAGCACGAAATTACGGTACTATCGCTTCAAAATATTACGGCTATAACGTTTCCGTGCTTGATCTGCGTAACCCAACAAGAAGCGACGAAAACAATATCCTGCATCTTGTAAACAAATACATGGACATTTATCTGTCCGATAAAACCAATCTTTCGGCAAAAGCAAAAGCCGAAAAGTACGCTAAGATCACGGCAAAAACCATAATCAATATCGGCGGAGGCGACAGCTCAGGCTACGGGCAGAACGCCTTTTTTTACGACGCAGCGGAAGGCTTGCTCGCCTCGGTCATCCTGCTTTTAGCGGAGTTCGGCGACAAAAACGAACGTCACATTGTTTCGGTTTTCAAGCTGATACAAGACTTGCTTGCAAAGTATCAGCCGAATCCCAAAGCCAAACCGAAGATGTATTTTTCAAAGCTGATGGACAAGCTTCCCTCAGAGCATAAAGCGAAATGGCTTGCGGGTGCGGCGCTGAATTCGTCGGATCAGTCAATGCTGTCCGTTATGTCCACAGCTCTTTCAAGGCTCAACAGCTTTCTGGATACGGAAATGGAGCAGCTGCTCTGTTTCGGAACGGCAGTGGACGCTGAGAAATTCTGCAATGAAAAGTCGGCGATTTTCATTGTTCTCCCCGAAGAAGATACGAGCAAATATTTTATGGTAAGTCTGCTGATTCAGCAGTTATACCGTGAGATTTTAGTTATAGCCGATGAGCATGGCGGCGCACTTCCGAACCGTGTGATGTTTTTCATGGACGAGTTCGGAACTTTTCCTAAGATCGACGGTGCAGAGGCTATGTTTTCGGCAGGCAGAAGCCGAAAAATCAGTATCGTGGCGATAATCCAGTCCTTTGCACAGCTTGAACAGAACTATGGAAAACAAGGTATGGAGATAATCACAGATAATACACAATTGACTGTTTTCGGTGGATTTGCACCTAATTCTCAAAGCGCGGAGGTCCTCTCAAAATCTCTCGGCGAGCAGACAGTGCTAAGCGGTTCTGTATCAAACGGCAGGGATAGATCCCAATCGCTGCAGATGATAGGCAGACCGTTGATGACTGTTGACGAATTGAAAAGTATGCCAAAAGGACAGTTTATCGTGATGAAAACGGGAACTCACCCAATGATAAGCAAGCTGAAATTGTTCTTCAAATGGGGTATCTCTTTTGAGGACGAATATCGCCTACCGGACAAGACTGCAAGGGCGGTTTCCTACAAGGAGCGTGATGAACTTATCCGTGATGTTGAAGTGAAATATCCGCAGAAGAAAAAAGCGACTCCTCCAACGGAATTTGAGATAACCGAGGATGAAGAAGAATTCGAAGAAAAGCCTCCGAAGAAAACCAGTATTAAAACGAATGGGAGTTGATGTATATTGATATTACCAAGAAGAATTTACGATCTGGGGCTAAGCCACAAGGCGGTGTCCGTGTACTGTTATCTTGCAGGCTGTGCAGATAAGAACGGAGAATGCTATCCGTCTGTGCGCAGAATAGCTGAAGATCTGAGCATTAATAAAAGCACGGTGTTTCGGGCGTTTAACGAGCTTGAAGAAAACGGACTTTTAAAGCGTGTACCACGTTATCACACGCAAGGCGGACGGCGGAGTTCGTTATATCGAATAAAAGGCGAGATCACAAGGACAGATCGTTCGCAAACCGGAGGTGAGGAAAATGTTTGACTGGATAGGAGATGTGGTAGACTGGATCGGCGACGGGATCGCTTCCATCTGGGACAACACAGTTGGGGCGGCCGTCGATACTGTTACCGACGCAATTTGGGATATTATGTTTAATTGGGTATTTAATCTTATCTATGGTGCGGTTGCAGACCTGTTTGAGTTCATAAACGCCACAACAAGCGATATTTTTACACTTTCATGGGTGCAGTCGTTCATATCGCTGTTCCACTGCCTTGCGTGGATGCTGTTTGTATGCGGCATGATAGTAGCGGTTTTCGACGCGGCGATAGCCTACGAATCGGGTCAGGCCAACATCGGAAACACCTGCATAAACGTGCTGAAAGGCTTTATGGCGGCAAGTCTTGTGACGGTTGTTCCGCAAAGGCTGTATTCGTTCTGTGTGGCATTGCAAGGTACTTTTACACATGATCTTCTGGGCGGATTTATCGCAGATACAAATGCTGCCGTAGCGGATTCGGGGCTAACGGTGATCACCGCTCTGGCTATGAATGTGTCGCTGTTCAGCCTCATATTTATTATCCTGTTCGGCTACTGCACAGTGAAAGTTGTATTTTCAAACATCAAGCGCGGCGGTATTATGCTGTGTCAGATTGCTGTGGGAAGTCTGTATCTGTTCGGAGTTCCGAGAGGTTACACGGACGGTTTTTACAGCTGGTGCAAACAGGTCATTGCGACCTGTCTGACGGCTTTTTTGCAGACCACGATCCTCTATCTCGGATTGCTGACATATGTGCAGCATCCTCTGCTTGCGGTGGGAATTTGTCTTTCAGCAACGGAAGTGCCGAGGATCGCTCAGATGTTCGGGCTTGATACGAGCGTTAAGGTCAATATGATGAGCGTCAGTAATACGGTTTCTATGGGGGCTAAGGCGCTTAATATGATCAAGACGAAAGCATAAGGAGTTGATACGAAAAATGAAAACCTACATCTACCCCGAAAACCTGCGAGCCAACGTAAAGCTTTGGTTCTGGAGCGTTCGGGATTTTATCATCATCTGCGGCGGAATCATTCTGTCGGTGATCGTGCTTGTAAACCTGTGGAACGTTATCCCCATAGCTGCGACCGCCTGTTTTGCGTTTCTCTCGCTTCGGGTCGACGAAACTGCAATTATGGACTATATCTTTAACGCTGCGAAGTTTTTTCTGACCTCGCAGCAGTTGTATTTATGGAGGAAAATTTAAATGGCAAACAAGGATAATATAAATTCAAACAAAGTAATCTCAGCGGCAGCAAACAAAAAAGTCACCACAAAATATTCCCGTAAGTTGCGCCGCCCGCGCAAGGGCAAAAACAGCGTTCAGGGCTTGATAGGTCTTGAACGCTTTACTCGTTTCGGAGTAAAAACCGACAAGGCAGAAATTGCGTTTTTCAGCGTTGAGCCGACCAATATTTCCGTGCTGTCAGAGGCGAATATCGACGTGAAGATACACCGGCTGATGATGCTTCTAAGCACGATACCCGACCTGGAGATACTTGCTCTGGACTCCTGCGAGTGTTTCGATACCAACAAGGTGTACGTCAAAAGGCGTTTGCAGACCGAGCAGAACGAAGCGGTCAGAAAACTGCTGCAGGCCGATTATGATTTTCTTGACGAGATTCAGGTGGAAATGTCCTCGGCAAGACAATTTGTGTTCGCTTTAAGATTCCGACGTGAAAAGGACGAGCAGATTTTTAACATCATCAACCGAGTGGATAAGGCGATCTCAGAACACGGATTTGCGGCTCGGCGGATGAGTAAATCTGATATCAAGCGTATGCTTGCTCTGTATTTCGGAACAAGCATTTCAGGCGAAGAGATCCCCGATATGGAGGGAGAAACCGAATTTTATCTGGAGGGAAAAACAGATGAAGAATAAAAAGCAGAAGAAAAAAGAACTGTCCTCAGAGCAGCTTGAAATCATCGAAGCAAAGGACTTTTTCGACCGCACAGTGCCGGGTATAATCAGATTTTACACCGACCACTACATCTGCGGAAACTTCTACAAGTCCTGCTGGGCGGTAACGGAGTATCCGCCAAGTACGGAAGAAACGGCTATCCTCGCCCATCTTGCCGACAGAAACGGCGTAACTCTCCGTATTTACAATCGCCTTGTGACGAGTATGGAGCAGAGAAAAATCGTTCAGCAGGCAATGCGTAAGAATCATATGATGACTACAACCAATGATGTAAACGAGAGCATCAAGGCTCAGAATAACATCGACGATGTAGTGGAACTGCTTTCAGAACTTCGCCGGAACAAAGAACCTCTCCTACACACGGCTGTGTTTATTGAACTGAAAGCCGCAAGCGCAGATAAACTGAAAGAACTGCAGGCGGATATACAAATGGAGCTTACACGTTCTAAAATATCCGTTGACCGCTTGCTTTTACGTCAGAAAGAGGGATTCCTCGCTGTTCTTCCTACGGGCAATAACGTGTTCGCAAGTCAATTTGAAAGAGTTCTGCCTGCAAGCTCTGTGGCGAATCTCTATCCTCTGAATTACTCAGGAAAGACCGATGAAAACGGCTTTTACATTGGGCGTGACAAGTACGGCAGCAATGTGCTTGTAGATTTTGATAGGCGTACAGAAGATAAAACAAACTCCAATATCCTGATCCTCGGCAACAGCGGTCAGGGTAAGTCGTACTTGATGAAACTTTTGCTGTGCAATCATCGTGAAGCAGGTAAAAGTGTTCTTGTCTTGGATCCGGAGCATGAGTATGAGGACCTTTGTTCAAACCTCGGCGGCACCTACATTGATATGATGTCAGGAGAATATATGATAAATCCCTTAGAGCCGAAAGCCTGGAGTGACGGAGAAAAATCCGCAGACGATAGTCCCGAAACGTTCAGAAAAGTCACACGTCTATCTCAGCATATATCATATTTAAAAGACTTTTTCAGGGCGTACAAGGATTTTACGGACAGCGAAATCGACACGATCGAAATTATGCTGATGAAGCTCTACGCAAGATTCGGCATTGATGATCTCACTGATTTTGACAGGCTTAAAAGCGAGGATTATCCTGTGATAAGCGATCTATATGACCTTGCGGAAAAGGAGTTTATGGCGTTTGACCACGAGAAGAAACATCTCTATACCGAAGAAACGTTACAGAATATCTGTCTTGGACTGCACTCCATGTGCAAGGGTGCAGAAAGTAAGTACTTTAACGGCTGTACCAACATCAAGGACGGCGAGTTTATCTGTTTTGGAGTGAAAGGTCTTATGGATACCAACAAAAGGCTCAAGGACACTCTGCTGTTTAACATCTTGTCATATATGAGCAATCAGCTTTTAGGGAGAGGAAATACTGTTGCGGCCATAGACGAGCTGTATTTGTTCCTTACAAATATGACGGCGATAGAATACATCCGCAACGGAATGAAACGTGTGCGTAAAAAGGAATCGTCTTTCATATTAGCTTCGCAAAATATCGAGGACTTTCTGCTGCCTGAGATCAAGGAGTTTACCAAACCGCTGTTTTCGATTCCGTCTCACCATTTTCTGTTCAACCCCGGCAACATTTCGCCTACTGCATTTATCGATACCTTGCAGTTGGAGGAATCGGAGTACGGCTTGATAAAGTATCCCGAACGTGGAACTTGCCTTTACAGGTGCGGTAATGAGAGGTATCTGCTGCAGGTCATTGCTCCTGCTTACAAGGCGGAGATGTTTGGATTGGCGGGAGGAAGATAGCACATAGGCGTGTGTGAATAAGGAAATTATGAATGACGAATCAGTATCAGAGCATCCACACTCTACGCTGCGTAGGTTGACTATACTATTTAATGATAGTATACTATGTTTATTGAAAGGAGGAAATGCGTATGAACAGCTATATCACAGGCACAACTATTAAGAACTTGCGTGAGAAGCAACATCTAACTCAATCTCAGTTAGCAGAAAGACTATATATCAGCGATAAGACCATATCCAAATGGGAAACCGGTAAGGGATTGCCGGATATCTCTTTGCTGGAACCGTTGGCCGGAGCACTGAAAGTATCCCTGCCGGAATTGCTGTCAGGCGATCAGATTATAAACGTCAACCGTTCAGCTAATATTATGAGGACAAAGCTGTATATCTGTCCCATCTGCGGGAATATTCTGCGAGCCACCGGAGCTGCGATGGTATCTTGCTGTGGAATTACCTTGCCGCCATTAGAAGCAGAACAGGAAGATGATGAGCACCGTATTGAGTGTGAACGAATCGAGGACGAATATTATATTACCCTTGCACATTCTATGACAAAAGAACACTATATTTCCTTTATCGCATACTGCAATGAAGATCGGTTTGAATTAGTAAAACTTTATCCTGAGAGAAATGCCGAAGCTCGCTTTTTCAGCCGAGGACACGGCAGACTGTATTGGTATTGCAACCACCATGGATTATTTACGAAAAAAATTTAGGAAGTGATAAAATGAAAGTTATCTGTTACAGGTCATTGCTCCTGCTTACAAGGCGGAGATGTTTGGATTGGCGGGAGGAAGATGAGCGTTAAATTGCGGTGATAGGCTTGATTTTAGGGGAAAATTATGATATAATTTTTTCAATACAAATTCGGAGAAATGTATATGGAAAATAAGTTCAGACTAACAGTCGAGGAAAATATATTTGTCGCTAAAAGAAATATTGTTGATTATATCTGGAAATCTGCAAGGCTCGAAGGAATCAACGTGACTTTTCCTCAGACTTATGCCATCGTTGAAAAAGCAAAGGTCACAGGCGTTGATGTCGGAGATATTTTGAAGATTACAAATCTCAAGCATGCTTGGCAGACGGTATTCGATACGATAAACGAACCTCTGACTCTGGACGATATATGCAGAATTCACGCAGACGTTGCAAGAGACGAGACTCTTATGTGGAGCAAGCTCAGAACCGGTACAGTATATATATCGGGAACTGAATATGTTCCTCCCATCCCGACAAAAGAATCGGCAAATGCAATTCTTGAAGAAGTTCAGGCGATACAATCCCCCACTGAACGAGCCATTGTTATAATGTTCAAATTAATGAAGGCCCAGCTTTTCTGGGACGGTAACAAGCGCACATCGATGCTTGCAGCCAACAAGCTGATGATCCAGAATGGCTGCGGAATAATCTCTGTTCCAAATGAAAAGCTTGAGGAATTCAATGAAATATTGTGTGATTACTATACAAATGATACTCTTGACAAAGCTGTCAATTTCGTTTATGACGAATGTATCGACGGTATAGATTTCAGACTTCAGGAACAGTTGGAAGAGGAAAAGCAGCAAACAGAAAATGATATTTTCGATTATGATGACCCCGAAGAAGATCTGGGAATGAAGTTTTAAATAGGGTATGAATTAATCAGAGTCGCTTAAAATGCGGCGTATGGAAAACGAGATACGCCGAAAACAGCAGAAATATATTTGAGGATTGGGTTCGTCGGAAAAATGGCGAACCCGTTTTGTTTGCCACGGAGCTTGGAGCGTTTGAATATATGCACTGCATGGAAATGAAAACTCAGAGTGTGTTTACGGAATTTGAAGTCCGTGAGGCGGAGTAATGTCGGCTGCGGTTGGAGCGGATGGAGGAAGATAGATCTTAATATTGTTTAAAGCTGCTTGATTTTCGGAGTGAAATGTGGTATGATTATAAAAGAAGATTGCGAGAGTTAGGAGGACGCTAAAATGATAGAAAAAATTTATCAGATTGATGATATAAAAAATATTGTTGCTCCTATAGCGCAAAAATACGGTGCGGAAAGAATATATTTGTTTGGTTCTTATGCCAGAGGCAGCGCTTCGCCTGACAGTGACATTGATCTCAGAATAGACAAGGGAGCCATTAAAGGAATGATAGCTTTAAGCGCATTAAGAATAGATTTGCTCGACAAATTCCAGAAAAATATCGATCTTCTTACCACAGAAAGTCTTGATGATGACTTTTTAAATATGATAATGAACGAGGAGGTACTCATATATGGCAAACAGCAGTAATACAAACGAGCAGGTTCTTCGTCACATAATAAATTATGCGGAGCAAATTGAAGAAGCTAATACTATGTTTAATGCTTCAGAAGAAGAGCTTAAAAATAATTCTGTTTACAGAAACGCTACTGCACTTTGCATTCTGCAAATCGGCGAGCTTGCAAACAGGCTGACTGAGGACTACAGAGCAATGACAGAAGCTCAGATTCCATGGAGAGCTATCAGAGGATTGAGAAATATTGTGGCGCATCATTATGGTAAAATTGATTACAAGTCTTTATGGGAGACTATTAATCAGGATATTCCTGTGCTGCGTGAATTTTGTGAAAATCAAATTCTGATGTTTGAAACAATGAAAGAAGAAGCTTTGGAGTATGATGACCCCGAAGAAGATCTGGGAATGAAGTTTTAAATAGGATATGAATTAATCAGAGTCGCTTAAAATGCGGCTCTTTTTGTTTTCAGAACGGAGGATTGAAAAAATGCAAAAGAAAAAATACGGCGTATGGAAAACGAGATATGCCGAAAACAGCAGAAATATATTTGAGGATTGGGTTCGTCGGAAAAATGGCGAACCCGTTTTGTTTGCCACGGAGCTTGGCGCGCTTGAATATATGCACTGCATGGAAATGAGAACTCGGAGTGCGTTTACGGAATTTGAAGTCCGTGAGGTGGTGTAATGTCGGCTGCGGTTGGGGCGGCTCTGAAAAAGATAGCCATATATATTCTTGGCGATGAGAAGAAACGAGGCAAGTTGTTTGTGGCAGTTGGCAGTATCACCGCAGGCTTTCTCGGACTTATGTGCCTGCCCGTAGCCGTGCTTTCAAGTCTGGGAAGCATGGAGATGGAGCCTCCCGAAATAGACAAAAGTCTATTTAACGAATCGGCGTGGTATGAAAGTCTGGACAGCCAGCAGCAGGCTCAGATAACAAATTTGCAGAATCATGGTCAGGCGATCGAGGACGCTATGACAGGCGCCGGAGTTCGTTCTCAGACCATAAAGGCGCAGCTGATATATATGTCATACTTTGATAATGTACAGAATTTCAATGCTGAATCCTATGCCAATCTGTTTGCCGTCGCTCCAAATGACAGCGATCTGATCTCTGCGATAAACTCAACTTACGATTTAGATATCGACTACAATGAATTTGTGCGAACTTACACGTTCGTGATGAACAGTACCATAAACGAGTATATGTTTACAGACAGCGCTGCTAAAAATTGTTCTGATCTTGCGGCCTGGGCTGAAAATGCGTATGTCTCAGGCTGGGGATATATGAACGGTTTTATCGGTGAAAGAAACGAAAGCGATAGGATACGCTATGCCGATAACGCAGGACTTGTGATTGGTTATCTGAATTACGATCCTACAGACAAGATGTTCAGTTCCGATTATGATTCTCTTGTTTACACGGAACAAGGCAGTCTTGATACCATGCCGGAGACCGCAGGATTAGGACTGTTTGACGGAAGTCAGCATGGTATTTATGTGGGTAACGGAGAAGTTGTTTACAGTTCAGAAACTCTTGGATATGTCACTAAGGATCTTGTGAGCAACGGTTCGTGGTCAAGCTGGTGTACTTATGAGGGGATAGAATATCCGCAGGAAGTGACGGAAACTCAGTACAGCACGGAAATAGTGTTCGATGAATATGACGAAAACGAAAAGAATAACCTGGGGCTTGTGCAGTGGGCGATTCAGGCTCACGAGAACGGCTGGGGCTACGTTTACGGCACCTATGGGAATGTGCTGACGGAATCACTTTTGCAGGACAGAGCGTCCGTGTTCGGCGGTCAGGTTACCGGTTACATGGATTTCATCCGGCAGAACTGGCTCGGAAAAAGGACAGCGGATTGCGTCGGGCTCATCAAGGGATACGGATGGTACGATGCAGAATCGGGAGAAATCAAAGTCGGTTCCAACGGTATGGCAGACGTGACCGCAAACGGGATGTTTGAAGCGGCGGAGATAAAAGGTACGATAGATACTATCCCCGATGTTCCCGGACTTGCCGTGTGGCACGAAGGTCATATCGGAATCTATATCGGCAATGGCGAGGTCATAGAAGCAATGAACACCAGACGCGGAGTTACCCGCACCCGTCTTGCAGGACGAGAGTGGACGCACTGGCTTCAGATTCCGTATATCAGTTATGTTGAAGTTTGACTGTGAAGGATCGCGTATTAAATTCCACAGAAATCAAACCGGAATTTTGTTGGGTTTCGTGATAGCTTTCTGAAGTGTGATGTGGTATATTGTTTGTTAAAAAGATCGGAGGTCAGGCATATGAATTTTATCAAAGAATTTTACAATGGAAACATTAATCCATCGCTGCTTGTTTTCAGAAAAGGCTCGCTGTTTGACAAGCTGTCTAAAGAATCAACAGAAATACAGGAGCGCCTCAAGGAAATTTTATCGGACAATGATAAAGAATTGCTGAACAGACTGATTTCTGCCTGCGATGGTATGATGATGATCACAGCTGAAGAAAACTATACAGCCGGGTTTCGTGACGGGGCAAAAATTATGATCGACGTGTTTGAGGGAGAAAATACAGATCTGATTATGAAATGACCAAGAAAGAAAAGCTTAAAATCAATCGGCGGATTCACATGAGTCCGCCATTTTATTGGAGGAAACAAAATGAAAATATATCTGAAAAACAAAAATCATACGTTAATAAAGGATTTCCCGATGATTGTGTTTGAAATACGGGATACATTTGACAGGCTTGGAAATCAAAAGGGCGATACAAGGGTAAGGTTTGAGCTGTCCGAATTTGACAATCAGAAATTATCAGCGAAGAATTTTCTGAGGAAGAACCTTGAGATTGGAGGAATGTCGCTTTAAAGAAGTCAATTTCAATATCGGTCAATGAGGAAAAGCTGTCTGCGATAGAGATGTATCTGGAACAAAAAAGCACTACTCTTGCGGCGGAGCTTGACAAGTATGTCGATCAACTCTACGGCAAGATCGTACCGCAGAATGTCAGAGATTTCATTGATATGATGTCGGCAAAAAAGCCTGCGAGAAAGCCGAAGAATACTGCTCCTGCCAAATCGGAAAAGTAGTCCGAGCAGTAACTCGCCCCAGTTCGCACCGTGTCGCCTTGTGTGCCGTTTTTATGGCATGGGTGGGATAACTTTACCCTAACAACGGTCGGAGCAAAATGGGGGCATTTATCGAGAGTTTGAGAATGGTAGAAATCAAATGATTTCGGGTGGGTTTATGAGGGCAAAGCCAATAGGATTGGCTTAAATATTATATTGCTAGTTAAAGTTTCGGGGTCGTAGCCCCCGAAACACTCACAGCGGACGGCAAAGCCGACCGCAATTGTACGAGGTTTGTACAGCTTCGGATAAAGGGGTTGTAAATTCAGCATTTTTGAAATTTCGGGGTTGTATCAGAAAAAAGGCACGAAAATACGGCATTTTAACAGGAGTTGGAGGTGGCGAAAGTGAGTTTTCAGAATAAAGTGAAATTTGCGCTATGGGCGTATCCCGAAACGCTGAAAGATGTGGAGGTACACTACAAAAACGACAACTGCAAATCGCAGAGCGAGCTTATTGAAAAAGCTATCAAATTCTATATCGGTTATCTTGATGAAGAAAAAGGCGTGAACTATATCTCCCCGATGATAACGGAAACGGTCAAGGCACAGATAAAAGGTACGGAACAGAGACTTGCACGGTTGCTTTTCAAGGTTGCAGTTGAACTTGGAAAGCTGTCTGCCTATTACAGCAGTGATGCTTGGAAGCGTGACTATGCCACTGATGAAGCTGGACTGCTCCCGAAAGATCTGAAACGTGGCGTTCTCTCAGAGGATGGTATTTACAACTTGTTGGAAGAATAATTATTTAGATTATCACAGGAAAGCTCTCAATACTGAGGGCTTTCCTTATTTCTGAAAGACGATCAAAAAGTTTTCAATTACATATTGAAAAATCTCAATCTGTGTGATATAATATAGAAAATCATCAATATGAGGTGAGCGAATGGAACTGACAAACAAACAGATCACCGTGATATTCAAGGCTCTGTGTGATGAGAACAGGGTGCAGATATTCAGGCTTTTGCAAAACGGCGAGAAATGCGCCTGCAAGCTGCTTGAGGCAATGCAATGTACCCAGCCCACGCTTTCACATCACATGAAGATACTCTGCGACAGCGGTCTTGTGGTCGGCAGAAAAGAGGGCAAGTGGATGTATTACTCCATTTCTGCGGAGGGTACGGAAGTCGCTGTGAATGTTTTGCGTGAGCTGACAAAGGTATCTGACAGCGGAGAATGCTGCTGTAAATAAAATGTCCGTGGGAACACGGATATTTGTTTGGGGCAAATATAGATAAATTAAAATGTATTTATTGGAGGTAAACTATGAAACACACAGAAATTGCAAGCGAGCTTTTCTCAAAGCGGTATTACTGCTCTCAGGCTGTGCTTGCGACATTTGCCGAGGAGCTTGGAATGACGAAGGAACAGGCACTCAGAGTCGGTGCTTGCTTCGGCGGCGGTATGTGCAAGGCTGAGGTCTGCGGAGCGTGTACGGGTGCGCTTATGGCTTTAGGGCTTAAATACGGTATGTGCGAGGACGGCGACTATGAGAGCCAGCAGAGAGCAAACAGCTATGCCGTGCGTTTTCTTGATGAGTTTGCAAGGCAGAACGGCTCTTACATCTGCCGTGAGCTGCTTGACTGCGATATTTCCACCGATGAGGGAAAGGCTTATGCACGGGCAAAGGGGCTGTTTGCAACGAAATGTCCCAAGATGATAGAGAGTGCTGTGCTGATCGCTGAAAAGCTGATAAATGAATAATTCTGTCATTGATATTGAAATTAAAGAATCTGAGCCGAAAGAACAATCTGATAATGGCGAAGATAATTCAGAAATAGATATTCCTCCGCTGATTGATGAATCCGAACAGACAGCAGATGATAAAGTAATATTTTCTGACAACGACAATATGACTGCCGAAGATTTCACTTGGAATGATGAAAATGCAGTAACAGCTGGTACTGACAAAACTCCGAAAAGCAAATACTATATAAAATGGAGTAATGCATATAAGGAAGCCGTCGGGATCATCTATGACAAAAGCTCGAAGCCTGAAGATTTTAAAAAGGCTGAACAGCTTTTGCTGTCAGAATCAAAGTCAGGCAATATACTAGCTATTCATGATTTGGGAAAGTTGTATTCTACAGAAAAGCTGGGAGAAAAGGATGATGAAAAATCATTTTCATTTTACAGGGAAGCATTTCATGCGTTTATTAAAATAGAACCTTATTCTGATTCCATGTTCCCCTATGAGCCTAAATACGAAGGTCAGAATATGAAGCAAGTAGATATGCGTTCTTACGTTTGGTATCGGATCGGCAAAATGCACTACTACGGTCTGGGAACGGAACAGAACTATGAAAAAGCATTTGAATGGTTTCTGAAATCAGCTCAGGAGAGTAACAGGTTTGCACAGTTCAGCCTTGCAAATCTTTATTATTACGGAAACGGCGTGGAAAAGAATCTTAAGGAAGCCTTCGGCTGGTATATGAGATCGGCGAAGCAGGGACAGCCTTATGCTTCATATGCTGTGGCTCAGATGTACGGCAAAGGCGAACATGTTGAACAAAATGAAAAAATTGCTCAGGAATATTACAAACAGGCTATTTCTGGATTTTTAAAGCTTGAAGCTGACGGTCAAGCGGACGATAACCTCTTTTACAAAATAGGCGCGATGTACAAAAACGGTCTTGGCACAGAGGCTTACATAGATAAAGCTTTGGAATACTTTAGGCGTTCCGCAGAGCTGAACAACAAAAACGGGTTATATGAATACGGCAAGGCTCTGCTGCTTGGGGATAATATTCCGAAGAACGCGGAAAAGTCGGTCAAACTGCTTGAAAAGTCAATTAAACTGAAAAATATAAATGCCAAGCGTTTTCTTGCGCTTGAATATATAAGCGGAGAACATATTGAGCAGGATACTGACAAGGGTATTGCAATGCTGATTGAATGCGCGGACGGCGGCGATCCCCTCTCCTGCTTTATGCTTGGCAGAATATATTTCAAGGGTGAAGCTGTGAACAGGGATTTAAGCAAGGCTGAGAAGTATCTGCTTAAGGCTGATAAAGACAATGGATACGCTTGTTATTACCTCGGAAAGCTTTATCAGGAAGAAGAAAAATATGATCTTGACAAGGCTGTAAAATGGCTTGAAAAGGCGGCAGAGTATGATGAAGTCAAGGATAACGCTTCATATTCGTTAGCAAAAATACTGCTGGAGGATAATAAATATCACGATACGCAGAGAGCAATAGAGCTGCTCGAAAAATCCGCAGAAGAAAACAATTGGGCTTCGTTTCTGCTTGGCAGGCTTTATCTTTTCGGTACGGAGGAAATTGAGAAGGATAAGGAAAAGGCAATGGAATGGCTTAACAGGTCGGCAGACGACGGAAACGTTTATGCTCAGAATTTTCTGAATGAAAGCAGAAGCTTTGAAAACACAATGCTGGCAAATACGGTTTTAAGCCTGTTTGTTAATTTAAGCCGATGTATTGAAGATGATTATCATCGTAAGCTTCAGTCAGGAAGAAAAATGATAGACAGCAAGCTGCGGAGAGTTATCTGGGAAAAGAAGCTGGCGATGGGGATTAAGGAGGAATAGGGGCAAACACAACATGAATAGAATATAGATATATCCAATGTATGAATATATTGAAGTATTGTACAATAATTACAATGACAAGCTGCTATATTTAGGCAATATGTAGAAAGTTTAATGATATTTTGACAAATTTAATTCTACATCTTGAAATTAAATCGATAATATGATAATATTTTAATTAAATGGTTGTAATAGGAAAGACAATTAGTATCCTTGATGTAAAAAACAAAAAATGTTTATTCGCTGTTTGGCGGGAAAGGAAATGTTATGGCTTTTATTAATGAAAAACTTAGTTTAGCACAGAAAGAAATGTTAAAAAAGAAGGAGATAAAAAACCCACGTTGTTCAGCAGAGATACTTAATCCAAACTTTTGGACTGTAGATCATAACCAAAAGGCATATTTGATTAATGTAGGTGCTTATCACGATATACCAGAGGAAGAGATGTTTGTTTTTATTTATGATTCAAATGTTTTTTTATTTACACTAAGAATGAGTAGTGTAAATGAAACTACAAAGGCGTGGGATTTTATAAAATATGTAACTTTGGAAGGTTCGCAAAAAATTGATGATGATCGATTAATGCAAGTGTTTAAAAAAGCTCTATCTATGTATAAATACAATGGTCTTCCAGATAGCTATAAACAGCAATTCAAAATGAACATAAACTTTTAAAGAAGATTGGAGGTGATTTTTTTGACTGCAAAGGAAGCAATGGATGCACTTGAAGCATTACTTAATGAACCTAACGTAACAACGTCAATGATAGATGATATTTAGAAGATGTCCCCGTGATTGATACAAATAGATATACTTGATGTAAAAATAGAAAATGTTTATTCGCCGTTTGGTGGGAAAGGAAATGTTATGAAATTGGAAAAACAAATTACAAATGAAGAGCTGCTTGAACTTACAAAAAAAGCATTTGAAAATAACGAGGTTGCTGAGTTCCTTTGCGGAGAGAAAGGATATGCTTGTCCTATAAGTCACTTTGTTCCAGCAAATGTACCAACGGATTTTAGTAGAATTATAGATTTTGGAGTATACAAACTTTATGAGGAAACTAAAAATGAAAAAATTGTTGCCAAATTCGAAGAAGCCATATTGTATCTTCTTGATTGCGATCCAGTAAAGAATTGGATAGCGTTTATGGTATGTTGGAATCAAATTAGGAATGAAAAAAACACGAAGCACCATTTAAATTCATTAATCAAGAGTTAATTGAGAAATTGAAGGAAACGATATTAAAACACGAAAAGGAGCTTCGTGTTTGTAAGGAATGGCAAGGTTGGAATGAAGAAAATGGGCTTTGGCAGGAAATTACAAGAATTAATAACATTGCAACTAAAAATTATGGGGTGAGTATATTATGAATATAGACGAAATATTTAGTAAAGGTGCATCTTATCTAATATCTGAAAAAGGTTATGAAGACTATATTTCAGGCAAAGATGTTACATTGGGACGTCCTGTTGGAGATGATACTGTTGTTTGGGTTGCACCAAGTGCCGAAATTGATGAAGCTATAATTAAAACCAACGGAAATCCAAGGGAATTAGAAACTTTATTGGGTTTACTAGAGAATAGTTTAGGAGATACACCTGTTAGAGTAAATTATGATAATATTTTAATTAATGGCTGGATTAGCCATATTAAAAGTATTTCATTCGTAATTCAACATTCGTATTAACTGGAGGTATTATGAAAAGAAAACTTGTTTTATTTATAACGGCGGCTGTTTTATCATTAACTATATCAGGCTGCGGAAATTCGGAAAAAACATCTGCGTCTTTATCTTCTGAAATTAAGGAAAGCCAAATCACACAAAGCAGTATTTCCGAATCGGTGTCGGAAAGTACAGATAGCAATGAACAGAGAAAGGCTGAGGTTCAGTCGGAGATATCCGAGCCGGAACAAGGAAAATTCGATATTGAATATGTTCGCAAACAAATTAACATCAAAGGTCAGCCGTTTGAAATTCCTATGGCATTAAAGGATTTAAAAGATGGGTGGACATGGAAAGAACATGAAAATTCACATTATTCAGCTGATGGTTCTGGATTGGCATACATTTATTATAATGGCAAAGAAATGTTTGTTGCCGGTTTGGAGAATTATTTTGATGGAGCAAAGGACAATGGAATTATATATAATCTGACAATTGAAACAGATGATTGTTCAATAGATAGCTTAATTCCATTTAAGTCAACAAAACAAGATGTAATTGATAGGTATGGTAAGCCTGTTGAGATAAAAGGACATGGATCATATTGCTACGGAACAGCAAATAATGATGATAAGTTTGCAGGCCGAATAAATGAGCAACGTATTGCTATTAGTTTCGATGAAAATGAAACTATAAGAAAAATTAGTTTAACTTATGCAGATTTAACTAAAGAAAAATATTAAGGAGAATGATTATGGCAAGCAATGAAAACTTTGAAGAAGAATTACAAGAATATTTACAGGAAGCTGTTGATGTATATCTTGATGGAAAAGATGCTGTTGATCAAGATGCATTGGTTGAATTTATCGCAAATAAAGCATCTGAATATGCTTTAGACTGGGCAGCGAATCACCCTGAAGAAGTATTGGAAAAAGTGTTTAGTGCAGAAGATATAAAAAACTCAAGGATTGATGTAAACAGTATAACAACTGCATATGAATCTGCCGAAAAAATATCTGATGCAATAGAGTTGGGAATAGATTTAAAAAGTATAATTGATGGTGCAAGTGCATATTATGCCGCAGATGTTGATGATATTAACGCACGTAATGCAGCAATTGGACAAATGACAAGTGGCTTTTTAAGTGTAACCAAAACAGCAGTAGAGCAAATTCCAATAACAGGTCCAGTTTATAGTTTAATAGTTGGAGAGCTACAAAATTGTTTTGAAAATGGTTTTAATTTAGTTACAGCTCATGTTGCACAATTGCAATATACTGAAATAATGTGTGATTATTATTCTGGAAATATGGACATAGCTGAATTATATCGAAAAATAAATGAAACATATAACTTGCCAGACGAGTATAAAACGCAGATATCAGCTTTATTAGCAATGGAAAGTAAGCTTAATAGTAAAGGCGTTGCACAAGATTGTACTTCTCAAGCTAAAAAGGATCAGTGGGTTAATAAAGGTAATGATATCTATAATTCTATGAGCGACGAGGAAAAAGAAAAATATGGTAAAGATTGGCCATACGATGCAACAGACGAAACAAAGCAGAATGCTGGTGAAAACTATGACGATTCAGGAAATACTCCTCCTCCTAAAGATCCGCTTATAATTGACCTTGGAAGAAAAGGTATTGAATTAACCAGTTTGGATAATGGGGTATACTTTGACCTTGATAAAAATGGCTTTGCTGAAAAAACGGCATGGATTGGTAATGAGGATGGTTTTCTTGCACTTGATAGAAATGGAAATGATTCAATTGATAATGGTGGAGAACTTTTTGGAGATCAAGTTTCCATGAAAGATGGCTCAACATCATCCTCAGGTTTTGAAGCGCTTGCCGAGCTTGATGAAAATGGTGACGGAGTAATTGATAAACAAGATTCTCAGTTTGATAATTTGCGTGTTTGGATTGATGCTAATCATGATGGAAAATCTGATGCAAGTGAATTAAAAACGCTATCAGATTTAGGTATCGAATCAATTAACTTGGAGCATACAAATAAGGGTGAAACAGACTCTGCAACTGGAACAATTATATCAGAGTCATCAACTGTTAAATTTAATGATGATTCAACAAGCGAAATAAGCGAGCATTGGTTCAAGGTGAACTCTGGCGACTCTGAGGATTTACATGACTTTGGTGATGGAACTGAGATAACAACAGTAGATTCATTTGGAAATGTAATGAGTCTTAATAATGCCATTCATGCTGACGAAACAGGAATATTAGCTGAATTGGTTGAACAGTTTAGAAACTCGGATGATTATATTGAAAAGCGAATATTAGTCAAACGTATTTTGTATTTTATAACTGATTCAAACGATATTACCATAAATTCACGTGGCGGAAATATTGACGCTCGTGATTTGCATGTAATCGAACAGTTTATGGGACATGAATTTGTCGGTATTGGGGGAACATCACCGAATGCAAATGCTGCTACTATATTAAAAAATGTCTATGCCGACCTTGAAAATATGTACTTTAATCTTTTGAACAAGGAAACTGAGATTGGTGAATATCTTGATTTAATTCTCAAACGCTGGAATCAAGACGGGAAATATCTTGATACAACACTTTTTGAGGCTACCATAGCTCAAATGCATGAGAATGGTGAAAATGTTTCTAATATTCTTGTAGGTGTAGGTTCTTGGCTTTATCAATATGACGAAGCGTTTGGAGATAATACCTTTAGAGGTCTAAGGGGAACATTTTTAGAATATGCTGAATATTTTGACAGAATAGCTGATACTAATGTATTGCTGGGAAGTAATAGCAATGATACCCTTAATGGAACAAACAGCGTGGATGTAATTTGCGGAGATGCTGGTAATGATAAAATCAATGGTAACAACGGTAATGACATACTTTATGGCGGTACGGGAAACGATACATTGTTGGGAAATGCAGGTAATGATATCATTTATGGTGAAGAAGGAAACGACGTCCTTAACGGCGGAGCAGGCAATGATACGCTAAAAGGCGGCTCAGGAAACGATACCTATGTATTCACAAAAGGTTATGGAAACGATATAATAATCGACTCCGACGGTCTGAATACGCTTAGATTTACAAACCTTTCCCCAAGCGATATCCTTGTAAACGGAACAGGCGAATATGACGTAACCATCACAATCAAGGGTACAAAGGATACCCTTGTTATCAAGGACTTCCGTAAAGGAGAAGAATACCGCAATTACGACCTTGAATTTAACGGTGTGAAAATGCACGTTACCGATAATTGCAGTCCTTTCAGGCATATTTACGGCGGAAACAGCGACGATGTTCTAAAGGCTGTAGTTGAAGATTCTGTTATCCATGCTTTTGCAGGCGACGATATTGTTCATGGAAGCAAAGGTAATGACATCATTTACGGCAACGAAGGCGATGATGTTCTTTATGTCTATGCCGGAAATGATATGCTTTATGGCGGTTCAGGTAAAGATCAGATTTATGGCGGCGACGGTGATGATATCCTCTACGGTAACGAGGGCGACGATATTCTTGACGGCGGAAGGGGCAAGGATATTCTGTACGGCGGAGCTGGAAATGATACATATGTATTCGGCAGAAATTACGGTACAAACGTTATAGACGATAACGAGGGAACGTCAACAATTGAGCTTGCAGATGATATCGCTCTGTCGGATATTGAAATTCACATCTTTGGTGAAAATGCAGTTATCAGCATTAAGGATACCGAGGACAAGCTCATTATTCATAACTTCGCAGGAAATTCAGATAATTATGTAATGCAGCTTGGCGATGAAACCCTAGCTGTTAAAGACGCTGTCACAGCTGGTGAGAATCCATATATCACAGGAACAGATAGCGCTGACTATATGCCCCTTGACAATACAGAAAATATAGCCGCAGGTGATAACGGCGACGATTTTATTCTCGGCGGAGCAGAAGCAGAGTATATATTCGGAGATTCAGGAGCTGACAGAATTACAGCGAATAACGGCGATGATGTTATCTTCGGCGGCAGCGGCAATGATTCCTTGTTCGGAGAAAACGGAAATGACTATATTTCTGGCGGTCAGGGTGATGATTACATAAACGGCGGCGAAGGTGACGATATCCTTGACGGCGGTTTTGGAAACGATTTTATGGATGGCGGAGCCGGTAATGATACCTACATTTTCAATCCGGGCTACGGCAACGATTCGATTATGGACAGCGACGGAGTAAATACCATTATGTTCGGTGATGGAATTACAACAGCAGGAATCAAAGCATATCGTTCCAACTGGAACGACCTGCTCATAACCTTTGACGGATATGAGGACACCCTGACGATAAAGAATTACTGTATAAGCAAAGAAGCAAGAAGCTTCACTCTTGTGTTTGCAGACGGAACAGTTACAGAAGCGACAGCTCAGGACAGCCCTCTCAGAACTATTTACGGTACTGACGGCAGCGAGTATATGATTTCAATCTATGAGGATGGAATCACTAAAATCGGCAGGGACGGAGACGATCAGCTTGTAGGCAGCGATGGAAACGACTTCCTCTATGGCAATAAGGGTAACGACAGACTTACAGGAAATGACGGAAATGATATTCTTGACGGCGGCGAAGGGAACGATTATCTCTATGGCGGTTCAGGCAGCGATACATATATCTTCAAAAAGGGATACGGTGTTGATACGATCGGCGACGGACAGGGTACAAATACAATTGAAATATACGGATATACTTCAAATCAGATAAAGGCTTACCGCACAAACTGGAACGATATTACTATAACCTTTGAAGGCTCGGAAGATAAGCTTGTAATTGAAGGCTTCTTTACTTCCGAAGCAAACAGGAGCTTTAATCTCAGCTTCAACGGAGGTTATAAGGTTCACGCAACAGCCTCGAACAGCCCATTGAGAACTATATACGGAACTGAAAACAGCGATTACATCTCAGCTATGGATGACAGAGGCGTAACCCTTATCGGCGAGAATGGAAACGACTGTCTTAACGGAGGAAACGGCACAGACAGACTGTACGGCGGTTTCGGTGACGATCAGCTTTATGGAAACGGCGGAAACGATATCCTTGACGGAGGTGAAGGCAGCGATTATCTCTACGGCGGAGCCGGTAACGATACATACATATTTAATATGGGATATGGCATAGATACCATTAACGACAGTGAGGGAATCAATACCATATCGTTGGGTAAAGGACTTTTCGCAGAAGCAATGACCGTATACCGTACCAACTGGAACGACCTTACAATCACCTTTGAGGGCATAGAAGATAAGCTTGTGATTCAGGGATATTTCAACACTGAGGAAAACAGAAGCTTCAGCGTAAATTTTGCAGACGGAACAAGGTACGCATATGACAGCGAAGAAAATCCGCTGAAGCAGGTACATCTCACGGACTATGACGACTGGATGTCCGCATGGAGCGATAACGGCGTAATTATGCATGGTGACGGCGGTAATGATAATCTAAATGGCGGCGCCGGAAACGATACGCTATTTGGCGGAACAGGAAACGATTATCTGTACGGCAACGACGACGATGATATACTCGACGGCGGAGAGGGAAATGATTATCTTAACGGCGGAAACGGCGATGATACCTACATCTTCGGAAACGGATACGGTTCGGATATTATTGAAGATTATGACGGAACAAACAAAATCGTATTAAGCGGCATAAATTCAGACGAGGTCTCAATTGCTAAAACAAATCAATCAGAACTGACGGTAACAATAAACGGAAGCGAGGATAAGCTAACAATCAGGGATTTCAATACCGACAACTTTACCTTTGAGTTTGCGGACGGTGTGTCAGGAACTGTAAATGCAGAAACTGCTGAGTTTACGGAGATAATTCCGGAGGAGGAGCTGATTCAGGCAAACGCCGAGCTTCTCTCAGATATCTATTCCGATAACAGTATATCCTCCGACTTGCTGACAGAGACAAACGGCAATGTACTGCTAGAATCGGCAAACTCCTCATTGACAGATGAAACAGAAGAAACAGCCGATCAGACAGATATTCAGGTAATGATACTGACGGAAAATATGGCTGCGTTCGGCAGTGAGGATAACATTTCAGACAGTATGAATGTTTCGGATATTACGGATAATTCGGCTGTAAATCAGCTTCTGGTTGGTACGCAGGTGCAATAAAATAAAATCTGATAAAAAGTGCGGCAGCACAAAAGCTGCCGCATAATTTTTGACATAAAGGAAGTCGAAACATGGAGAAAAAACAAGACAGCGGACTTAGCTGCTTTATGATAGTGATGAAATTTCACGGCATACCCATAACAAAGGAAGAAGCGGAAAATCTGTCAGTTCTTGACCCTGAACAGAAAACCGGAGAAATAGAAATCATAGAATCAGCAAAGGCTCTGAAAATGAGGGCAAAGCTTTGCAGACTTAAAGTCGGTAAGCTTGGGGACGTTAAAGCGCCGATAATAGCGAAGGACAAAAACAACGAGTTTTTCATTATCGCAAAATCTCAGGACGATAAATTCATGGTTCTGTTTGCGGATAAAACCCAGCCGGAGGTAAAAACCTGTGAAGAATTAGCGGAAATATGGGACGGAACCGCAGTCCTCATCACCAAAAAAGGAATTCTGGACAGAGAAGCGGCGTTCAGCTTCAAGTGGTTTATTCCGACAATACTCAAGTTCAAAAAAGAATTCATACAAGTATTGTTAGCAGTATTTACAATTCAGATTTTAGGCATTCTGACGCCTGTTATGACGCAGGTTGTTGTGGATAAGGTGTTGGTTCACAGAAGTATTTCCACATTAAATGTCCTTGCAATTGGTATCGCAGTCGTTTACATCTATGAATTGATATTGGGACTTGCCAAGAATTACGTGTTTACCCATACCACCAATCGAATTGATGTCATGCTGAGTTTTAAGCTGTTCAAGCATCTGTTTGCACTGCCACTGAAATATTTTGAATCAAGACGTGTTGGTGAAACGGTTGCAAGAGTAAGAGAGCTTGACAGTATACGGAACTTTTTGACCGGAACACCGTTGTCATCTATGATAGATTTTATTTTTATAATCATATATATAGTAGTCCTGTTTTTCTACAGCAAGATGCTGACGGTTATCGTTCTTTGCTCAATACCCGTTTACACAATCCTTTCAGCAATCGTTACTCCCCTTTTCAAAAAAAGACTGGACGAAAAGTTTGAAACTGGAGCGAACACGCAGTCCTTTCTGGTGGAATCCATAACAGGAGTGCAGACCGTAAAATCCTATGCGTTAGAGCCTAAGTTTGAGAAGAAATGGGGAGATTTGCAGTCTGACTATGTCAAAGCAAGCTACAAAACCTCAATGGTATCAGCCACAGCAGGCACAACAGGACAGTTCATTCAGAAAGTATTTGATTTACTGATTTTGTTTTTTGGTGCGAAGGCGGTAATGGACGGAAATTTCACAGTGGGACAGCTTGTGGCGTTCCGTATGCTTTCAGGCAGGGTAAGCGGACCGGTGCTCAGACTTGTACAGCTCTGGCAGGAATATCAGCAGGCTTCATTATCCGTCAAGAGAATCGGAGATATTTTCAATACTGCGCCAGAGCCAATTTTGAATACCAATCAGACAGCTATGCCGAAAATCAATGGTAAAATTGTATTTGATAAGGTCAGATTCAGATACAATCCACAAGGCAGCGAGGTTATCAAGGGAATGAGCTTTGAAATAGAGCCTGATACTATCGTGGGCGTTGTGGGAAGAAGCGGCTCCGGAAAAAGCACTATTTCAAAGCTGATTCAAAGACTTTATTTGCCGGAGGGCGGTAAAATATCCATAGACGGTATGGATATTTCTCTTATAAATCCCGCAATGCTCAGAAAACAAATCGGAGTGGTTTTGCAGGAAAATTTTATGTTCAACGGCACGGTTGCTGAAAATATTTCGATTCACTTACCGACAGCAAGTATGGAACAGATTATTTACTCTGCAAAAATAGCAGGTGCGCATGACTTTATCCTTGAATTACCGAATGGTTATGAAACTGTTATCGGTGAAAAGGGTATGGGATTATCTGGTGGTCAGAAACAGAGAGTTGCCATTGCAAGAGCGATTCTCAATAATCCGAGAATTCTCATTTTTGATGAAGCAACTTCGGCACTTGACTATGAATCAGAAAGTATCATTCAAAATAACCTGAAAGAAATATGCAAGGGCAGAACAGTTCTGATTATTGCACACAGGCTTTCTACACTAAAGGATGCTCAAAAAATCATGGTAATTGACAGAGGAAGCCTTGTAGAATACGACACACACGAAAAATTAATGGCACAAAACGGACTTTACTGTCACTTATATCATCAGCAGCAAAGGGGCGATATTGATGGATAATAAATTGACGGAATACATATTAAAACATAGCAAAAAGCGTGATAAGGAATTGAAATATGACTTCATGCCGTCGCTGCTTGAAATCATAGAAAGACCTGCGCATAAGGCGGGAACAGTCATTATCGTCGGTATTTTTACGCTTCTTGTCGCAGCTGTTGTTTGGGCTTGCTGTTCTAAAATTGATGTAGTCATTACGGCAAGCGGTAGTATGACTCCTAAAGGAGATTTAAATGTTGTAAAAACCTATTCGGCAGGAATTGTTGATGAAATCTGTGTAACAGAGGGACAGTATGTCAGCGAGGGCGATGTGTTGATGAAGCTCAATACGGATTCGGTGGAAATTGATGTAAATCAGTTGAACAGTCAGAAAAAGATATTGACTGCACAGCAGGATATTTATACGAAAATTCAAAATGGTGATGATGTTTCCACTATTAAAATTGATGATTACGAGGCCGACATAAAGCCATATATTCAAGCTATTTTAGACACGGATACAAGCTATAAAAATACGCTGAATGGTCTGGAAAAGGATAAAACAAATGCGGATCTGAATATACAGATTGCGCAGGTACAATTGGAACAGTATCAGGAAAGCGGTACACAAAGACAAATTCAGTCACAGGAGCTGATAATTCAGCAGTATGAGCTTGCACTCGAAAAGGCAGAGCTGCAAATTACCGATACAAAAACACAGTACAGCGCACAAATGAATGCTAAGCTTTCTGAAATTGAAGGACAGCTTACTGAAATTTCGTCCAACTTGGAAAAATATGCACTTTCGGTGGAGTATCAGCAAATTACAGCTCCGGTTAGTGGCTATGTCAATACGGTAAATGTAAATACGCTTGGAGAAACGGTTACTTCCGCACAGGAACTTGTTACGATTGTGCCAAAAGATATGCCGCTTGAAATGGTCTGCTATGTAAAAAATATGGACATCGGTGATATTGAACTTGGCATGGCAACGGAAATCAAGCTGGAAGCTTATCCGTATAACAAATATGGAACAGTAAAGGGCGAAGTGAAATACATCAGTCCCAGCGCCTTTGTAAGCGAGCAGATGGGAAGCGTTTATCTGGTAAAGATTGAAATAACAGACAAGAATGATGATATTGATATTATTTCAGGGTTATCCGGAGCAGTGGAAATAAAGACCGATAAGAGAACGGTTATGGATTACTTCTTAGAGCCTATTCTGAAAGGCTTTGGGGAGAGTCTGAGGGAGAAGTAAGTTTTAAAACTGACATATCCCCCTTATTACCATGAAACGGGAAAGCTAATAAGAAAAAGGAATATATATAAATACAGAGAGAAGAACACAGATAAATATTTAAAGCAGAACGTGTAAAAGCGTTCCGCTTTTTTTGTCTGCAAATTTATTAATTGTTTTACTCTGCTTAATAACAATAAATAAGAGTTAATATCCAAACTGCCTGCGTTTCCAAGCTTACACCGAGTGCTTTCATGAAAAAATATCAACGATGGTGTGAGGAAAATAACTATCATTATCGCAGTTCCAAAAAAGAGGAGATTCATGCATTGGCAAGAGAGGTTGTCAGTGTAATCCCTGCTTCTGTGATGCGATGCGTTTAATCATCAAACAAGTGTCATCCACCCTGAATGCAATCTTGGAAAATTCTGCTGCGCTGCATTGTGAAATGAAACGCATTGCTGAAATGCTGCCGCAATACTATACCGTCATGAACCTCTATGGCGTTGGCAATAAAACCGATCCGCAGCTTGTGGCTGAAATCAGCGACATTCGTCGCTTTCACAGTTGCCGTGCAATCACAGCATATTTTAGCTATGACAGCGAAAATAATGATTTCGGCACAAGGATATCAAAGTCCAACCCGAATACAAAGAAAGGTGCATCGGCTTTGCGGAGAACGCTATTCACAATCATATCCAAACTCAGTCGGAAGATAATCCTGATTATCAATTTCTCAACAAGAAACGCTCCGAGGGTAAACATTACTACTGTTACATGACTACCGCCAACAAGTTTTTGCGAATTTATTACGCCAAGGTCAATGAAGTTATGAATGCGCAGCCATCTGGCTGACATCTATTCATAGATTTCGACTATGGTTCAGGATGATCAGTCGCAGAGTTATGAGCAATCATATTAATAATACACATTACCGCTTCGCCTCCACAAACCATCTTGGTTCTTCATAAAACAGATAGGAATCCTGATTCAGAATCCTGCAAGTGTACCGCATACCGATGCCGCCTGCCTTTAAGCTTGCGGCTCTTCTTTTGTCCACAACCTTGTCGATTTCATAAATCGTCCCGTCCTCCCAGGTCACAGACAGCGGAGTGATGTTTCCCTCCTTATCAAATTTAACCGTTACCTCCACATAAACCTTACGTATCATGAAATCACCCGTTTTAGTATTTCAGGATACGCAGCGGATATACTAAACAAAAAGGAAGGTGTTCACAATGGCAGTATCACACAGAGGCGCAATTTCATTTGGTTTAGTCCATATTCCTGTCGGCCTGTATACGGCAACGCAGGATAACAATATACACTTCAATCAGCTTTGTAGAGAGGACGGCAGCAGAGTAAAGTACAAAAAGGTCTGCGCATCCTGCGGAAAAGAAATCTCATCAAAGGATATTGTAAAAGGCTTTGAGTACGACAAGGATAAGTTCGTAATCATGACAGATGAAGATTTTGAAAAAGCCAAGTCCGAAAAGGATAAGACTATCCATATCCTGCATTTTACCGACTTAAATTCGATTCGACCCATTTATTATGATAAAACCTATCATGCTGTTCCCGAAGCCGGTGGAGATAAAGCATTTGAATTACTTCGTAAAGCAATGAAAGACGAGAACAAGGTCGCTATCGCTAAAACAGTTATGGGCACAAAGGAAAAGCTATTGACCCTTATTCCTACAGACGACGGTATACTGATTGAAACCATGTTTTTCGCAGACGAAGTAAAACAAGCTCCGAAAGAGCCTGCGCATCCCGAAGTAAATGAAGCGGAGCTGACTATGGCGAAAACGCTGATCAACACAATGGTCAAGGATTTTGAGCCGAGTTTATACAAGGACGAATATCAGGTGCGTCTGCGTGAGATCATTGAACAGAAGATCGCAGGCAAGGATATTGTTGCCTCCACTCCCGACGTTCAGGTCAATGTCATCGACATTATGGAGGCTCTCAAGCAAAGTATTGCACAGGCAGGCGTAAAGAATGGCTGATATCTGGGAAACAAAATGCATCAAGCCAATGCTGATCGGTGTGGAGGGACAGCCCTTTGACAGCGAGGAATATATTTTTGAGTTAAAACTTGACGGAGAGCGCTGTATCGCATACCTTGACATTGACAAAACGATTCTGAAAAACAAGCGGAGTATGTTGATGCTGCCGAAAGTACCGGAACTTGCCGAAATTCATAAGAATGTGAATGTACGCTGTATTCTGGACGGAGAACTTGCTGTTATCAAGGACGGCAAACCGGATTTTTTTGAAATACAGAAACGCAGTATGATGAGCAATCCCGTAAAGATAGATATGGCGGCAAAGAAATATCCTGCTTGTTTTACTGCCTTTGATATTTTGTATTTTGAGGACAGACAGGTCACGGATTTGACGCTTATGGAAAGAAAAGCTCTGCTTCAAGAGGCAGTAAAATCAGAGGACAGTAGATTCGCAGTATCGAGGTTTATTGAAAAAAACGGTATCCAATTCTATGCCCTTGCCAAACAACAGGAATTGGAGGGTATCGTTGCGAAACGTAAGGACAGCAAGTATTACTTTGATAAGCGTACTAAGGACTGGATCAAAATCAAGTATTTGCAGGACAATGATTTCGTAGTTTTGGGCTATGTTCCAAAAGAAAACAGTATGAATAGCATTATTCTTGGGCAATACAGGAACGGTCGGCTTGTTTACAAAGGGCATGTTACTCTGGGAGTTGGCGGCGAGCCGTTCAGAAGAATAAAGGCTTTAGACAAAATAATCTGTCCGTTTTCGGCAATTCCAAAAGGCAATGAAAATGCTGTATGGGTAAAACCCGAACTTGTATGTACAGTCAAATATATGATGAAAACCGAAAGCGGCGGTATGCGGCAGCCTGTGTTTAAAGGACTCAGGGAGGATAAACCGCCGGAGGAATGTGTTGATAATATTATTTGAAAAGACGCACATACTAAGAAAGATAGGAGTTGATAAAATGGCAAAGGATTCACAGCTTGATCCCAAAGAAGTCAGAAAGATGAAAGCAAAAGGCGGTCATACAATGGCTGAAAGCGCTTTAGACGGTAAGAGCAGAAACAATAAAAAACAATCGGGTAGCCGTCATAAATGCGGAAATGATAAATAAAAAGGTGTGCGTTCAAGCACTCCTTTTTTTGTACAACTGTTCACTTCCAATCGGAAAGTATAGATTTATCAGCGGCGACCTTATTAATTACCTCGTCGGCAGAACGTACATTGTCAAAGGTTCCGTTGGAAATCTCATTGATCACAGATTGAAGCAGTTTTTCATAGTAAGCTTCCGCTGTGACGTCTGTCGTGGTGTCATGAAAATGCTGCTGACTTTCAGCGGATGCAATACCTGCGTATTTTTCTTTTACTTGTCGAATTAATTCATCGCGTTTCATGTTCATACTCCTGACTGGATTTTTATTTTTATCTTTTCCCAAAACGCCTTGATATATACTTAATTGAAGAAACTCATCGGATGAATGATGTGCTCGTTTTTCGGATCAAGGTTTGATAGCTCTCTATCGGTCAGCATCAGTCCCTTCTGTACTGTAAAATGCCCGAATCTGTTACGAAGATTATCCATAGCGGATTCAAGCTCCTCCTGCTGCTGTAACTGCGCCACATCCGGAAGCAAAGATAGCTGAACATAATCAACAGGTTCCAGATTGCAGGCACGAACGCTTAAGCTGCGTATTGGCTTTCCATTGGTATGTTTCTTAAAAAGAGCAAAGGCAAGCTCAAATATGGATTTTGCTGTTCGGTTCGGTATATCAAGCTTGCCCTGCCGTTCTATCCAATTCAGCTCGTGATCACGAATCCCTATCTGAACGGTGCGGCAGATAAAACCGTATTCCCGAAGCCTTGCAGAAACGCTTTCGCTGAGAACCATAAGCGTGATTTTTATATCATCATCGGTAATCAAGTCTCTGGGGGCAGTTGTGCTGTTCCCCACCGTTTTAATCAAAGACTTAACGCCGATATTGGATACAGGAGAAGTATCAAGTCCATTTGCAAACTGCCAGAGTACGACTCCCATTTTCCCAAGCCAGAACCGAAGATTTTCAGGATTTGTATTGGCAAGTTCTCCTATGGTATAAATGCCTTTTTGTCTCAGCTTTCTGTGGGTAGCCCTCCCTACGTATAGAAGCTCCTTGACCGGAAGCGGCCACACGATCTCCTGAAAGCGATCGCTTTCAATGACAGTAGTTGCATCGGGCTTTTTCATATCGGAACCGAGCTTTGCAAATATCTTGTTAAAGGAGACTCCCACAGAAACGGAAACTCCAAGTTCAAACTTGACGCGCTTGCGTATTTCATTTGCAATTTTCTCGCCGGAACCAAAGAGTGAAGTGCTTCCGGTAACATCGAGCCAACACTCGTCAAGACCGTATGGTTCTACCTGATCGGTATATTCCGAATAGATCTCACGGACAAGCCTGGAATGTTTCATATACAGATCATAGTGAGGAGGAACGAAAATGATGTCAGGACACTTCTGCTTTGCCATCCACATAGGATCGCCCGTCTGGACTTCAAACTTTTTGGCTTCGTAGTTTTTGGCAAGGACGATACCGTGACGAGCCTCAGGATCACCTAGTACGGCAAGCGGTTTTCCTCTGTATTCGGGATGATAGAGACATTCCACAGAGGCATAGAAATTATTTAAATCGGAATGCAGAATGATTCGTTCTTTCATTAGAGACTCACCTCACAAAACATAGGTTTTGTGTTTAGTGTACCACTTATGAAAGAAATTGAAAAGCGGGAATGGTTGGATTAAGATTGATGGTATAAGTCATCATGATAAGCTCAAAAATCAACAAGTGCATACCACATTTGCGGTTGCACTTTTCATTTGTACAATATAGGCGCAAATTGTGGTCAAGCCATTAGCTCGGTGTTTTAAAATTAGTTCTCCCCTCCTCCATGAATCTATTTACAACTCAGTATAAATATGTTATTATATAACAAAAACAAACCCGCCTAAACAATCCCACCCAAAATCTAGTAGATTTTATTGTAAAATATTATTTGTTGCTGTTTAAACAATATCGTTATATAATTTAAATATAATCAAACTACAGAAATAAAAAAAGACATCATTACTGATGCCTGTCGAAAACTGTCGTAAAACTAAGAGATTTATGTAAATTGTAACTATATTCAGTATAACATAGATTGATTTGTTTGTAAATTGACAAAATAACAAATTAAAACGATTACATATTGTGTAACATGCACTATGTTTTCTTGTGATTTTGTAAAATATTGTCGAATATTGCTAAAATTCAGGAGGACGCTGAAATGACTTTAAGTTTATTGACTGTAAAGCGAGGGAAAAAACTGACTGTAAAAGAGCTGGGGGAACAATGGCTTTTTCACAAAAAAATGAGCGTTAAGCAATCTACCTTGTGTAATTACATCAGACTGCTCAATGATCATATTTACCCCTATCTGGGAGATAAAAAATATACCGCTCTTAATAAAAACGATATTAATCAGTTTGTGTCTTATTTAATGAGCTCTGGAAGAAAAGACGGAACCGGCGGACTTTCCGCAAGCATGACAAGAGATATTATCAAGGTAGTGAGAGCGGTTGCAAAATACGCTCAGCTTGAATATGGTCTGAAAAATATATGCGAAGGCGTTGTTATGCCAAAGGTTAAAAAAACAGAAGCCAAAGCTCTGACAGATAAGGAACGCGCCAGACTGGAACGGTATTTAAACGGCAATCCGTCCTTACACAATGTCTGTATTCTGCTGTGCTTGTACACTGGTTTGAGAATAGGCGAGCTTTGCGGTCTGCAATGGAAAGACATTGATTTCCGGCGCGGCTGTCTGACTGTTTGCAGAACCGTTCAGCGTATTTCACTGGAAGATGGAAAAACTATTGTATCCATTGATTGTCCGAAAACTGAGACCTCAGCAAGACGGGTATATATTCCCGCCTTCATCCTTGAAATGCTGAAAAATTTCAAGCAGAAACAGGATGCTTTTATTCTTTCCGGAAAGGAAAAGCCAACCGAACCCAGAGCGCTTCAAAGCAGATTCAAGCGTATCCTGAAAAACTGCGGTATAGCTGAAATTTCATTTCATTCACTTCGTCATACCTATGCCACTATGTGTGTTGAAAAGGATTTCGACATCAAGACTTTAAGCGAACTGCTAGGTCATAGCGATGTTAAGGTAACGCTGAATACCTACGTGCATTCTTCCGATAAACTTAAACGCAAATACGTCCGGCGGCTGGTATGCTAGTCTGTTTCGTAAATCTCTTAGTTTTATGTAATAAAATATTACATGTTAGTTTTATTTAATAAAATACTACATGAAGAATATTTTATTAAGAAAAACAAAGTGTAAATGCATTGTAACTATGGGTAACTACACAACCGAATATTGATTAAGCAACAGCTTTATGAAAAGGTAATACAATTCCGGAATTTATTATACATACGGTATCCGCCACTATACAAAAAGGAGAAAAACATGGTATTAAAAAAGAAAATATTATCCTTAATTTCAGCGGCAGCAATAGCGGGAAAGATGACAGCTGCCGGAGGCGCTGTATCTGCAAAGGATACGGTTATCAGCGGTACGTATACACAAGGAACAACTTTGGGAACTTTTTTCCAGAGCGACTGCTTGGGTTATGACTCCATTGAGTTGAATTACGAGTATGTAGAAATACCGGAAAATGCAGCGGAAACCTTTGGTATTCTGGTATTTGACAGCGAATGGGGAGGCTGGAACAAAACGTCGATCGGACAGGCTGATCCGGCTTTGAATGTGGAGTACACCAATACGGTTGATCTGAGCGACATTGAAAGCTCACTGACTACCGGAAAGGACTTTTACGGCTTCAATCTCATTACCGATAATTTCGGAACAGGCTCGGTAAAGGTCAACTCGGTAATACTAAACGACAAGCAGGGTCAGGAAACAACGATCACAGGTTCGTGGCATAAGGGAACGGCTTCGGCTATGACAGTTACAGGAGATTCGGACATGGTAGTTGACGCAAATGCGTACAACATCTATCTGAACGGATTCTCCGCTTACGGATTTACTAATCCAACGGTTGACGTTACCGTCACATACGATTCCGAGTTGGGAAGTGATCCTTACAAGGAAGCAACCTTATATTATGTCGAAAATTATCAGCAGGAAAACGAAATGTTTACGCCTGTTGAAGAATACGGCTATAAGGAAGCGGCTGCAGGAGAGACGGTTACCTACTCATTCAGCATTGACGAAAAAGCACATAAGCTGGCAGCCTGCTTCGACGCATGTACTGTTACGGAGATAAAGCTCTACGACAAAACACCCGATGACATTACTATTACCGGCAGCTGGACAAAAGGAACGGAATCAACGCTGTCAACCGAAAGCGATTCTGACATCTGGTTTTCCGGCGGTGAGGACAGCATATACGTCTTCAATTTCTCGCTTCAAGGTTACAGAAGCCCAACAGTAGAAGTAACCGCAAACTACAGCGCAGTTCCTGCTGACGGAAGCTATATGCAGGCCGAGCTTTACAGCAATAACTCCAAGATCGGAGGTTCGTTCATTCCCGTTACTTTGGGAACACACAAGTACACCTTTGATGTGAGCAATGATTTGACAGAATTCAATGTCTGCTTTGATGGATGCACGGTTACACAGGTCAGAATTTACGACAACCGCTCGCCCATTCCTGCGGAAGTAAACGGCAGAACAGCAGATGAACTGGCGGCAATAATGGGAAAGGCATGGAACTTAGGCAACGCGCTTGACAGCACAACAGACGGAGAAGCTGGAGAAACGCTTTGGAATAACAAGTTCCCGGTAAGCAAAGAACTGTTTGACGCTGTGAAACAATCTGGTTTTGATACCGTAAGAATCCCGGTTTCCTACATGAACAAAATCGTTCAAAACGCTGACGGAACGTACACTATCGATTCCGCCTACATGGCAAGAGTAAAACAGGTAGTGGATGCTGCAATTTCTGCGAACATGAATGTAATCGTTAACATTCATAACGACGGAGGCAATGGAGTTCAGGGCAAGTGGATCGACATCACAAAAACCGGATCAGATTTTACTGCTATCCAGAGCAAATTTGCCGATGTATGGTCAGCAATAGCGACAACATTTACAGACTATGATCAGAAGCTTATTTTCGAGGGATTTAACGAGCTGAATAACGGCAATTATGATTCTGCACCAAGTACATCTGAAATTGCTAATGTTAACGCTCTGAATCAGACATTTGTAAATGCAGTGAGAGCTGCCGGAGGTAAGAACGCAGACCGTGTGCTTATATTGAATGGCTATAATGCGGATATTGATTATACGGTATCTGGTTTTGTAAAGCCGAATGATACTTCTGTAAACAGACTGATGTTATCTGTTCATTATTATGATCCGTATGATTTCACGTTAAATGAAAATGGAACAAACGCATGGAATGCTACAAGTGGCAGTTCTGATTTAGAAAGTAAAATGATTGAACTTGCAGATTTTGCTCTTACTAATGATATGCCTGTTTTCATTGGCGAATATGGTGCTGTTGATAAAAACAACACAGCAGCAAGAGCAAGCTATTATTATTGGTTAAATTATTATGCAGATAATAATGAGCTTGAAGTTATATTTGTAACCGCTTGCTGGGATAACGGTGATACCGGTCAGAATGGATTCGCATTGTTCGACAGAACAACAAATGAGGCTACGACATCCGGCAGTTCGCTGATCAGCGCTATTCTGGGAACTGCTGTTCAATAACCTTTATCAACTACATATTAAGAAATTTCGCCAAATTCATATTAAAACAAAAGCTGTTGCATAATTAATGCAGCAGCTTTTGACTGTTTAGGGATTTAAAGGAGGGTAATGATGAAAAAATTAAAGAAAGTAAAACGTGTTTTAAGTATCCTTTTAACGGGGTTAATTGGTTTGAATGCTATTAGTTTAACGGCGATAGCTGAAAGTACTGATCCGGCGCTATTTATTGTTAACGGTTATTTTATAGAGGGCTATGTAGGGGATGAAACAGACATTGTATTGCCTACGGAAGTTAATGGGGTCACAATGACAAGTGTTAGAGGTAATGCGTTTAAAGATAACACTACAATAACTTCAATAGTAATTCCAGAGGGTTATACATATTTGGCATGATCTGCTATCAGAGGCTGTACAGCATTAAAAAGCGTTTCTCTTCCTAACACGCTCGAATCTCTTGGAACAATGCAATTCAGAGATTGTACAGCGTTGGAAAGTGTTAATGTGCCATATGGTATAAATAATATAAACTCCTATGCATTCTATGGATGTACAAATCCGAATCTTGTAATTGATATACAAGGGGTTTCTGTTACAACTGTTGGTTCTAATGCATTTACAAATGTAACTGGAACAATAAATACATATTCGCAAGATGTATACGACCTTGTAAAAGAAAAAGCAACTACGGCAAATGTAGTATTAATTGATAACAAGTTTGAAAATCTGCAGAAAGCAATAGACGATTCCAAGACCTATGTGAACAACCAATATTATTATACAAGCGACTCATACGCATTACTTTCTGAAGCATTAGCAGTCGGAAATAGTTTGCTTGAAAACGAAAACGCAACAACGGAAGAAATAACAGCGGCTGCAACTGCAATAAATAACGCAATCAGCGGACTTACTTATAAAGGGTTTACCGAGTTTGATAAAGTACTAGCACAAGCAGAAGATTTAGTGTACAACCATAGATATGAATATACATATGAATCATGGAGTAGACTGTCAAGGCGGTATGTTGACGCAAAAGAATATAAAGAAAGTGTAACAGGAGAAATCACAGAATATATTCAGATGCAGATAAATAATCACGAAAATTATATGTTAAGCGGGATAAACGGTCTGGTTGCATTAGACAAAACAGAAGTGTTTAATGAATTAGTGCAGACAATAGAAACCGCCGAATCATACGGTTCAGAGGATTTCACAGATGAGTCTTATGCAGAGCTTGCAAAGGCTTTGGAATCAGCCAAGGCATTAACAGAGGCTTCATCATTCGAGGAATTAGCCTTGGCAAAACAAGCGATAAATAACGCTTTGGAAAATCTTAAAATCAAGCCCGGTATAGAAGAAGAAGCCGGGGAGCCTTTCGCAATTATCAATAAAAACGCTGTAGAAACAACGCTCGGAGAATTTACGGCGGACGATAACACAGCGGGAGCGACAAAAATCAAAATAACATTCGACTGCGCTTCTGACGTTTCATTCAACCAGTATGCAAGCATAGAGGTGAAGGCAACAATAAACGGAACGGAAAACTACATGAAATTTGCCGGAACAGACAGTTCCCAGACAGCCGGAGCAAAGGGCTGGACTGTAGAATTGCCCTTAACGAATGCAATCAACTCCGGCAATGATGTAATGCTTGTAGCTTATACATGGGCTTGGGCAAATGCCAGCGATTACGTTTATGCAGTAACAAAGGTCGAATATATCAATGATGTCGGACAGGTCGTCAAAGTCGTAACCGATAGAACGCTCGCACTTGACGAACTGAAAACGACAATCGCAGAAGCTGAATTGATAAGCGGAGAAACATACACTGAGGACAGCTATGCCGAACTTACAGCAGCTTTGACAGCCGCAAAGGACGTGTCGGACGATGCAGAAAAGGCAGACATTGAGGCCGCTAAAACAGCGCTTGAAACCGCTGTTGCGGGACTGGTTGAAAAGACTGATGATTCCGTGTCAGAGCCAACGCCGGATTCAGAACCAGATTCCGAAAGTTCGCTCGATACAGACGATACAGATTCCGAAACATCATCAAAAACAGATGATGAATCAAGCTCACAGACCGATGATTCATCGAGTAAAACCGACGATTCTGCAAACGAAAGCGCGTCAAAGACGGACTCCGCAGGTTCTGAAAGCAAGGCAAATACCACAAACAACGCCAACTCAGGAGCAAACGGAACGTCCAACCCCAATACCGGAGCAAAATCAGCTGCGGCAGTGGGAATAATCTTATTGTCAACAATTGGCGTTATTGCTTCAAGAAAGAAGTAACCTCCTTTTCTCCATATTATTTTTCATAATTACTTCTGAGTTAAGTTTTAACGCTGAAAGCAAAAAACAAGGGTGCAGTTATCTGTGCCCTTGTTTTTTGCTATTTCAACTCTAACATATAACTACCGCTCTGCGATGAAACAGAACGGTAACAAAAAGGTAATACTGATACTTGTTCCTGTTCTTCTTCAAATAATCTTAAGGCGAATCGCCCTTCATCACCTCTAAACTATAATTTTAATATACCTATATTTTGGATCATATTCACTGAATTCCTCCATTATGGAAGAATTCATACAGTAAGAGAATAGCCTAATACAGCTATCGAAAAAATAAGTAACAGGATTTTCACTTAAACAACTTTCTCTAAGCGCATAGTACATTTCTTCATTTCCTGAAAAATAAGCTCATGTAATATTAACTGTATAAGGCAGCCGCATAGCTTCCACTTGCTGTTTTACAGTCATCATATCGTCATCACCGACAAATAAATACATTTCTTTAACCGAATCCAATTCGTCAAGAATTGTAAAATCCGTATCGCTGTCAATTGGAACATTCACTATAAGGTACTTTGCATCATTAAAATATGCTATATCTGAGAAGGATAAGGAATCTTCATTCAACGAATTTATCCGTATGCAGCCAAAATCATCGAGTTTTTCTTTGTTTTTACCCATATCATATATGTTGCTGAATGATATATAATTTGCGTCCATACCATATACTATTTCTACGGTAATTTCATTAAAATCATTAATTTCACATTGCGGATTATCAGATAGATATTGTGAAACATATGAAGAAACAGCAATTGAATCTTCAATCCATTGATTTTTATCTTTTTCCTGAATTTTTAACCTGACAGAATAGTTTTCTTTTACATCATACTGAGACGGACTGTGCAGCGGCGAAATGCTATCTATCTCTACATTTTCAAATTCGTTGATAACATCACTCCATAAATCGCCTCCGCAGAATTCATCTACATTATTCTTATCTATTGTGGGATATATCGGTATCAATCCTTTAAAAAACAAAATACAAAAAACACAAAAAGCGATTATACACAATAAGGCGATAAAACCGGTTATTTTTATTGTAACAGTTATAACAGCTTTTAATGAAAGTTTTGTGGTTTTCATAATTTTATTTTAGTTTCTCCTGAAAAAATATCTTTTTTATCAACAAAATCCTCATATGAGATATAGTATTTTTTGCCCCAACTTGATACCTCAAGATAATAATCATCCGCTATATCATCATAGTAAGTTGCAGTTACAGTAACATAATGATTCTTTGTACTGTTGGAAGAAGTATTGGAGATAATATCTTTCGTGCTATTAAATAATAAAACGCTATCCTTAGAATACGGTCCAATCGCAAGCATACCCGGAATATCATTATCAAGCATTTCATTAATGCCATCTAAAATAGCATATCGTGACCTTAATTCTACATTATAGTCGGCGTCTAAATATCCGATATTAATGTCAAATTTATTATTTAAGAATGGAATTAAAAAAGCAATTCCTTCCTCCGCATAGCTCCACGGATCATCCAAGTTAGCCCAATTAACTTTGGCTTTAACACCATAATCAGACATATATTGCTTTAAAGATTTTGCAATTTTTGTTCCCATTGTATCATCATCATCCATGATATACAAGTAATTTTCGTAATAAAATTGTACAAAATCATAATATGTGTTATAGTTAATAGTACCATCTAAATTATATGTAATTCTTGGGACAAAGCTATACTTTTCATAATGCGTGATCCCAAGGTAAATTAATATATCACAAGAAGAAATCAATCCACATCCAAGTGATTGAATTTTATTATTTCCAAACCAACTTTGATTTCCTCCAAATGAAATATTACCACTATTATCTTTTATATTAATATATTCAGTTCGTGTTAATGAAGCTTCTTGTATTACATTGGAGACTTTTGGATTGGAATTATATACTTTCACTTCATCATAGTCACAATACCCATCATCATCCGTGTCCGCCTTAGTAGGATCACTATTATAGCGAATAGCTCTGACATACTCAGCCATGGTCACATTGGAAGTAATACCACTTCCGATATAGTTCAGTTCAACGTTGTCATCAAGTCCGTCAGCGTCTGTGTCTCTTAAATATGGATTTGTATTGAACGGCTGCCCGTTCGGCTTCAATCCGTAAAGTTCCACAATGTCGGGAATACCGTCTCCATCTGAATCCTTTCCGATAAACTTCTCCGGTGACGCTACAAAACCGCCGGACTGGTAAGTCAATTCTGCTGCACTGGAAACATTGTAAACATCTCCGCCTGTCGCCTGTACAACTTCTTCAATACCATAACCGATTGCACCTGAATCCAAGTTCACAATATTCAGAATCACATTATCCGAAAAGTCATCTGATGAAATGGAATCGAACGTAATATTGTTATTGGTAATAACAATCAAGCGGTATAAATCCGTAGTATTCGCCTGCACATAAACCATCGCTGCATTCAGGGCAGTATTTAAATATGCAGTTCCATCACCGTTATGAATTTTCGGAATCACATCCTTCAGATGCTCTTTATCTTTTGTATAACCGGAATTGAAAACAATTGTATCTGAAAATCCGATAATCGCCGAATAGTCTTCAGCACCCTTGTTTTTAAGAATGTTATAGCAAATTCCCGCACGATCACACCAATTTATGCAGTAGTACTCAGCATCCCATGGGCTGCTTATGGAATATCGTATTTCTTCAATATTTTCTTCTGTTACACCGTTATATCCAGCTACTAATGACGGACCGCAGCTATCCAGATCAAACATACTGGAAGAACAATCCACCAGATAAATGGTATTCAGATTTCTTTTGTATGATGTGCCTGCAACCCACATTTTGCGAAGTTCATTAAAACTGGCTTCCCAATTTGCATACCACTTCTCGCTGTCCACAATAAGATACTGTGAAAAATGAGTTGTAGTCATGCTTACAGTTGAGTTTTCCCAATTTCGGGTTGTTGGCATTTCCTCGAAAGTTTGTTTTTCCTCATTGTACCACAAAATAATCAGGTTGTCAAATAAAGTATCTCCTAATTTAGACTTGTCAATTTTGAATGTAATTGTAGCAGATGTAAAACCGGAAGTTGTTGTGAAATTAAACGGCTCACCAATCATAGCGTATACGTCTGACGATACTGCGTCAATATTGTACATACTTTCAATGGTGAGATTTCTTTCAAGGCTACCGTTTGTGTCCATATCAACCTTGATTTCCGTAATTGCTTCATCATTGGTTGAAACAGTTTGCTTTTTTGACTGTCCAAATACCTCGTCACCGTCAAGAATTCCGTTGTCGTTTGTATCAGGAATTAACGGGTCAAAATATATTCCGTACTTGGCATATATTGATCCGTCATAGCTTTCCTCGCCGTCAAGCAAGCCGTCGTTGTCCGTATCCGGATTCAAAGGAGCAGTACCGTATGTATATACTTCGTCACCGTCCATAAATCCATCGTCATCTGTATCCGGATTGAACGGTTCTGTTTGATTCTGATATTCCCCCAGATTACTCAGATTATCATCGTCAAAATCTTCGTCAGCGTCGGAAATACCGTTTTCGTCCGTATCTCTAACGGATCGGTGTTTAAGTTTAACACTTCATATCCGTCAGGCAGCTCGTCACCATCGGTGTCTGGAATAAACGGATCAGTGTCGATAACCTTTTCGTAGATATCAAACAGCCCATCCTCATCGGTATCGCCAAGCCATTCTTCAGGCAGATATTCAAGCCCGCTGAAGTCATAAACCTCAGAGGTTGTACCGATAAAGCTCGCAATATCGTCCTTGTAATTGATGTTAACGCTGCTGCCGTTAATCACGATTTTATCGGCAATAATAACTCCGTTCAGATTGATGTTCGGAGAATCAATCGTAAGTGTTCCCAGAGGGCAGTAAATAAGTCCGTTAATATTGGCGGTGCTGTCGTTTTCAATAGTAATATCGCCGTACTTTGAATAAACAACGGAAGTATTAGCGTTCTTGACCTCTCCCGTCACGTTGATATTCATCAGCGTTCCCATGTTGGAATTGAGAGCTACATTTCCGTCAAGTTCGATGTTTCCGTAGGAGAACACCGGATTATTGATATGTATGTTCATTTCATCACGAACATAGCTGTTCTCGTAAAGTTCGCAGTTTTCGGTAAAATAGGTCTCATTGATTTTTGTGTCAGCGTAAACGTGCTTCACTCTTTTTTCAATGTCAGCGCCTGTTGTGACCTTACCATTGATATTTCCGTTTAAGTAGGACATGTCGGCTTCTTTATTGGTATGTGCATTACCATTCATACACAGGTTTGAGCTTGCGCTCATTATAATACCATTCCGTCCGAACATCATATACGGATACTTTTCCGTACCTTCAGCGGACGCCGTAAGCTGCATTAAATTCGGCAAGGCAATCAGGCTTGCCAGTACGCCAGACAGAATCCGCCTGCATCGTTGTTTTACTTTTGATTTTCTCATAATTTTTACCTCCATATATTTTAATTTGTGAAAACAACAGCTTAGAGTAAATTGAAATGATTATCTGTCTGTATTTTTATCAGTTTCTTATAAATTCAGATTTTTCAAATAACACTCTATATTTATATTATTTTCAATAGCTGGCTTATAAATTAATATAATGC